>Ga0182741_1000504_pt1 | contig 58430 bp, 57 predicted proteins | sample eDN5th37CBELigOP_FD_128874 | JGI IMG/M metagenome (GOLD analysis project Ga0182741, IMG submission 128874) | Enriched Organic Plus compost microbial communities from Emeryville, California, USA - eDNA 5th pass 37_C BE-Lig OP (version 2) (version 2) ... | reverse complement strand
GTGGAAGGCGGGGGCGTCGAAGGTGTCGTTCAAGTACCAGTGGCTGGTGGATGGCAAGGCGGTGAAGGGGGCGACGAAGTCGACCTGGAAGGTGCCGGCGTCCGCGAAGGGCAAGAAGGTCACCGTGCAGGTGACCGGCTCGGCCACCGGGTACACGGCCAAGACCGTCACCTCGGCGGCCAAGACCATCGCCAAGTAGCAGCAGCGGCCCAGCCGCAGAGTGATCCCCCGGTCACCCCCCACGACCGGGGGATCAGCTTGGCGACGGGCGCTGTCCAGACGCCGGGGCGGCCGGCCCAGTCGCAGTCTGCCATTCCGGGCCGTCGCGTTCCGGAGTAGGATTCGCGAGGATCCGCCGCGTGGCATTCGCAGGAGGCGGTGGGTCGCTGTCGACCGAGGGGGACGCGGACAGTGATGTCGGGGGTGCTCGCGCGTGCGATGTCGCGCGTGCTCGTGCTCACGGTCGTCGGCGCGCTCGCCCTGACCGCCGTGGTGGCGGGGGAGACCTCGACTGCGGCGCCGGCGTCGGCGGCAGCGCATGTGGCGGAGGTCGACGATTTCTGCAGACCTGATGGCCCGAAGCCGGATCACTCGGACGACGAGGTGGACACCGGCGGGGATGACGGGTCCGATGGCAGCGGCGACGGGGAGGTGCCGGGCGGACTGGTCGAGGAGCTCGTCGCGTGCGGCGGCGGGGCCACGCCGAAGCCGATCATCAAGAAGCCGGATTCGAAGGTCCATGCCGGGCAGGTGCTCAAGCCCGACCTGAGCCGCTTCAAGTCCGATCCGGTGTTCTCCTCGGCGAAGTTCTCCTACCGCTGGCGACTGGACGGTGTCGTCGTGTCGAAGGACAAGCACTACACGGTGCGCACCGAGGATGTCGGGAAGAAGATCCAGCTCGGCGTCATCCCGAAGCACGAGCTGTTCCCGTCCGAGAAGCCGATGTGGAGCAAGGCCGTCACGGTTGCGGCGATGCCGTTCGAGCGGGTCGGGAAGCCGAAGATCAGCGGCACGCCGAAGATCGGGGTGACCCTCACGGCGAAGGTCGGGGACTGGTCGCCGTCGAAGGGCAACTCCTACGCGTACCAGTGGTACCGCGACGCTGCGGCGATCGAGGGGGCGACGAAGTCGACGTATCGGCTGAAGGAGGTCGACCGGGGCGCTGAGATCCGCGTCAAGGTGACGGCGAGCCGGCCAGGCTACGCGACGAAGACCGTGTCGAGCGCGGTGCTGAAGACCCCCATCCGTCCAGGGACCCCGATCATCAAGGGCATCCCCGGCATCGGGTCGGAGCTTGTCGCGAGCGTCGGCGACTGGAAGCCGAAGCCGAAGTACTCGTACCAGTGGTATCGCGGCACGACGCCGATCCCCGGTGCGACCTCGTCGAAGTACCGGCTTGTCGAGGCGGACGCGGGCAGGTCGATCCGGGTCGAGGTGACCGGGACCAAGTCCGGCTGGCCGAGGGCTTGGGCGAAGAGCGCCGCGGTGAAGGCCGGCGTCATCACCGTGGGCAAGGTGCAGATCTCCGGCACGGCGCGGCAGGGTGCCAAGCTGTCCGCTCGGCTGAGCGGCTGGAGCGCGCCTTCGGGGCTGACCTTCCGATACCAGTGGCTGCGCGATGGCGTGCCGATCTCGAAGGCGACTGGGTCCAGCTACACGCTGAAGAAGGCGGATGCCGACGCGAGGATCAGCGTTCGCGTCACGGCATCGAAGTCGGGGTTCACGACGGTGACGAAGGAGTCGGGCTGGGTCGGGTTCCTCGGCGCCGGCAGCGTGGAGATCGTCGCGAAGCCGGACGGCAAGCTCGTCGTCGGCATCAAGAACTGGGCGACGCACCAGCAGCACTACACGTTGAAGTACCAGTGGTACTCGGATGGCAGCCTGATCCCCGGGCAGATGAGCAGCCTCGGCTGGTACCCGGGCCCGCAGTACGTGGGCAAGGTGCTCACGGTGAAGGCGACGGCGGAGAAGGACGGCTTCACCGCCGCGACGGCGGCGAGCGCGGGCTACCGGGTGCCCGGGTAACGCATGGCTTCCCCGGTCTACGCTTGAACCATGCAGCGCAGCGTCTCGCTCGCCGTCATTCCAGGAGACGGCATCGGTCCCGAAGTCATCGCAGAAGCCCTCAAGGTGCTCGACAAGGTCGGGCCGGAGGCCGGCATCGCATGGGACACGACGACGTATCGGCTCGGCGCTGAGCGGTACCTCGAGGATGGCGCCGTCCTGCCTGCGGACGAGTTCGAGGCGATCAAGCGGGCCGATGCGATCCTCTTCGGCGCGGTCGGCGGCGTGCCGGGCGATCCGCGCCTGAAGGACGCCAACATCGAGCGCGGTCTGCTGCTGAAGCTGCGCTTCGAGCTCGACCACTACGTGAACTTCCGCCCGACCCGCATCGTGCCCGGTGTCGTCTCGCCGCTCGCGGATCCGGGCGATGTCGACTTCGTCGTCGTGCGCGAGGGCACGGAGGGACCGTACACGGGCGCTGGCGGCCGCCTCCGCGCCGGCACTCCGCATGAGGTCGCCAACGAGGTGTCCGTCAACACCGCCTATGGTGTCGAGCGCGTCGTCCGCTTCGCATTCCAGCAGGCCGAGGCGCGCCGGAAGCGCCTCACCCTCGTGCACAAGACGAACGTGCTCATCCACTCCGGGGGTCTGTGGCAGCGCATCGTGAATGCCGTGGCCGCCGAGCACCCCGAGGTCACCGTCGACTACATGCACGTGGATGCGGCCACCATCTTCCTCGTGACCGACCCTGGTAGATTTGATGTCATCGTCACCGACAACCTCTTCGGCGACATCCTGACTGACCTGGCTGGCGCGATCAGCGGCGGCATCGGTTTGGCGGCCTCGGGGAACATCAACCCGGATGGCACCTTCCCCAGCATGTTCGAGCCAGTGCACGGCTCTGCGCCGGACATCGCTGGACGCGGCATCGCTGATCCGGCAGCAGCGATCCTGTCCGCGGCCCTCCTGCTCGAGCACCTCGGTGCCAGGGAGGCGGCGGCGAGGGTCGTCGCGGCAGTCGATGCGGATGTCGCCCAGCGCGGCGACGCGAAGCGCTCGACCTCCGAGGTCGGCGACGCGATCGTCTCGAGACTCTGACGCCGTTCACACGGCATCGCCACCACAACGAAGGAACAGAGATGAAGAACCTGCTCGCAGCTGCGGCGCTCGAGTTCTCGGTGACACCGCATGACGACCCGGTGGCCGAGGACGACCTTTCGAGGATTCTCGAGGAGCCGGGATTCGGCGAGGTCTTCACGGACCACATGGTCGACCTGTGCTGGAGCGAGACGGGCGGCTGGCACCGTCCTCGCGTCCGCCCGTACGGCCCCATCCAGCTCGACCCTGCCGCGGCGGTGCTCCACTACGCGCAGGAGATCTTCGAGGGTCTGAAGGCCTACCGCCACCCGGATGGGTCGATCTGGTCGTTCCGTCCCGAGGCCAACGCCGCGCGCTTCCAGCGCTCCGCCCGCCGCATGGCGCTGCCGGAGCTGCCGACGGAGTACTTCATCGCGTCGCTTCGCGAGCTCATCGCGGTCGACGGTCGCTGGGTGCCGGACGCACCGGAGACGAGCCTGTACATCCGTCCGTTCATGTTCGCGAGCGAGGCATTCCTCGGTGTGCGGCCGGCCAAGAAGGTCGCGTACTACGTCATCGCGAGCCCGGCTGGTCCGTACTTCAAGTCGGGGCCCGCGCCGGTGTCGATCTGGCTCTCGACCGAGTACTCGCGCGCTGGGCGTGGTGGCACCGGTGCGGCGAAGACCGGCGGCAACTACGCGGCGAGCCTGATCGCGCAGCAGGAGGCGTATGAGCACGGCTGCGCCCAGGTGCTCTTCCTCGACTCGGTCGAGGGGAAGTACCTGGAGGAGCTCGGCGGCATGAACATCGTCCTGGTGAAGAAGGATGGGACGCTCGTGACGCCGGATTCGGACTCGATCCTCGAGGGCATCACGCGCGACTCGATCCTCCAGCTCGCCGAGGACCGCGGTCACCGTGTGGAGCGCCGCCCGGTCACGCTCGACGAATGGCGCGACGGGGTCGCCTCGGGCGACATCACCGAGGTCTTCGCGTGCGGGACCGCGGCGGTCATCACGCCGATCGCGCTGCTCAAGGGCCCGGACTTCGAGGTCGGCTCGGCTGACGCTCCCGCCGGCGAGCTCACGCTGTCGCTTCGTCAGGAGCTCACGGACATCCAGTACGGCCGCATCGAGGACCGCCACGGCTGGATGACGAGGCTCGACGCATGAGGATCGCTCGATTCGTCACCGGTGAGGCTGATCCGCGCTACGGCATCGTCGACGATGACGCCATCGTCGTCCTGAAGGGGCATCCGCTCGTCGTCGGCTACACGCCGACGGGGGAGCGCGTGCCGCTCGAGGATGCGCGTCTGCTCGCGCCGGTCATCCCATCCAAGATCGTGTGCGTCGGCATGAACTATGCCGAGCACCGCAGCGACATGAAGTTCTCGAACGACAACGAGGACCGGCCGCTGTTCTTCCTCAAGCCGAGCACCGCGATCGTCGGCCCGAACGAGCCGATCCGCATCCCGCCGGTCGAGGGGCGCATCGTGCACGAGGCGGAGCTTGCGATCGTGATCGGACGCGTCGCGAAGCAGATCCGTCGCGAGGATTGGCGCGACTACGTCTTCGGCTACACGATCGCGAACGATGTCTCGGCTCGCGACCAGATGTTCGCCGACGGCCAGTGGGCGCGCGCGAAGGGGTACGACACCTTCTGCCCGGTCGGTCCTTGGATCGAGACGGAGCTCGACCCGCTCGCCGGGCTGGAGATCCAGTCCTTCGTGGATGGCGAACCCCGTCGCAAGGGCAACACTGCGAACATGATCTTCGACGTCCCGTCGATCCTCGAGTACGCCGCGGACGTGTGGACGCTCCTCCCGGGCGACATCGTCATCACCGGCACGCCTTCGGGGCTCGGCGGCTTCGTCGCCGGTCAGACGGTCGAGATCGAGATCGAAGGCATCGGTCGTCTGTCCAACCCCGCCATGCTGCGCGACTGACGCGCGAGACCTGTGCCACAAGCGCGACTGAGGAACCCATGGAACTGCCCTTCTCCACCGCGACCGGCGCGGATGTCCGCGTCCGCTTCTGCCCCTCCCCGACGGGGACCCCGCACGTCGGCATGGTCCGCACCGCCCTGTTCAACTGGGCGTACGCGCGCCACACCGGCGGGAAGCTCATCTTCCGCGTCGAGGACACCGACGCCGCGCGCGACAGCGAGGAGAGCTACGCGCAGCTCGTCGACGCGCTCACGTGGCTCGGCATCGACTGGGATGAGGGCGTCGAGAAGGGCGGGCCGCACGCGCCGTACCGCCAGTCGCAGCGCGGCGAGATCTACCAGGAGATCATCGAGCGGCTGAAGGCGGCCGGTCACCTGTACGAGTCCTTCGTCACGCCGGAGGAGATGGAGGCGCGCAACCGCGAGCTGGGCCGCGACCCGCGCCAGGGCTACGACAACTTCGAGCGCGACCTGACGGAGGAGCAGCGCGAGGCGCTCCGGGCGGAGGGGCGGCAGCCGTCGCTGCGTCTGCGTGTGCCCGACACGTCGTTCACGATCCAGGATCTGATCCGCGGCGAGATCACCTTCCCGGAGGGCTCGTTCACGGACTTCGTCGTGGTGCGTCCGAATGGCGCGCCGCTGTACACCTTCGTGAACCCGGTCGATGACGCGCTCATGGGGATCACGCACGTGCTCCGCGGCGAGGACATCCTGTCGTCGACGCCCCGCCAGATCGCGCTGTACCTCGCGCTCATCGACATCGGCGTGACGACGTTCATCCCGCAGTACGCGCACATGCCGCTCGTGCTCGGCGAGGGCTCGCGCAAGCTGTCGAAGCGCGATCCCGAGTCGAACCTCTTCCACCACCGCGACCGCGGGTTCATCCCGGAGGGTCTCCTCAACTACGTCGCGCTCCTCGGGTGGTCGATCGCGCCGGACCGCGACGTGTTCACGCAGGACGAGTTCACCGCGGCATTCGATATCCGGGATGTGAATCCGAATCCTGCGCGCTTCGATCAGAAGAAGGCTGATTCGATCAACGGCGACCACATCCGCATGCTCGCGGTCGACGACTTCGCCGAGCGGATCATCCCGTACCTCGGCGAGCTGGTGCAGTCCGATGCGGACCGTGAGCTCGTCCGCCGCGCTGCGCCGCTCATCCAGGAGCGCATCACCGTGCTGTCGGAGGCGCGCGACCTGCTCGAGTTCCTCTTCACCCCGGACGCCGATCTCGTCGTCGCCGACGATGCGCACCCGGCGGACAAGGACCGTGAGGCGTACATCGCGGTGCTCGATGCGTCGATCCGCGCGCTCGAGGGCGTCGAGCCGTGGACGACCGAGCCGATCGAGGCGGCGCTGCGTGCGGCGCTCATCGACCCGGTGGAGGACGGCGGTCTCGGGCTGAAGCCGCGCGTCGCATTCGGTCCGCTCCGCGCCGCCGTCTCCGGTCGTCGCATCTCGCCGCCGCTCTTCGAGTCGATGGAGCTGCTCGGGCGCGATTCGACGCTCGCGCGCGTCCGTGCGTTCCGCGCGACGTTCTGACGACCATCGAGGCCTGCCAGGATTCGGCGACTCGGCAAACCACTCCCATGACGACACCGCCCGGTGTCGGGGGAGTGGGACGAGATGAGCGAACGTCAATGGTCGTTCTGGGTGCTCCTGGGCCTGGCTCTGCTCGTGCTGGCCATGGTGATCCCTGTCGGACTCGCGCTGCGTGATGTGGCTGGCAAGCCGTTGAGGGGCGGTGAGGCCCCGCCGCCGGTCGTGTGGGTCGGTGAGGGCGCGGTGCGTGCGGCGCATTCCGTGCAGACTTCGGGCGGTGTCGCCAGACTGTCTTCAGAGCTCCACGAGCGCGGACGGGGGGTCGAATGGCTGGCACCGACGATTTCGTCGCGCTCTACCGGCAGCATCGCCGACCAGTCCTGGCGCACATCCGCCTCCGGGTCGATGGAGCTGAGCTCGCCGAAGACCTCGCTGAAGAGGTCTTTGTGATCGCGCTGCGCCGGATGCGCGAGGGAGCCGACGTCGGCCTCTCGTGGCTGCTGACGACGGCGCGCAACGTCATCGGCAACGAATACCAGCGCCGGGATCGGGATCGGGAGCGCATCGCGGCGGTCGCCGAACTCGTCGCGGGCGGCACCGATCAGTCCGACCCGGCTGAGCTGCTCGGCTCTGACGCGGCGGTCGTGCGCGCGGCGATCGCCGAGCTCGCGCCTGAGGATCAGCTCGTCGTGCGCCTCACCTACTGGGACGGTCTGTCGGCTGCGGAGGTCGCGCAGGTCATGGATGTCTCGGTCACGGCGGTGTGGTCGAGGCTGTCCCGGGCGCGCGCGGCCCTCCGGGAGGCGCTCGGTGATACCGGTCGTGGCCTGCGCGCGCGTGGCGGCGGTCTCGACACGGCACCGGGAGGTGCGAGATGAATGCGTGGCGCGATGACGAACTCGAAGCTCGGCTGAGCGCATCGGCGCCCCGGGATCTGACGGCGGCTGAGGAGCGTCTGCTCGCTCGGGTGCTCGCCAGGGCCGCCGACGATGTGGGGCCAGATCCGGAGCGCGCGGGGGTGCGGCACGTCGCTTGGCGTCGGACGCGTCCGGTGCGACGGGATGCTCGGCCCGGCCGGGTGATGGCGTGGGCGTTCTCCGGGGTGGTCGCCGCGGCTGCGGTGGTGAGCGCGATCGTGCTCGTGATACCGGCGCTCACCGCTCCGGTCGAGGTCGGCGAGCTCGACTCGCTCGCGGTCGCGGGGGCGCCGGAGGTGTCGGGGGATGTCGACGGCGCGCGGACTGCGGCCGAACCGCCGTCGACGCTCTTCAGCGGATCGGCGGATCCTGATGACCGTGGACCGGCGGTGTCGAGCGGCGAGGCCCCGACCTTCGTCATCGAAAAGGCCCGGGTGAAGCTCCCGAAGCCGGGGGAGCCGGTCGTGCAGACGGAGGTGCCGGCGTCGACGGTCGTGACCGAGTTCATCGCGCGCGCGAATGCCCTCGACGCCGCAGACCATGCCGCGTTCCTGTCGTGGCTGCTCGCCCAGTCCGGGGTGAAATCGCTCGGCGTCGCAGCTGATCCGACCGACCCGACGGTCCCGCCGAGGCGGGGGGTCGTCGTCGCGCTCCCGAGGGAGGCCTCGGGGGTGCGCCAGCGATTCCTCGTCAGTGAGGAGTTCGACCGCGTCTACGCCTGGTCGCTCGTGGGGTCGAGGGACCAGGGGATCGCGTACGCGACGTTCCCGTGAGGCCCCGCAGCGGTGTGCGTCGGAGGGTGTCTGGAGTTTGCTAGACTCGTTCGTCGGCCCCGGTCATCGCTGAGCCTGCTCAGTGTGCCGGGCACGCCCGATGGGGTGTGGTGTAATTGGCAACACGGCGGATTCTGGTTCCGTTGTTCTTGGTTCGAGTCCAGGCACCCCAGCAAGTAGTGGTTGCAGTCCCCGAGTGATCGGGGATTTTCTTTTTCCCTGCTGCCGAGCGGTGCGATCGCGCCCGCCGTGCCGGATGACCGCGAGGTGCGCTCAGGAACCTTTCATGCGGCCTTTGTGAGGATGGCTGGAGAGCCGCGGGCTCGCATCAGACCGTGATCAGACAGGGACGCGACTGTGATGTTCTCCGCACGCGTGGCGACGCGATCGGTGGGTGATCGGGACCGCCTGCGGGCGTGGTTCGCGTCCGGGCTCGCCGTGCTCGCCCTCGCGGTCGGTCTCATCGCGGTCCCTGCGGCACCGGCATCGGCGCACGAGCAGCTGCTGTCCACCACGCCGACGAGCGGCGAGCGACTCGCCGCGGCACCGGCGGAGGTGACGCTCGAGTTCTCGGGCGAGGTCCTCACGCTCGGCGCGGTCGTGATCGTCGCCGACGCGGCAGGGACCGACTGGGCGATGGATCCCGAGATCGACGGTCGCATCGTCACCGTCCCGCTCGTCGACGGCATGCCTGACGCGGGCTACGAGATCCGCTGGCGCGTCGTCTCAGCGGATGGGCACCCGATCAGCGGGCTCGTGCCGTTCACCGTCGGCGACGGGGCCCCGTACTCCTCCATCGCGGACGGCGGCGCGCGTGAGGACCTGTCGCCGAGCGGCGTGCCCGCGGAGACGACACCCGGCCGCGTGCCGGAGCCTGCCGCCGCGGCGCCCGCCGCAGCGCTGCCGATCTGGCGGCTGGTGCTCGTCGGCATCGGCGGGGCGGCGGTCGCCACGCTCGGCTACCTCGTCTTCCTCTCCGTCCGGCGACGCCGTCACACGACGATCGCCGTCTCCGGCGCCACGTCTGGCGCTGAGCCTCGCACCGACGCCTGAAAGGGATGATCATGTCTGTCCGCACCTCGACCCGCATCTCCATCGCCGCGCTCGCGGCCGCGCTTGCCGTGGGGCTCGCGGGCTGCGCGGTCGAGACGACGGGGCCGCTGGGTGGGTCCGCGGCGGATGCGGAGCTCGGCCCCGGCACCCAGGTGGAGGGTGTCAGCGTCGTCGACGGCTGGGTGAAGGCGGTCGACGGCGGTATGACCGCGATGTTCGGCAAGGTCGTGAACGGCACCGATGCCGAGCTCACGATCGTGGAGGTCACGAGCGAGGCCGCTGGTCGCGTGGAGCTGCACGAGACCGTCGAGAGCCCTTCGGGTGAGCGTGTCATGCGGGAGGTCGAGGGCGGATTCGTCATCTCCGCGCACGGTGCGCGAATGCTCGAGCCGGGCGCAGATCACTTCATGCTCATGGACGTCGCCGCACCGCTCGTCGCCGGTGACGAGGTGGAGTTCGTCCTGCACCTGAGCGACGGGTCGACGCACTGGTTCACGGTGCCCGTGAAGGACTTCGCGGGCGGCGGAGAGCGCTACGAGTCCGGCGATTCGCACGATGACATGGGTGGGATGCACCTGGACCACGACGCACCGGTGGACGAATGACGATGCCGCGCGCTGACCGACACGATCAGAGCGCCGAGCGGCGTCGCGGTTCGAGCCGTCGGCAGTTCCTCGTGGGGGGTGCGGTGGCGGGGCTCGGCGCCGCCGCGGCGATCGGCGGCGACCTCCTGCTGCAACGCGGGCTCACCCCCGCATCCGCACCGATGGATGCGCTCAACGGCGCCGAGGTCGTGCCCTTCTATGGAGAGCACCAGGCGGGCATCGACACGGCGGCGCAGGCGCACGCGCAGTTCATCGCGCTCGACCTCCACGACGGGGTCGACCGCGCGGGTCTCCGCCGACTCATGCGGATCCTGACCGATGACGCGGCGCGGCTGACGCAGGGCCGCGCGGCACTCGCGGACATGGAGCCGGAGCTCGCGCTCGTGCCGGCGCGGCTGACGGTGACCTTCGGGTTCGGACCGGGATTCGTCGCTCGTGCCGGCGGGGTGGGGCCCAGCTGGGTGCGTCCGCTGCCGCAGTTCCCGATTGATCGGCTGGACGAGCGGTGGAGCGACGGCGACCTGCTCATCCAGATCGCATCGGACGACCCGCTGACGGTCGCGCATGCGGCGCGCATGCTCTTGAAGGACAGCCGGTCGTTCGCCTCCGTGCGGTGGTCGCAGGGCGGGTTCCGTCGGGCGTACGGGTCCGAGCGTCCAGGCACGACGATGCGGAACCTCTTCGGACAGGTGGACGGCACGTCCAATCCGCAGCCCGGCACGCCCGAGTTCGATGCGGTCGTGTGGAGCGGGGACGGCTGGCTCGCGGGCGGGACGGGTGTCGTCGTGCGGCGCATCCGCATGGATCTCGAAGGCTGGGACCGCCTCGACCGCACCGGCCGCGAGCAGGCTGTGGGCCGCACGCTCAGCAACGGCGCGCCCCTCACGGGTGTCGACGAGTACGACGAGCCGGATCTGGATGCGGTGACGCCGATCGGCTTCCCGGTGATCCCGGAGTTCTCGCACCTGCGCCGGGCGCGCTCCGCGGACGGCTCGCCGGAGATCTTCCGTCGCTCCTACAACTACGACGAGGCGCCCTCGAGGGATGCGATCTCCGATTCGGGGCTGATCTTCGTGTCGTACCAGGCGGACGTGGAACGGCAGTTCGTACCGGTACAGCAGCGGCTCGCGGAGCTCGACCTGCTGAACGAGTGGACGTCTCCGATCGGCTCGGCGGTCTTCGCGATCCCGCCGGGCTGCCGCGAGGGCGGGTACATCGGGGAGACGCTGCTCGGCTGAGCGGGCACTGAGCGGGCACTGAGCGGGCACTGAGCGCGCACGCGCCCTCGGCGCCTGCCGGCCGGGTCTGCGGAGAATTCCTGGTCGACGCGGGTGTTCGGCGCGGTTTGCTGGTAGACCTGTCCGCGGGACAGCCGAGCGAGGAGGTCGCGATGCTGAGGAGCGGGGGAGCCCTGGCGTGGTGTGCCGTGGTGGGGCTCGCGGCGGCGATGCTCTCCGGGTGCGCGCCGCGTGACGGGCTCGACGTGGTGAAGCTCCGCAGCAGCTGGGAGGACGGGGCGCCGGCAGCCCTCCTGACGGGGGAGCTCGTGGTCGATGGCGAGTGCGTGTACGCGGTCGACGAGGACGGCACAGCCTGGTCGCTCGTGTTCTATTCGCGGATGGATCCCACGGTGACCGCGGAGCGCTTCAGCTTCGAGTCGGCGCCGGGGCAGCGCGTCGAGATCGCGCTCGACGGCGGTGCTGCCGGTCCGCTCGGATTCGGCGGGGGGATGCTCGCTCGGGGGCTGGAGGAGCGACTGGAGGGCGGCCACGATCTGGCGTGCTACGACCTCGATCGGGCGTGGCTCGTCGCGGAGATCGTCCGCTGAACGTCACACAGCGGCGCGAGGTGCCGCCGTGGCGTTCGGCTCAGCCGCGATCCGCGAGGGGACCGGCGTGAAGAATCGGCGGAATTCTCGCGGGGTGAAGATTCGGGTGCTCTGCGCCGAAACAGTGCCGGAAACTCCTCGGTGCTCTGCTCTACTTGGAACTCGCGCCATTCATCTGCGCCTTGTTCACACACGACCCATAGGGAGCATCACGGATGCGAATCGGCATCGTCGTCGAGTCCGCACAGGGCGAGACGAGGGTGGCGGCGACACCGTCGACCGTCACACAACTCACGAAACTCGGTTATGAGGTCTCAGTCGAGGCCGGTGCTGGCTCGAGGGCGAGCTTCCATGACAGCGCGTACGAGGCCGCGGGAGCTCGGATCGTCGGGAAGGCGGAGGCGTGGGGCGCCGACGTCGTCCTGACGGTCAACGCCCCGACCGATGAGGAGCTCGCGCTGCTCGCGGATGGCGCGACGCTCATCTCGTGGCTGAGCCCCGCGCTTCGCCCGGACCTCGTCGACAGGCTCGTCGCGCTCCCCATCACAGCGCTCGCGGTGGACGCCGTCCCGCGCATCTCTCGTGCGCAGTCGATGGACGTGCTGAGCTCCACGGCGAACATCGCCGGCTACCGCGCTGTCATCGAGGCGGCGACCGAGTTCGGTCGCTTCTTCACCGGGCAGGTCACCGCGGCGGGCAAGGTGCCGCCCGCGAAGGTCCTCGTCGCCGGTGCGGGCGTCGCCGGGCTCGCGGCGATCGGGGCGGCATCGGCGCTCGGCGCGATCGTCCGCGCGACCGACCCGCGCGTCGAGGTCGCCGACCAGGTCAAGTCGATCGGCGGCACCTACATCCCCGTCGAGGTCGAGGTCGAGCAGTCGACCGACGGCTACGCGAAGGCGACGAGCGCGGACTACGACGCGGCCGCAGCGAAGCTCTACTCGCAGCAGGCCGCCGAGGTCGACATCATCATCACGACCGCGAACATCCCCGGTCGCCCTGCTCCGAAGCTCATCACCGCGGCGGATGTCGCCTCCATGAAGTCCGGCTCGGTGATCGTCGACCTTGCGGCCGGCACCGGCGGCAACGTCGAGGGCACCGTCCCCGGCGAGAAGATCGTGACCCCGAACGGTGTGACGATCATCGGCTACACGGACCTCGCCCGACGACTCCCCGCGCAGGCATCGCAGCTGTATGGCCAGAACCTCGTCAACCTGCTGAAGCTCCTCACGCCGGGCAAGGACGGCCAGCTCGTCCTCGACCTCGACGATGTCGTGCAGCGCTCCATCACGGTCGCGCGGAACGGCGAGAAGCTCTTCCCGCCGCCGCCCGTGAGCGTCTCGGCGGCTCCGACCGCCGCCTCAGCGAGCGCACCGGTCGAGGAGACGAAGGCGAAGCGGGGGCTGACCCGGGGTGCGAAGGCGAGTCTGCTGACGCTCGGATTCATCGCGCTCGCGGCGCTCGTCTCCTTCGCCCCGCCGCCGCTCCCGCAGCACTTCACGGTGCTGATCCTCGCGATCGTGATCGGCTTCTATGTGATCGGCAAGGTCGCGCACGCGCTCCACACCCCGCTCATGTCGGTGACGAATGCGATCTCGGGCGTCGTCGTGGTCGGCGCGATGCTGCAGCTCGGGATCGACAACCCCATCACGATGGCGCTCGCCGGTGCGGCGGTGCTGCTCGTGTCCATCAACATCTTCGGCGGTTTCGCCGTGACCCGACGCATGCTCCGCATGTTCCAGAAGGACTGAACCGATGACGATCGAAGCACTCACCACCGCCATCGCGACCGGCGCGTACATCGTCGCGGCGCTGCTGTTCATCCTCGCGCTCGCGGGGCTCTCCAAGCATGAATCCGCCAAGGGCGGTGTCGTCTACGGCATCGCGGGCATGGTCGTCGCGATGCTCGCGACGCTCGCGCTCGTGCTCGGCAGCGGCACCTGGGTCGGCATCGCGATCCTCATCGCGACGGTCGTCGTCGGCGGACTCATCGGCCTGTGGCGCGCCGCTCGGGTGGAGATGACGGGCATGCCGCAGTTCATCGCGCTCATGCACTCCTTTGTGGGGCTGGCCGCGGTGCTCATCGGCTGGAATGGCCACCTCGAGCACACCCAGATCGCGCCGGAGCTCGTCGGGGTGCACCGCGCGGAGATCTTCATCGGCGTGTTCATCGGGGCGGTGACCTTCACCGGCTCGATCGTCGCGTATCTGAAGCTTGCGGCGCGCATGAAGTCGGCGCCGCTCGTCCTGCCTGGGCGCAACGTGCTGAACCTCGCGGCGCTCGTCGTCTTCGCGGCGCTCACGGTGTGGTTCGTGATCTCGCCTGAGCTCTGGCTGCTCGTCGTGGTGACGGTCATCGCCTTGCTGCTCGGCTGGCATCTCGTCGCGTCGATCGGCGGTGGCGACATGCCGGTCGTCGTCTCGATGCTGAACTCGTACTCGGGCTGGGCGGCTGCTGCGGCGGGCTTCCTGCTCGACAACGATCTGCTGATCGTCACCGGCGCGCTCGTCGGCTCGTCCGGTGCGTACCTCAGCTACATCATGTGCAAGGCGATGAACCGGTCGTTCCTGAACGTCATCTTCGGCGGGTACGGCAACACCGCGTCGGCGAAGCGCGAGGATGCGGGCGGCGAGCACAAGGAGATCACCGCGGAGGAGACAGCCCGCAAGCTCGCTGAGGCGAAGTCGGTCGTGATCACGCCGGGCTTCGGCATGGCGGTGGCGCAGGCGCAGTACCCGGTCGCTGAGCTCGCGCGCGTGCTGCGCGACCGCGGCATCGAGGTGCGCTTCGGCATCCACCCGGTCGCGGGCCGTCTCCCTGGCCACATGAATGTCCTTCTCGCCGAGGCGAAGGTCCCGTACGACATCGTCCTGGAGATGGATGAGATCAACGAGGACCTGCCGGAGACGAGCGTCGTCCTCGTGATCGGCGCGAACGACACGGTGAATCCGGCGGCGTCCGAGGAGCCGAGCAGCCCGATCGCGGGCATGCCGGTCCTCGAGGTGTGGAAGGCGGAGGAGGTCATCGTCTTCAAGCGCTCGATGGCGTCCGGCTACGCGGGTGTGCCCAATCCGCTGTTCTTCCGCGACAACGCCTACATGCTGTTCGGCGATGCGAAGGAGCGGGTGGAGGACATCCTCCGCGAGCTGGCGATGATCCTCGAGCCGAGCTCGGCTGGTCGCTGAGGCGAGGGATCGGTCCGACGTGACGAGGCCCCGACGCTCGCCAGAGCGCCGGGGCCTCGCTGTTCGGGGTGATCCGTGCGATCCCCGTATTCGCCGTGGATCGACCCAACCCGGTGGGGTGTGGTGGGGGTCAGCGGGTGAGGCTGAAGCCGCCGGTCCAGCCGATCTGCTCGCGCACGGCGAGGGTCAGCTGGAGGAAGCCGATGGCCTCGAGCTCGTGGGCGCGGGTCAGCGCGCCGGCGTCGATCGCGGCGAGGCCGCCAGCCTCGACGGCGGCGATGATGCTCGCCTTGGCGTCGGCGTCGTCACCGGCGACGAGGACGGTCGTGGTGTGCTCGCCGACCTTGCCGGTGCCGAGGGTCGCGGCGAAGTTGGTGTTGAAGGCCTTGAGGACCTTGGCGCCGGGGAGCTTCGCCTGGATCTCGGCGGCGGCGGAGCTGCCGACGGGGACGACGAGGGAGTCGAAGGTGGTGAAGTCGAGCGGGTTGGTGATGTCGACGACGATCTTGCCGTCGAGCTTCGCGCCGTAGTTCGCGATGATGCCGTCGACGGCGGGGTAGGGCACCGCGAGGATGACAGTGTCGCCCTGGATCTCGGCGGCGGTGTCGGAGCTGCCGATGTGCTGGATGTCGGCGCCGCCGCGAGCGAGGATGCCGGCGATCGCCTGGCCCATGTTGCCGTTGCCGAAGATGGTGAAAGTCGTCATGGCTGGTGCCACTCCTTCGCTGTCCATGATTTCCTTGTAGGTACAAGTATTGAGGGGAACACCGATGGGCGATCCCGTATTCCCGGATCTGCGAGACAGCTCGGCACCGATTCCTCGGTCGCCCTCCAGGGGCGCCGGCGAGCGCTTCTTCTCCGAGGATGAGCTCGAGACCTGGGTGCCGTTCGCCGCGCTCCTCGAACTCCTCCCGCACGAGCTCGATCAGCAGCTCAGCCGCGACGAGTCGCTCACCCACTTCGAGTACTTCGTGCTCTCGATGCTCACCAACAGCCCCGATCGCCGCCTCGCGATGACCCCCCTCGCCGCGATGACGAATGCGACGCTCCCGCGCCTGTCCCGAGTCGTGACCAAGCTCGAGGAGCGCGGATTCGCCCGTCGTGTGTCGAGCGAGACGGATGCGCGCGTCACGGTCGTGGAGATCACCGCCCAAGGGCGGCGCAAGGTCCTCGCCGCGACGCCCGGTCATGTCGCGAACGTCCGCCGTCTCATCCTCGAGGCGCTCACCGAGGATCAGGCGGTCGCGCTGCGCGGGATCACCTCGGCGATCCTCGCGCGCGTCGACCCCGAGGGGCGCACGGCCGCGGCCCGCCCCAGGAAGGTCTGAGGCGCTCAGCCTTCGAATCTCACCTCGTCGGGAGCCTTGTCGCGTCGGAGCCCACGCCACGTCGGGTGGCGGAACCTCCCGTCGCCGGTCAGCTCCGAGTACTCGATCTCCCCTACGAGCCGCGGGGTCGCCCAGTGGGCGTCGCGCGCGACCTCGCTCGGGACCGCGTCGAACGGCGGGGTCTTCCGCTCCGAGCGCGACAGCGCCGCCGCGAGACGCTCGAGCTCCGCGTCGTCGAATCCCGAACCGACGCGTCCCACGTACCTCAGGCCGCGTCCGCCCGGGATCCCGAGGATGAGGGAGCCGATGCCGCTGGCGCGCTGTCCTCTGCCTGGCCGCCAGCCGCCGATGACGACCTCCTGTGTGCGTTTGAGCTTGTACTTCCGCCACGCGCTCGATCGCCGGCCGGCTGTGTACGCAGCCCGCTGGTCCTTCACGATGACGCCTTCGAGTCCGAGCTCGCGTGCGCGCTCCATCGCCTCGCGCGGGGAGCCGTCGTACGCGGGCGGCACGAGGACGGTCTCCGAGGGGCGCACGTGCTGCTCGAGGAGCGCACGTCGCTCGCGGTAGGGTAGGTGGGTCACGTCCTTCCCGTCGAGCGCGAGCACGTCGAAGACCATGTAGCGCAGCGGCGCCGGTCGACGCTTCGTCCCCGCGCGCGGAGGTCCTTCGCGTGCTTCGCATCCTCGCTCGATGGCGCGCCGCGTCGCCGCGTGGCCCGGCTGCGCCGCTGCAGCGCCCCGAAGTCCGGTCGGCCGCTCCGGTCGAGCGCGATCAGCTCTCCGTCGAGGACGGCATCGGACCCGACGAGCTCATGGAGGGCGGCGAGCTCGGGGTACTCGTCGGTCACGTCGTGGCCGTTCCGGGTGGTCAGCTGTGTGCGTCCCGCGCGCACGGTCGCGATGATCCGGTACCCGTCCCATTTCATCTCGGTCGCGAGGTCGTCGTCCGCGTCCGGCAGCTGCGACGCGGACCTCGCCTCCGCGAGCATCGGTCGGTAGTCGCCGCGGGCGCTGGGCCGCTCGAGTGCCATCCTGTGGATGAGCCAGTCGTCGGCATTCCGATCCGTGCGGATGAGCGCGACCTTCGCGTCCTGTCCGCCGAGCCCGCCGTCCGGTGCGCCGCGCAGCGTCACGATGACCTCGTCGTCACGCCATTTCTGCGTGTCGTAGGTCCCCCGGTCCCAGATGCGGACGGTGCCGGCGCCGTACTCGCCTTTCGGGATCACCCCTTCGAACTCGCCGTACTCGATCGGGTGGTCTTCGACATGGACCGCGAGGTGGTTGCGCGCGCCGACCTCCGGCACGCCCTTCGGGATCGCCCAGCTGACGAGCACCCCGTCGCGTTCGAGCCGGAGGTCTCAGTGCAGTCGCCTCGCGTGGTGCTCCTGGATGACGAATGCCGCGCGCTCGCCTGAGCCGGATCTGTCACCCACCGTGTCGGGCACCGGCTCCGGTGTCCTCGACGCGTCGCGCATCTCGCGATAGCGGGCGAGTCGGTCGGCGCCCTTCGGCATGATCGGCGCCGCGGCGTCGCCGCGGCGCTTCAGGATGGCGCGCACCTCGTGCATCTCGATCTGCCGGAGCCGACCGGATGTGATCTCGCGCCAGGTGCGGGGCATCGCGACGGTCGGGTGCTCCCGGCCGCGGAGCGAGTACGGTGCGACCGTGGTCTTGGCGGCGGAGTTCTGGCTCCAGTCCACGAGGACCTTGCCGCGGCGATCGGCCTTGCGGATCGTGGAGACGACGAGGTCGGGGTGGTCTGCTTCGAGGGATCTGGCGAGTTCGTGCGCGAGCTCGGAGATCTCCTCGGAGGTGTGGCGTCCGTCGAGCGCCGCGTAGATGTGGATCCCCTTGCTGCCGCTGGTGACCGGGACGCTCGCGAGCCCCATGTCGTCGAGGATGGCCTTGAGGAGCATCGCGACCTCGACGCATTCGGGCAGGCCGGCGCCGTCGCCGGGGTCGAGGTCGAGGACGAGCCGGTCGGGGTTGCCGGGTGTGCCGTCGGAGGTGAATCGCCATTGCGGCACGTGGAGCTCGAGCGCGGCGAGCTGGGCGAGCCATACGAGCGTCGCGTGGCCGCTGACCGCGTCGAGGACGGGGTAGGTGTTGTCGTGGTCGGCGTGGTGGATGACGCGTCGCTGGACCCAGTCCGGTGCGGACTCCTCGAGGTTCTTCTGGAAGAACACCTGACCGGGTCGGTCCGCGGTGCCGACGCCGTCGACCCAGCGTTTGCGCGTGATGGGACGGCCAGCGGCGTACGGGATGAGGTGCGGCGCGATCTCGGAGTAGTACCGGATCACGTCGCCTTTCGTGGTGCCGGTGGCGGGGTACATGACCTTGTCGAGGTTGGTCACGGCGATCTTGCGACCGTCCACGTCCACGAGCTGCTCGCGTGCCATGCCGGCGACGCTGGCACGCGCGACGGGCTTTGTCGAGGGGGTTGACTCTCAGGTTCCGAGGGAGGACAACGGTTCGCATGCGCGCAATCGGCAAGCGCACGATCGCCTTCGGGCTCGTGAGCGTCCCAGTGAAGATCTACACCGCGACGGAGGATCACGACGTCGCGCTGCATCAGGTGCATGACGCCGATGGCGGGCGCATCCGGTATGAGCGTCGATGCGGGGTCTGCGGCAAGGTGATCGCGTACGAGCACATCGCGCGCGGCTTCGAGCGCGATGGCCAGCGCGTGATCCTCTCCGATGAGGACTTCGCGGCGCTGCCGGAGGCGGGAAAGGATGACATCGAGGTGGTCGAGTTCGTCCCGAGCGATCAGGTCGACCCGATCACCTTCGAGCGCAGCTATTACCTGGAGCCCGAGAAGTCCGGCGTGAAGCCGTATGTGCTGCTCCGCCGCACGCTCGAGCGGACCGATCGGACGGCGATCGTGCGCTTCGCCCTCCGGACGAAGTCGCACCTGGGTGCGCTCAGGGTCCACGGCGACGCGCTCGTGCTCCAGTCGCTCCTGTGGGCCGATGAGCTCCGCGCCGCCGACTTCCCGGCGCTGAAGGGCGCGCCGCGCATCTCCCAGAAGGAGCAGGAGCTCGCCGATGCGCTCGTGAAGAGCCTCGAGAGCGACTTCCGACCGGAGGATTACGAGGACGAATACCAGGATCAGCTGCGCACCCTCATCGAGGCGAAGCTCGAGAAGGGCGATGCGCTCGATGTCGCCGAGGAGTTCCCGGACCACGAGGATCCGGATGCGGGCGGGGAGGTCATCGACCTCATGGAGGCGCTGAAGCGCAGCGTCGCGTCGAAGCGGTCCGGCGTCTCGTCCGGGAAGGCGGCGTCCGGGAAGCGATCGACCGCCAAGAAGTCAGCGGCGAAGCGTTCGTCGGCCAAGAAGTCGACCGCGAAGTCCACCTCGGGGAAGCGGTCGGCCGCGAGCTGACTACTCGCCCCAGGCTTCCGCGGGGGCCTCGACCTCGGGGACGGGGGCGGTGCTCCAGTGGCCGCCGTAGTGGTAGTGGCCGCTCGCCCAGTCCGAATACCAGATCGCCTGCGCGGATTCGTCGCTCGACACCGCATTGGCGAATGCCTCTCGGATGCCCGCGTAGCCGCCGCGCGAGTGGATCGCGTCGGCCGCGTTCTGCGCGGCCTCGTACAGGGTGGAGTACCAGCCCATGTAGTTGCCGGTGTCGGTGCCCCAGCCGTTGTTGAGCGGGTTGTTGCGGTTCCACCAGTTGTCGACGCCGTTCTCCTGGCGCATCCACCGCATGATCGTCGTCGTCGACTCCTCGGTGATCGGCCAGCCGCCGAAGAACAGGACGAGCTCCGCCCACGCGCGGTTGGTGTGCGGGGCGCCGATGACGCGCATCGCGGCGTCCGGGCTCAAGTCGCTCGCGAAGTCGGCGCGGTCGCCGGTGATCTCGGCGAGGCGGGCGGCGCCCTGGATGCTCGCCGCGGCGAGTTCGATGGACTGCTCGTTGCCGGTGCGCTGGTATGTCTGCTCGGCTGATGCCGTCGGCGGAAGGGGCACGACGAGGCCGGTCACGAGGAGGATCCCGGCCCCCGCGAGCGCGAGCAGTTCGAGCGGACGCACCCGGGGTGCGCCGACTCGGCTCGTGGTCCTGTGGCTCGCGGTGAACATGTCGTGATATCCGGCGATGGACATTATCAGCGTGACCTGGACGTTTCCGGCCGAGCGGAACACTTCCGAGGCGGGCGTGGTTGACTCGATGTGTACGCGCAGAGGGAGTGGAGCGATGTCCGTGACGGCGAATGCCGACCAGCAGACGGCGGGGCTGTCACCCGCTGAGGTGGCTCAGATCCGCGAGGACTTCCCGATCCTCTCGGAGCTCGTGAACGGGCATCCGCTCGTCTATCTCGACTCGGGGGCGACCTCGCAGCGCCCCCGCCAGGTGGTCGATGCGGAGCGCGCCTACACGGAGCACCGCAATGCGGCGGTGCACCGCGGCGCCCACACGCTCGCGGCCGAGGCGACGGAGGAGTTCGAGGCGGCCCGGGCCAATGTCGCGTCGTTCGTCGGCGCCCGCGATGACGAGATCGTCTGGACATCGAACGCGACGGAAGCGGTGAACCTGGTCGCGTACGCGATGAGCAACGCGAGCGCCGGTCGCGGTGGCGCCGCCGCCGAGCGGTTCCGGCTGGGTCCCGGCGATGAGATCCTCACCACCGAGCTCGAGCACCACGCCAACCTGATCCCGTGGCAGGAGCTCGCCGCGCGCACGGGCGCGACGTTCCGCTATGTGCCCGTGGACGACCTCGGCGGTCTGTCGGTCGACGCGTTCCAGGCGGCGATCTCGCCGGCGACGCGGGTGGTGGCGTTCACCCATGTGTCGAATGTCACCGGTGCGGTCCTCCCGGTCGCCGAGATCGTGGGGCTCGCCCGTTCGGTCGGCGCGCTCACGGTCCTCGATGCGACGCAGTCCGTCCCGCATCTGGCGGTCGATCTGCGTGCGCTCGGGGTCGACTTCGCGGTGTTCTCCGGGCACAAGATGCTCGGCCCGACCGGCATCGGCGTGCTGTATGGGCGTCGCGAGCTGCTCTCCGCGCTGCCGCCGTTCCTCACGGGCGGGTCGATGATCACGACGGTCACGATGGATGGCGCCGAGTTCCTGCCGCCGCCGCAGCGCTTCGAGGCGGGCACGCAGCGCGTCTCGCAGGCGATCGGCCTGTCGGCCGCGGTCGACTACCTGCGGGCGATCGGCATGGACCGGGTGGAGGCGCATGAGCGCGCGCTCGGTGCGAGGCTCATCGAGGGCCTCCGCGAGATCGACGGCGTGCGCATCCTCGGCCATGTCGACGTGGACCGGGTGGGCCTCGCCGCGATCGACGTCCCCGGGATCCACGCCCACGACCTCGGCCAGTATCTGGATGCGCGCGGGATCGCGATCCGGGTCGGCCATCACTGCGCCCAGCCGCTCCACCGTCGACTCGGGACGACCGCGTCGACGCGCGCGAGCACGTATGTCTACAGCACCGAGAGCGAGATCGACACCTACCTCGACGCGCTCCCCGAGGCGATCCAGTTCTTTCGGAAGCTCGCCTGAGCGTCCGTCTAGGAGCATGAATGTCTGAACTCGAGTCCCTCTACCAGGACATCATCGTCGACCACGTGAAGCACCCGCGGAACCGCGGTCTGCACGATCACGCGACGGTCGAATCCCACCAGCTCAACCCGACGTGCGGCGACGAGGTGACGCTCCAGCTGACGCTCGATGGCGACCGCATCACCGAGGCGGCGTGGACGGGCAAGGGCTGCATGATCTCGCAGTCCTCGGCGTCGATCCTCGCCGAGCAGCTGCCGGGGCTCACGGTGGAGGAGACGATGGCGCGGATCGAGTCGTTCCGCGAGTCGATGCGCTCACGCGGCGAGGTCCCGGTGGATGAGGATCTGCTCGGCGACGCGATCGCGCTGGAGGGCGCTGCGAAGTATGTGGCTCGCGTGAAGTGCGCCATGCTCGCGTGGGTGGCCGCGGAAGCAGCGCTCGCAGAGCGCTGAGCGAGCCATTTCTGGCTCGCGTCCCGCGGCCACCGGCGCCCGTCTCGGGCGTCGGGCGGTGAGCGAGCCATTTCTGGCTCGCGTCCCGCGGCATTCGCGTGTCCTAGGACGCCGCTAGCCTGGCGGTATGGAGATCACACGACTTGAGCATGCCTGCATGGTCGTCGACATCGACGGTGACCGTCTCATCATCGATCCGGGCAGCTGGACTCGGTCGGTCGCCGACCTGACGGATGTCCTCGCTGTGGTGATCACGCATGAGCATGCGGATCACTGGACGGATGCGCAGCTGGCGGCGATCCGCGAGGCGAACCCGTCGGTCCGGTTCTTCGGCCCGGAGGGGGTGGCGATCGCGGTGCCGGATCACCCGATCGAGCGGGTGCGTGAGGGCGATGTCGTCGAGGTGGGGCCGTTCCGCCTGGAGTTCTTCGGCGAGAAGCATGCGGTCATCCACTCGTCGATGCCGATCGTGGACAACGTCGGGGTCTTGGTGAACGACACCCTGTACTACCCGGGTGATTCCTACACGGTGCCGGGCCGTCTGGTGGAGGTGCTCGCGGTGCCGACGGGTGCGCCGTGGCTGAAGATCGGCGATGTCATGGATTTCGTGCTGGAGGTCGCGCCGCGTCGCGCGTTCCCGGTGCATGATGCGCCGCTGTCGGAGATCGGTCTGCAGATGGCGCATGCGCGCGAGCGGTGGGCGACGGAGCAGGGCGGCGGCGTGTTCGCGGTGCTGCAGCCGGGTGAGTCGATGACCGCCTGAGTCGTCGCGTGCCCCAGGCATTCAGGGCGGGGCACCCATACCCCGGTGGGGTGTCCGCCGATACGATGGCGCGCATGATCGAGGACCTCAAGCAGCAGGCTCTGCGCCGTCTGCGCATCATCGCCGGGCAGGTCGCCGGGCTCGAGCGCATGGTCGAGGACGAGGCGTACTGCGTGGAGCTGCTGACGCAGTCGCGGGCGATCCAGCGGTCGCTGCGCGCGGTGGATCGCATCCTGATCGAGAATCACCTCCGGACGCACGTCTCCCATGGGATCGCGGAGGGCGGCGAGGCGAGCGACAAGGCGATCGCCGAGCTCCTGAAGCTGTATGAGCTCGGGGACCGCTGATGGCCAGGCTCGTCGTCGCGATCAACCCGTCGGCCTCGTTCGGGAAGGCCCTCGACGCGGGTGCTCTCGCCGTCGAGGCGCTGCGGGAGGCCGGCCATGAGGTCCGCTCGCTCGTCGCGCCGAACTGGCTCGTCCTGGCGGATCGCGCGCGGGAGGAGGTCGAGCAGGGACCGGACGCGCTCGTCGTGGTCGGCGGCGACGGGATGGTGCATCTCGGCGCCGGCATCGTGGCGGGCACGGATGTCCCGCTCGGGCTGATCCCGACGGGCACGGGCAACGATCTCGCGCGGAATGCCGGGATCCCGCGGCACGATGTCCGCGGCGCTGTCGACTGCCTGGCCGCGGCGCTCGACCGGGGTGCGGTCGCCGTGGACACGGCGGTCGCCTCGTGGGTGGAGGGCGATCGGGTCGTGGAGCGCCGCGTGGTGAGCTCGGTGAGCTGCGGATTCGATGCGGTGGTCAACGAGCGGGCCAATCGCATGCGCTTCCCGAAGGGCGCGAGCCGCTACACGCTCGCGATCGTCCGCGAGCTCGCCCGGCTGACTCCGCTCGACTACCGCGTGGAGCACGATGGCGGGGTCATCGAGGAGCGCGGCATCCTCGTGAGCGTCGCCAACAACCGCTCGCTCGGCGGCGGCATGATGATCACGCCCGAGGCGAGCATGGTCGACGGAGTGCTCGATCTGTTCTTCGTGCACGCGCTGAGCCGCACCGAGTTCCTGCGGATCTATCCGCGTGTGTTCGCCGGGACGCATGTGACGGACCCGCATGTGGAGATCATCCGCACCCGGCATGCGCGGGTGGAGGCGGACGGCGTCGTCGCGTATGGGGACGGGGAGCGTCTCGGTCCGCTCCCGATCGGGGTGCGGGTCGATCCGGGCTCGCTCCGGTTCCTCGGCAGCGTGCCGGGGATGGCTGAGGTGGGGTCGGCGGAGGAATCCTCCGGCTCGGATCCGGTCAGGTGATCTTCCGGAGCGAGGCGAGGCAGGAGTAGTTCGTCTGCATGAGGCCGTCGACCTCGGCCTCGACGACGAGGAACTGCATGTCCGGTCGGGAGCCTTCCGGCGCCCGGTCCTTGAATTCGAAGAAGAGCGGCTCGCAGCGGGTCTGGAGCGCCGCCTGCATGCCTTTGTCGGCGACCTCGGCCTTGGTGAGGGTGCCGTAGCCGATGACCTCGAAGTCGTACTGCTCATCGCAGGGGATGAGCTCGACACGGGTGCGGTCGTCGAGGTCGGGGAAGGACAGGCAGTCGCCGAGCTGCACGTAGATGGAGTGTGCGAGCGTCGGCTTGAGGACCTCGCCGTCGTCTCCGCGGAGCGGTCCGAAGTGGTCGGGGAACTGCTCGTGGAGCCACGGTGTGACCGCGTCGCAGCCGCTCAGGCCGAGGCCTGCGGCGAGTGCGATGGCGATGGCTGCGGCCCCGCGCGCGGCCCTTCGTCGGCCTGTCCCCATGTCGTCCCCCAAGCTGCTGACGAGGGCCATCGCTCGATTCGCGAAGTGGCCCAACCCTCATGTACTATCGACGAGTTGTTTCCAGTGAGGCCCCATCGTATAGCGGCCTAGTACGCCGCCCTCTCACGGCGGTAACGCGGGTTCGAATCCCGCTGGGGTCACGGACAGCAGGACCCCCGGTTCACGCCGGGGGTTCTTCGTTTCTCCCGGGAGTTCTCGTGCAGCCCGGGGCCCCGCGCTAGACTCATCGGCGCGAAGGGGAGTATCCCGGTTTCGCCCAGTCGTCAGTACGGTCGCCGTCGGTGGGGGCCCGGTTGGGTGACGGCCACGTGGCCGAGGGAGAGACGTTCGAGGGTTCGACGTCGCCTCTGAAAGGACACCGTGGAGATCAATCCCTGGTTCGAATGGATCTCGCTCGGCGTGATCGTGCTGATCCTGGCCGCGGATCTCGTGATCGCGTACAAGCGCCCGCACATCCCGTCGACGAGGGAGAGCGGGCTGTGGATCGCGTTCTATGTGACGCTCGCGCTGATCTTCGCGGGGGTGCTCCTGTGGATCGGCGATGCGCAGCATGCGGGTGAGTTCATCGCCGGCTGGCTGACCGAGTACTCGCTGTCGATGGACAACCTGTTCGTGTTCCTGATCATCATGAACAGGTTCGCGGTCCCGCGCCGCTACCAGCAGGAGATGCTCATGGCGGGCATCATCATCGCGCTGATCCTCCGCGCGGTCTTCATCCTGTTCGGGGCGTTCATCATCGAGCACCTCACGTGGGTGTTCTTCATCTTCGGCGGCTGGCTGCTCTACACGGCGTGGCAGCAGGCATTCACCGATCACGATGACGAGGAGGACCGCGAGAATCGACTGCTCGGCTGGATCCGCCGCAGGATCAAGGTCTCGGAGCAGTTCGACGGCGCGAGGTTCCGCACGGTCGTCGACGGCCGCAAGGTCCTGACTCCCGTGATCCTCGTGATCATCTCGCTGGGGATCACGGACCTCGTCTTCGCACTCGACTCGATCCCGGCGATCTTCGGCATCACGACGAACCCGTTCATCGTCTTCACGGCGAACGTGTTCGCGCTGATGGGCCTGCGTCAGCTGTACTTCCTGCTCGGCGACCTCGTCGACAAGCTGCAGTATCTGAAGTACGGGATCGCGGCGATCCTCGCCTTCATCGGCGTGAAGCTCGTGCTGCACGCGCTCCACGAGAACGAGCTGCCGTTCATCAACGGCGGTCAGGGCTTCGACTGGGCGCCGGAGATCCCCATCTGGATGTCGCTCGCCTTCATCGTCGCCTCGCTCGGCGTCGCGGTGATCGCCTCGCTCGTCAAGCTGCGGCTCGATGTCGCGCGGGGGCGTGCGGGCGCGGGCGAGCGCGGTGCGGTGGGCGCCGCGGATGCCGGCACCGACGACTAGCGTCGGCAGCCGGCGCGCCGCGTCAGGGGGTCAGGAGCCGCTCGAGCCGCCGAGCTTGCGCACCTCTTCGTCGATGTGCGCATCGGTGATCGGCCGGTTGAACGGTCCGAAGGCGTTCAGCGCGGTGAAGATCGTCGCGATCGCGAGGCCGAAGATGGGCCACATGGGCCAGAAGTAGCCAGCACCCGTCGCCGCCCAGATGACCACGAGGATGACGATGATGCCGCCGAAGACGGCCAGCATCTGCCAGAAGTCCCGACGCGCCTGGATCCGCTTGCGAGCCTGCTCTCGGATGTCTTCGCTCATGGCGCTCACTGTACGGCACCGCCTCCCCTGGGTGAATGCCTGGCCCGGGTCTGTTTCGGAAGCGGTGTCAGCCGCGGTGATAGTCTCGAGAGGTGCTGCTCGGACGGCTCCTTCTTCTTCGCCGCGACGAGGCCTGATCACACCGGCCCCCTCGTCGCGGAGTCCCGTCTCGTCGGTGGGGAGCCAAGTCAAGAGTTCTAGGAGCGCATACACATGACCGGCAGAACACTCGCCGAGAAGATCTGGGACGCGCACGTCGTCAAGAAGGGGACGAACGGCGAGCCCGATCTCATCTACATCGACCTGCATCTCGTGCATGAGGTCACGAGCCCGCAGGCGTTCGATGGTCTCCGCCAGGCGGGCCGTCAGGTCCGCCGCCCCGATCTGACGATCGCGACGGAGGACCACAACACGCCGACGATCGACATCGACAAGCCGATCGCCGACGAGACGAGCCGCACGCAGATCGAGACGCTGCGCCGCAACGCGAAAGAGTTCGGCATCCGTCTCCACCCGCTCGGCGACATCGAGCAGGGCATCGTGCACGTCGTGGGTCCGCAGCTCGGCCTCACGATGCCGGGCATCACCGTCGTCTGCGGCGACTCGCACACCTCGACGCATGGCGCGTTCGGCGCGATGGCATTCGGCATCGGCACCTCCGAGGTCGAGCACGTCCTGGCAACCCAGACGCTCCCGCTCAAGCCGTTCAAGACGATGGCGATCAACGTCGAGGGCACGCTCCGTCCGGGCGTCACCGCGAAGGACATCATCCTCGCCGTCATCGCGAAGATCGGCACGGGCGGCGGCCAGGGCTACGTCCTGGAGTATCGCGGCTCGGCGATCCGGTCCCTCTCGATGGAGGGCCGCATGACGATCTGCAACATGTCGATCGAGGCGGGCGCTCGCGCGGGCCTCGTCGCGCCCGACGAGACGACGTTCGAGTACCTGAAGGGCCGTCCGCACGCGCCGCAGGGCGCCGACTGGGATGCCGCCGTCGAGTACTGGAGGACGCTCCCGACGGACGAGGACGCGGTCTTCGACGCCGAGGTCTTCATCGACGCGGACGAGCTCGAGCCCTTCGTCACGTGGGGCACGAACCCCGGTCAGGGCGCGTCGCTGTCGGATGTCGTGCCAGACCCGGCGTCGATCGACGACCCCAACGAGCGTGCCGCCGCCGAGCGAGCACTCGAGTACATGGACCTCACGCCGGGCACCCCGCTCAAGTCGATCCCGGTCGACGCGGTCTTCATGGGCTCGTGCACGAACTCGCGCATCGAGGACCTCCGCGCCTTCGCGTCGATCATCAAGGGCCGCAAGAAGGCGCCGGGCGTCCGCGTCATGGTCGTCCCTGGTTCCGCCCGCGTCCGCCTCCAGGCCGAGGCGGAGGGCATCGACAAGATCGTCGAGGAGTTCGGCGGCGAGTGGCGCTTCGCGGGTTGCTCGATGTGCCTCGGCATGAACCCCGACCAGCTCGCACCCGGCGAGCGGTGCGCATCGACATCGAACCGAAACTTCGAGGGCCGACAGGGCAAGGGCGGTCGCACGCACCTGGTCTCGCCGCTCGTCGCCGCGGCGACCGCGGTCCGGGGCACCCTGTCGTCGCCGTGGGATCTGGGGGAGTGACATGGAGAGCTTCACTGTCGTGACCGGCACCGCGGTGCCCCTGCGTCGATCGAATGTCGACACCGACCAGATCATCCCCGCGGTCTTCCTCAAGCGCGTCACCAAGACGGGCTACGACGACGCCCTCTTCTACAACTGGCGTCAGGACCCCGAGTTCGTGCTCAACCAGCCCGCATACCAGGGCGCGACCGTGCTCTTCGCCGGTCCTGACTTCGGCACGGGCTCATCGCGCGAGCACGCCGTGTGGGCGCTGCGCGACTTCGGCTTCCGTGCCGTGTTCGCGCCGCGATTCGGCGACATCTTCCGCGGCAACTCGGGCAAGCAGGGCCTGCTCACAGGCGTCATCGACGAGGACACGATCGAGTCCATCTGGCAGGTCATCGAGGCGCAGCCGGGGATCCCGGCGACGGTCGACCTCGAGGCGCGCAGCGTGACGATCGGCGAGATCAGCGTCCACTTCGAGATCGATGATTACACTCGTTGGCGGCTCCTGGAGGGACTTGACGACATCGGTCTGACTCTCCGAGATGTGGACGCGATCTCCGCGTTCGAAGCGAAGCGGGAGTCCTGGCGGCCCACGACGCTGCCAGCGCGGTAGCGGCACACCGCCGGCGAAAGGCACGCATGAACGCACTGGCCCAGGACTCCAAGAAGGCCGCCGAGCGCGTCGGACTCGGCGCTGACACGATCATCATCGAGGGCGGCAAGCCGCTCACGGGGCAGGTCGAGGTGCGCGGGGCGAAGAACCTCGTGACGAAGGCCATGGTCGCCTCGCTGCTCGCCGACACCCCCTCGGTCCTGAAGGACGTCCCGGCGATCGCGGATGTGAACGTCGTCTCCGGCATGCTCGGCGCCTACGGCGTCCAGGTCAGCCGTGATGAGGACGGCACGGTCCATCTCGACCCGGCGAATGTCGAGCGCGCGCATTTCGCGCAGATCGACGCGCTCGCCGGCGAGAGCCGCATCCCGATCCTGTTCTGCGGTCCGCTCCTGCACCGCCTCGGCGAGGCGCTCATCCCCGACCTCGGCGGGTGCCGCATCGGCAACCGGCCGATCAACTTCCACATGGACGCGCTTCGCGCATTCGGCGCCGTCGTCGACAAGTCCTACGAGGGCATCCGCCTGACCGCGCCGAACGGGCTCAAGGGCGCGAACATCGAGCTCCCGTACCCGAGCGTGGGCGCGACCGAGCAGGTGCTCCTCACCGGTGTCCTCGCCGAGGGCACGACCGAGCTGCGCAACGCCGCGATCGAGCCCGAGATCATGGACCTCATCGCGGTGCTGCAGAAGATGGGCGCGATCATCTCGGTCGAACCCAACCGCGTCATCTTCATCGAGGGCGTCGATCACCTCATCGGCTACCAGCATCGCGCGATGTTCGATCGCAACGAGGCGGCCAGTTGGGCGTCGGCGGCACTCGCGACCCGGGGCGACATCTTCGTCCTCGGCGCTCGCCAGCCCGACCTCCTGACCTTCCTGAACGTCTACCGTCGCGTCGGCGGCGCATTCGACGTGCAGGAGGACGGCATCCGCTTCTGGCACCCCGGCGGGGAGCTGAACGCGGTCGAGGTCGAGACGGATGTGCACCCGGGATTCATGACGGACTGGCAGCAGCCGCTCATCGTCGCGCTCACCCAGGCCAACGGTCGCTCGCTCGTGCACGAGACGGTGTACGAGAACCGCTTCGGCTTCACCTCGGCGCTCGTCGAGATGGGGGCGAAGATCGAGGTCGTCAACGGGGGACTCGCCACCCCGACGCGCCGCGTCGCGCGTCGTCCGCTCGAGCAGACCGCGATCATCGACGGCCCGACGCCGCTGCACGGCGCCGACATCGAGATCCCGGACCTTCGCGGCGGCTTCTCCCACCTGATCGCCGCACTCTCCGCGAAGGGCACGTCGCGCATCTCCAACCTGGGGCTCATCGGACGCGGCTACGAGCACTTCGTCGACAAGCTCGCCGGTGTCGGCGCGGATTTCCGACTCGAGGACTGACACACTGACGATATGACGGCGAACTCGGCGGAGGCGCTGCAGCCTCCCGTCCCGGAAGGCGGCTGGCCGAAGGAGCGGCGCACGCTCTGGCCGTGGCGCATCGGCATGGCGCTCGTGCTGCCATTCCTGGCCATGGTCTCGAAGGTCGAATACCGGGGGCTGGAGCGGATCCCCAAGTCCGGGCCGGTGATCCTCGCGCCGAATCACATGTCGAAGATCGACCCGCTCTTCATCATCAAGCTCATGCTCGATGCGGGTCGTCTCCCGCGCTTCCTGGCGAAGCGCTCCATCTGGAAGATCCCGATCGTGGGCGCCGCGATGACCGCGTCGGGGCAGATCCCGGTGGACCGGCAGGGCGGCGGTGCGGCGTCGCTCGCCGCGGCAGAGCAGCTCATCGCATCCGGGAGCACGGTCGCCGTGTACCCGGAGGGCACGCTCACGCGCGAGCCGAACCTGTGGCCGATGCGCGGCAAGACGGGTGCGGCGCGGCTCGCGCTCGAGTCGGGCGTGCCCGTGCTCCCGGTGGCGCACTGGGGCGACCAGCTCGTGATGCCCCGCTACGGGAAGATCAACCTCTGGGGTCGCAAGCGCGTCGTGATCTCGGTGGGCGAGCCGATCGACTTCTCCAGGTGGCAGGGGCAGCCGCTCACGTCGACGGTCCTCGCGGAGGCGACCGAGTCGATCATGCAGGCGATCACGGAGCTCCTCGCCGAGCTGCGCGGCGAGACGCCGCCGGCGGAGCGCTGGGACCCGGCGAAGCACGGCCAGTCGACGATGGGGCGCGACGGCGTCGAGCCGGCGAAGGACTGACCCGCCCTCAGGCGCCTGCCAGCCGTGAGCATTCCGAATCCGGAATGCACCTCCAGCAAGTCACGGCAGAATGGTCGGGTGGTCGTCCCGGTTCGAGGTGTCGCGCGCGCACGCCGCGTCGCAGTCGTCGGCGCAGGGTCGTGGGGGACGACCTTCGCGAAGATCCTCGCCGATGCGGGCGCCGAGGTCTCTGTGTGGGCTCGTCGCACGAGCGTGGCGCGCGAGATCGAGCTCGCGCACCGCAACCAGAAATACCTGAAGGGCATCCATCTGCCGCACGGGATCAAGGCGAGCACGAGCATCGCCTCGGTGCTCGAGGGTGCGGAGCAGATCTACCTGTCGATCCCGAGCCAGACGCTGCGGGACAATCTCCGCGCCATCCGCGATGTGGTCCCCGGCGATGCGGTCATCGTCTCGCTCATGAAGGGCCTCGAGCGCGGCACGGGTGCGCGCATGACCGAGGTGATCCAACAGGAGCTCGGCACCCGGCCCGACCGCATCGCGGTGATCTCCGGCCCGAATCTCGCGCTCGAGATCGCGAAGGAGCAGCCGACCGCCGCGGTGGTGTCGAGCGTCGACATCGCGACCGCGCAGGATGTGGCGCTCACGGCGCGGACGGGCTACTTCCGCACGTATGTGAACGCCGATGTGATCGGCACCGAGTTCGGCGGCGTCCTGAAGAACGTGATCGCGGTGGCGGTCGGCATCGTGGACGGCGTCGGATACGGCGACAACACGAAGGCGTCGATCCTGACGCGGGGTCTGGCCGAGATGACGGCGTTCGCGGTCGCGTACGGGGCGCAGGCGGAGACGATGTCGGGGCTCGCGGGTCTCGGCGACCTCATCGCGACCTGCGAGTCGCCCCTCTCGCGCAACAACACCGCTGGTCGTCTCCTCGGCCAGGGCCTCACGGTCAAGGAGGTGGCGGAGAAGATGAATCAGACCGCCGAAGGCCTCTCCTCGATCGCGCCGATCCTGGAGCTCGCGAAGGCGCGCGGCGTGGACATGCCGATCGCGCGCCAGGTCGCGGCGGTCGTCCAGGGGACGATGGATCCGCGGGACATCGCCCCGCATCTGACGACCGACGATCTGCCTGGGCCCGAATGACGGACCTCGAGCTGGTGCGGGAAGGGCACTGATGGCCAAGAAGACCACTGTCGCACTCGTGTTCGGCGGTCGTTCGAGCGAGCACACGATCTCGTGCGTCACCGCGGGCGGGGTGCTGTCGGCGATCGATCGGGATCGCTTCGATGTGATCCCGGTCGGGGTGACGCGCGATGGCGCATTCACGCTGCAGCCGGATGATCCGGAGCTGTTCCGGATGGATCCGGATGCGATGCCGCAGGTCGTCGACAACGAGACGCGGGTGTTCTGGCCGGAGTCGGCGGCGACGCGCGGGGTGTCGGTCGAGGAGGCGGACGGGACGGTCCGGTCCCTCGGGGAGGTCGACGTGGCATTCCCGATCCTCCACGGCCCGTGGGGCGAGGATGGGACCATCCAGGGCTTCTTCGAGCTGCTCGGCATCCCGTACGTCGGCAATGGCGTGCTCGCCTCGGCTGCGGCGATGGACAAGCACTTCACGAAGTCGCTGCTGGCGGCATCCGGCATCCGGGTCGCGCCGTGGGCGACGATCACGCCCGCGTCCTGGGCACGCGATGAGGCCGCTGAGCGCGCTCGCGTCGCAGAGCTGGGCCTTCCGCTCTTCGTGAAGCCGGCGCGCGCGGGGTCGAGCGTCGGGGTCACCAAGGTGCGCTCGCTCGACGAGCTCGAGGCGGCGCTGCGCACGGCGTGGGCGGAGGACACGAAGGCGATCGTCGAGGCGGCGATCGTGGGGCGCGAGGTCGAGTGCGGTGTGCTGTCCGGTCGCGGTGGGGCTGCTCCGCGCGTGTCGCTCGCGGGCGAGATCGTCGTGACGGGGCGCGAGTTCTACGACTTCGAGGCGAAGTACCTCGACCCGGATGCCGCCCAGCTCATCTGCCCGACCGAGCTGTCCGCGGAGGAGCTCGCGGAGATGCAGCGCATCGCGGTGCGGGCGTTCGAGGCGGTGGGCGGTTCGGGGCTCGCGCGCGTGGACTTCTTCTTCACGGGCAGCGAGTTCGTCGTGAACGAGCTCAACACGATGCCGGGGTTCACCCCGATCTCGATGTTCCCGAAGTGCTGGGAGGCGTCGGGGCTGCCGTACGCGGAGCTCATCACCGAGCTCATCGAGCTGGGGCTCGAGACCACCCGCTGAATCCGCGGCGGGTCTCGCTCCGAGGCATCGGCCCGATCCGCGGGCCGAGCGCCTCAGCCCTGGAGGTCCTGGCCGACGGGCGCGTCCTCGATGCTGACGCAGGCGCCGGTCTGGGGGAGCTGGCTGACCGCGGCGTCGATCGCCTCGAGGACGGACACGCCGGAGATGACGGTGTTGTCGATCACGACGGTCACCGCCGGGGTGCGGCCGTAGCTGGTGAAGATGAACTCGGGTGCACGGGATTCGTCGACGAGCCAGTCGACGACGCCGCCGGGGGTCGTGACGCACGGGAGCTCGGCGGTGGGCGGCGGCGTGGGGACACCGCAGTGCAGGACCACCGCGACCGGGTCGCCCCAGGCTCCGGTCGCCTGCGCGTTCGTCTCGCGTGCGGGGAAGGTCGTGTCGCCGTCGCCGATCTCGTCGGGCAGGCGGACGGTGACGGCCGCGCATGCCGGATCCGCGGCGAACTCGGCGGGACCGAGCGCGACGACAGGCGAGCAGGCGCTGAGCGCGAGGGCTGTGAGCACGATCGTGCCGAGGGTGAGAGTCCGGCGAAGCATCCGCTCCAGGCTATGCCGTGAACCTTGGCGAAGTACGGTGGACCGGTGCAGGAATGGCTCGCGGATGGCGCCCAGGCGACCCTCGCCTCGATCGGCGAGTCGGCTGCGCTCGCGTCGCTCCTGCCGCGGCTGCCGCGTGCCGGCGAGCGACTGACCGGTCCTGGCGACGATGCCGCGGTGATCGCCGCGCCCGACTGCCGGTACGTGGTGACGACCGATTCGCTCATCCAGGGCCCCGATTTCCGGATCGAGTGGTCGACGCCGTACGACCTCGGCTGGAAATCGGTCGCGGTGAATCTCGCGGATGTCGCCGCGATGGGCGCGAGGCCGACCGCGCTCGTGATCGCGCTCGCGCTCCCGGCGGAGCTGCCTGTGACGGCGCTCGAGCGATTCGCGGATGGGGTCGCGGCCGCGTGCGAGGAGCTGGCGCCCGGGTGCGGGGTCGAGGGAGGGGATCTCGCGATGTCGCCGCTGGTGACGGTCGCGATCACGGCATTCGGGGACCTGGAGGGACGCGAGCCAGTGCTCCGGTCCGGTGCCCGGCCAGGTGACGTCGTGGCGGTGCATGGCGCGCTCGGCCGCGCGGCGAAGGGGCTGCGCGCGCTGTACGAGCGGGGCATCGATGCTGCGGTGGATGTCCCTGAGGTGGCCGACCAGCTCCGTCCGCGCCCGCCGATCGCCGCGGGGCCGCTCGCGGCGCTGGCGGGTGCGACCGCGATGCTCGACGTGTCGGACGGGCTCATCCTCGATGCGCGCCGGATCGCCACGGCGAGCGGTGTCCGGATCGAGCTCGATGCCGCGGCGATCCAGGCCACGCAGGTCGGGTACGCGCTCGGCGATCTCCGCTTCGCGCTGGAGGGCGGGGAGGATCATGCGCTGCTCGCCGCGTTCCCGGCGGGCGTCGCGCTGCCGGAGGGCTTCCGGGTGATCGGCCGCGTCACCGAGGGGGAGGGTGTGCTCGTCGATGGCATGCCGTACCAGGCGACGGGCGGCTGGGACACGTTCGACGACGTGCTGCATCTGTGACCGGATTCGATGCGCGCGGCGTCGCGCCCGCGGAGTCGGCGACGACCGGGCTCAGCCTCGGCTGACCCAGTGCACGGAGGTCTCGCCGTACCGCTTCGTGCGGTCGAGCACGAGCCCCTCGGGCAGGGCCGGCTCGGGCGAGCGCGAGGAGCGCTCGAGGACGATGATCGCGTCCTCGGCGAGGATCGGCTCGAGTGCGGTGAGGACCGCCGTGATCTCGGGCTCGCCGACCTCGTAGGGCGGATCGATGAAGACGAGATCCCACCGGTCGGCGCCGTCGGGGGACATCGCCCCGGCACCGCTCAGCCATGCGGTGACGGACGCGGCCGCGACATCGATCCGCGGTGCCGAGCCTCGCGGGGCGCGACCGGTGACGAGCTGGGCGTTGCGGCGGCAGATCGCCGCGGCATTCCCATCCCGCTCGACGAGCGTGACGACGCTCGCACCGCGCGATGCCGCCTCGAGGCCGAGCGCCCCGGAGCCCGCATACAGGTCGAGCACCCGCGCCCGCTCGAGCGCATCTGAGGCGTCGAGGGCGGAGAAGATCGCCTCGCGCACGCGGTCGCTCGTCGGCCTCGTGCCCGACCTGGGGACGGCGATGCTGAGCGACCCGGCGTATCCCGCGATGATCCGAGTCACACGTCGAGACTAGCCTTCAGTGCATGGCGTACGACGATCCGCTCGACCGGCGACTCGACGCGGTCATCGGCGCGTCGAGCGCGAAATCGCTCGCGCGGGCATTCGGCCATCACACCGTCGGCGACCTGCTGCACCACTTCCCGCGCCGCTACGCCCACCGTGGTGAGCCGACCGCGCTCGCGGGACTCCAGGTCGGCGACGAGGTCACGATCGTCGCGACCGTCGCGAAGGTGAACGAGCGGCGGATGGCGGCGCGCCGCGGCTCGATCCTCGAGGTCACCATCACCGACGGGTCCGGGTACCTCGACCTGACGTTCTTCAACCAGCCGTGGCGGATGCAGCAGCTCGTGCCGGGGGCGCGCGGGCTCTTCGCGGGGAAGGTCGGGGCGTACCGGGGTCGACTCCAGCTCGCGCACCCCGAGTACGAGCTCTTCGACGAGACGGACTCCTCGGCGGTCGAGGCGGGGGCGAGCCCGGAGGCGGTCGCGGAGTGGGCGGCGATGCCGATCCCCGTGTACCCGGCGACGTCCACCATCCAGAGCTGGCAGATCGCCCGCGCGATCGGCGTCGTGCTCGACGTCCTGCCGGATCAGCTCGCCGATCCTGTCCCGGAGGCGATCCGGCAGGCGCGCGGCCTGCTCGATCTCCGCGAAGCGCTCGAGGGCATCCACCGGCCCAAGGTGGATGCGGACTGGCAGGCGGCGCGGGAGACGCTGCGGTTCCAGGAGGCCTTCGTGCTGCAGACCGCCCTCGTGCAGCGCCGCGACCAGCTGCGGGCCGCGTCGGCGACGCCGCGTGCTCCTGGGGCGCTCCTCGCGGGATTCGACGCCGCGCTCCCGTACGAGCTCACGGGCGACCAGCGCAGAGCGGGAGAGGAGATCGCTGCAGATCTCGCCTCGTCGCGTCCGATGAACCGGCTCGTCCAAGGCGAGGTCGGCTCCGGCAAGACCCTCGTGGCGCTCCGCGCGATGCTCACCGTCGCCGAATCTGGTGGGCAGTCCGCGCTCCTGGCGCCGACCGAGGTGCTCGCGCAGCAACACTACCGGTCGATCATCCGCACGCTCGGCCCCGATCTCGCGGCGCGCCTGAGGCCGGTCCTGATCACCGGCAGGATGTCCGCGGCGGACCGCAAGCGGGCCCTGCTCGCGGTCGCGAGCGGCGGTTCGCTCCTCGCGGTGGGGACGCATGCGCTGTTCGGAGACAGGGTGACCTTCGCCGATCTTGGCCTCGTGGTGATCGACGAGCAGCATCGCTTCGGGGTGGAGCAGCGTGATGCGCTCCGGTCGAAGGGCGGTGCGAAGCCCCCGCACCTGCTCGTGCTGACGGCGACGCCGATCCCCCGCACGGTCGCGATGACGGTCTTCGGCGATCTCGACGTGACGACGATCGCGGAGCTGCCCGCGGGGCGCGCGCCCATCGAGTCCTTCGTCGTCCCGCTCGCGGAGCGGCCAGGGTGGGGCAGGCGCGTGTGGGAGCGGGTCGGGGAGGAGCTCGACCAGGGGAGGCAGGCCTTCGTCGTCGTGCCGGCGATCGAGCCGTCGGTGCTCGAGGAGGGCGACGAGGAGCTCGTGGAGGCCGCAGGCGCGCCTGGCGCAGCGGGTGATGAGACGTCCGGGGACGGTCCTGCGCCGACGATCGCGACGGTGGCCAGCACCCTCGAGCTGCTCGCGAGCATCCCGCCGCTCGCGGGTCGACGCATCCGCCCGCTCCACGGTCGCATGTCGACCGAGGAGAAGGAGGAGACGATGCGCGCCTTCGCCGCGGGAGAGATCGATGTGCTCGTCGCGACCACGGTGGTCGAGGTGGGGGTGGATGTGCCGAATGCCTCCGTCATCGTCGTCCTCGACGCCGACCGATTCGGGGTGTCCCAGCTCCACCAGCTGCGCGGCCGTGTCGGTCGCGGCGGGCTGCCGGGTCTCGCGCTGTTCGTGACGACTGCGCCGGAGGGCACGCTCGCCCGCCAGCGCGTGGAGGCGGTCGCCGCGACGCTCGACGGCTTCGCGCTCGCGGAGGCTGATCTCGCGCTGCGGCACGAGGGCGATGTGCTCGGGGCGGCGCAGTCGGGTCGGCGCACGGGGCTCAAGCTCGTCTCGGCGGCGACGGACGGCGAGCTCATCTCGGATGCACGCGAGGCCGCGATCGACATCATCGCCGCGGACCCGGACCTGGCTTCGCCCGTGCATGCGGCGCTCGCCTCGGCGGTCGCACGTCGAGTCTCCGGTGAGGCGGGAGAGTTCCTCACGCGCGCCTGAGACGGGGTGGTGCGGCGCTTCGCGCTGCGCCGCAGCCGACCGGGGGCATGCGGCATTAGCCTTGTCGCATGCCACGCATCGCCGTCGTCCCGGGCTCCTTCGACCCGGTGACTCTCGGACATCTCTCCGTCATCGAGCGCTCGGCGAATGTGTTCGATGAGATCCATGTCCTCGTCGTCCACAACCCGGGCAAGACGGCGCTCATCCCGTTCGCGGACCGTGTCCAGCTCATCAGCGATTCGATCGCCGAGGCCGGCATCCAGGGGAGGATCACGGTGACGAGCTGGAGTGTGGGCCTCCTCGTCGACTACTGCCTCGAGGTCGGGGCGACCGTCCTCGTGAAGGGTGTCCGATCGGCGACGGACATCACCTATGAGACGCCGATGGCGATCGTGAATCGCGACCTCGCTGGTGTCGAGACGGTCTTCATGCTCCCTGACCCGGCCCATCAGCACGTGTCGAGCTCGCTCGTGCGCCAGGTCGCCTCGCTCGGCGGCGACATCCGCCCGTATGTGCCGGCGGCGGTGGCGCGCTTCCTCCGTCCCGGCGAGTGAGGCGAGTGAGGCGAGTGAGGCACGCGTGACCCGCTTCGAGGTCGCCGCGCTCGACGGGATCCCCGAGGTGCGGGCGGGCGACGATCTGGCCCAGCTCATCCTCGACGCCTACGCGGCATACGGTCCGGAGGATGGCGACATCCTCGTGGTGACGTCGAAGGTCGTGTCGAAGGCGGAGGGTCGCATCATGGCGGCGCCGGATCGGGAGTCCGCGATCGATCAGGAGACGGTGCGCGTCGTCGCCACGGTCGAGCATGGTGGCGGGCGCACGCGGATCGTCGAGAATCGCCAGGGTCTCGTGCTCGCCGCAGCGGGGGTGGATGCGTCGAATGCCGATGAGGGCACGGTGCTCCTCCTGCCGGTCGACCCGGACGCCTCGGCTCGGGCGCTCGCGCAGCGCCTGCGCGCGGCGACCGGGAAGTCGGTGGGCGTGGTCGTCTCGGACACGCTCGGGCGCCCCTGGCGGGTGGGGCAGACGGATCACGCGATCGGCGCAGCCGGCGTCCGTGTCGCGCACGATCTGCGCGGCGAGCGCGATTCGCGCGGCCGGCTGCTGGAGGCGACGATCGCGGCGGTCGGCGATGAGCTCGCCGCCGCGGGCGACCTCGTCAAGGGCAAGGCCTCCCAGCGCCCTGTCGCGGTGGTGCGCGGCCTCGGGCATCTCGTCGGCTCGCTCGACGAGCCCGGCGCGCACAGCCTGCAGCGTCCCGCGCGCGAGGATCTCTTCCGCCTGGGTGCCGCGGAGGCGTGGCGTGCCGGCTACGAGGCGGCGCTCGCGACTGCGGCCGGGGCTGGCGATGCGGCGGCCGCCGGTGCCGATGCGACGGGCGCGGGGCCGGGGGCAGGGCGCGCCAGCTGGACCGTCGTCATCCCGGTGAAGGGCGCGGGAGGCAAGTCGCGTCTCGGCGGTCCGGACGGGCTGGCCTCAGCGATCGCCGCCGACACGATCGCGCAGGTCCGCGCGTGCGCCGCGGTCGCGCGCATCATCGTCGTCGGCGCGCTCCCGGAGGGGGTCGATTCGGACCGCGTCGAGGTCGTCGCCGATCCGGGTGCAGGCCTGACCGCGGCGGTCGCGGCGGGCGTCGCACTCGCCGACGGTCACCGCGCTGTGCTGCTGGGGGACCTGCCGGCCTTGGATGCGCGGGAGCTCGAGCACGCATTGACGCTCGCGGAGACGGCGGGGCGCGCCTTCGTGCCGGATGCGGACGGGGAGGGGAGCGTGCTGGCGACGGCGAGGCCCGGGCTCGAGTTCGCCCCGGCATTCGGTCCGGAGTCGGCCGAGGCGCACCGCCGCGCGGGGTTCACCGAGCTCCACCTGCCGGCGAGCTGGGGGCTGCGCCGCGATGTCGACACGCGTGGGCACCTGACCGCCCTCGCCGATCGGCTCGGCCCGAGGACGCGCTCCCTCATCGCCGAGGTCTAGGCGCGGATCCCGCCTGCCGCGAATGCCGCCGACGCGAGCGCAGCGGCGGCGTCGAGGTCCGACATCCACAGTGGCGCGACATGGATCCGAGGGTCCTGCGGCCCGAATCCTGCCGCGAGGTCCGCGTCCTCCTCCGCGATGAGCCACGCGTCGAGGATGCCGAGGGTGCGTGCACCGTAGTGGCGGCCGACCGCGTCCGCGGCGGTGGCGATGCCGATCGCCGACAGGCACGCATCGGCCATGCCGCGCACGACTCGCCCGCCGATGATGGGGGATACGCCGACGACGCTCGCGCGCGCCGACCGGACGGCGTCGGCGATGCCGGGGACCGCGAGGATGGGGCCGATCGAGACGACCGGGTTGGATGGGGCGATGAGGATCAGGTCGGCTGCGGCGATCGCCTCGAGGACACCGGGCGCGGGTGCGGCTGCGGTGATGCCGCGCTGCTCGAAGCCGAGCGCTGGGATGCGGGCCCGGTAGCGCGTCCACCATTCCTGGAAGTGGATCGCGACCCGGCCGTCGGCAGCTGGTCGGGCGGTGAGGCTGTCGCTCGCGTCGGCGGCCGCGAGGATCACGTGCGTGTCGACTTCGCTGTCCGTCATGGGCAGGATCCGGACGCCGATGGGCCATCGTGCGGCGAGGCGCGCGGTGATCTCGTGCACGGGGACGCCGTCTCGCAGCCACCCGGTGCGGGCGAGGTGCGTGCCGAGGTCGAGGTCGCCGAGCGTGAACCACGGCCAGCCCGCCCCGAGCTCGCGGAGCTCCGCCGAGACGCGTTCGCTCTCGCCCGCGCGACCCCAGCCGCGCTCGGTGTCGTTGACCCCGGCGAGCGCATAGATGAGGGAGTCGATGTCGGGCTGGATCCGCACGCCGCTCACCCACGCGTCGTCGCCGGTGTTGGCGATCACGGTGAGCCGCGCGGTCGTCCCGCCGCTGCCGTCGGGCCAGGTGCGACGGGCATGCTCGCGCACGCCGATGACGAACTTCGCACCGCCGACACCGCCAGCGAGGATGACGATCGAGGGGGTCATTCCGCTAGCCTACGGAGACGGGGCCGGCGACGAGGCCGACTCCTGCGACCGAGAGCGATGAGGCTCGAGCGAGCGACCACGACGATTCCGGATCGGGGACCCGAAGGGGGGTTTTACCGGCCGGTGACCTGACGTAACGTCAGGGAAATATCGTCACCGTTTACTGACGTCAGCACGACGAAGGAGTTCCAATGACTGTGGTTACCGCCGCGATCACCCAGACGAAGTGGACTGGCGACGAGGCCTCGATGATCGACAAGCACGAGGGCTTCGCGCGTGAGGCGGCAGCCCAGGGAGCCCAGGTGGTGTGCTTCCAGGAGCTTTTCCACGGTCCCTATTTCGGGATCACGCAGGACCCCAAGTACTACCGGTTCGCGCAGCCGGCTGAGGACGGCCCGATCCTGAAGCGCTTCCAGTCGGTGGCGAAGGAGCTCGGCATCGTGATGGTCCTCCCCATCTACGAGGAGGCGGACGCGGGGATCTACTACAACACGACGCTCGTCGTCGACGCCGACGGCAAGTACCTCGGCAAGTACCGCAAGATCCACATCCCGCACGTCGAGAAGTTCTGGGAGAAGTTCTACTTCCGTCCGGGCAACCTCGGCTACCCGGTCTTCGACACCGCCGTCGGCCGCATCGGCACGTACATCTGCTACGACCGGCACTTCCCGGAGGGCTGGCGTGCGTATGGCCTGCGCGGCGCGCACATCGTCTTCAACCCGAATGCCACGAAGCCGGGTCTCAGCAACCGCCTGTGGGAGGTCGAGGGCCCCGCGGCTGCGGTGGCGAACGGATACTTCGTCCTCCAGCCGAACCGCGTCGGCCTCGAGGACAACGAGTACGGCGATGAGGCCGTGTTCTTCTACGGCTCGAGCCAGGTGATCGACCCGCAGGGCAACTTCGTGGGCGCGATCGGCTCGGCCGAGCACGAGGAGATCCTCATCCGCGAGCTCGACATGGATCTCGTCCGTGTCGCTCGCGACAACTGGCAGTTCTACCGCGACCGCCGTCCGGACACGTACGGCGACATCGTGGCTCCGTGAGTCTGGGAGGTTCGTGATGGCTACAACTCTCATCAAGGGCGGCCTCGTCATCTCTGCGACGGGCTCCGCGCACGCTGACGTCCTCATCGACGGCGAGACGATCGCCGCGGTCCTCGCCCCTGGCAGCACGCTCCTCGGCCACGACCTCGCGAGCACCGTGGATCGCGTCATCGATGCGACCGGCAGGTATGTCATCCCCGGCGGCATCGACGCGCACACGCACATGCAGCTGCCCTTCGGCGGCACCTCGGCCTCGGACACGTTCGAGACGGGCACGCGCGCCGCGGCCTGGGGCGGCACGACGACGATCATCGACTTCGCGGTGCAGCGCGCCGGTGAGCGGGTCTTCGACGGGCTGCAGCACTGGCACGAGCTCGCGGCCAGCAACTGCGCGATCGACTACGCCTTCCACCAGATCATCGGCGGTGTCGACGCCGATGCGCTCGCGGCCCTGCCGAAGCTCATCGACGAGGGCATCACGTCGTTCAAGATGTTCATGGCGTACCCGGGCGTGTTCTACGCGACGGACGACCAGATCCTCCGCGCGATGCAGGTCGCGGCGGACACCGGCCTCCTCACGATGATGCACGCGGAGAACGGCCCGGTCATCGACGTCCTCGCCGAGCAGCTCGTCGAGCAGGGCAAGATCGACCCGTACTGGCACGGCATCGCCCGCGCCTGGCAGATGGAGGAGGAGGCGACGCACCGCGCGATCATGCTCTCCAACCTGACGGGCGCTCCGCTCTACGTCGTGCACGTCTCGGCCAAGCAGGCGGTGGAGCAGCTCGCGTGGGCGCGCGACCGCGGCCAGAACGTCTTCGGCGAGACCTGCCCGCAGTACCTGTACCTGTCGCTCGAGGAGCACCTCGGCGCCGACTCGAGCGAGTGGGGGCACTTCGAGGGTGCGAAGTGGGTGTGCTCGACGCCGCTGCGCTCGCGTGCGGAGGGACACCAGGACGCCATGTGGCAGTCGCTGCGCACGAACGACATCCAGATGGTCTCCACCGACCACTGCCCGTTCTGCATGAAGGACCAGAAGGAGCTCGGTCTCGGCGACTTCCGCAAGATCCCGAATGGCATCGGCTCGGTCGAGCACCGCATGGACCTCATGTACCAGGGCGTCGTGCAGGGCGAGATCACGCTCGAGCGCTGGGTCGAGCTCACCTCGACGACGCCCGCGCGCATGTTCGGCCTGTACGGCCGGAAGGGCGTCATCGCCCCGGGCGCCGACGCCGACATCGTCGTCTACGACCCGAAGGGCCACACGTCCATCGGCGTCGGCAAGACGCACCACATGAACATGGATCACTCCGCGTGGGAGGGATTCGAGATCGACGGTCACGTCGACACGGTGATCTCGCGTGGCAAGGTCATCGTCGATGACGGTGAGTACCGGGGCTCGAAGGGCGACGGCAGGTTCGTCAAGCGCGAGCTGTCGCAGTACCTCGTCTGATCGATCTCGCACCCAGGAACGGAGCACTCATGGATTTCGGTGTCGTCCTTCAGACCAACCCGCCGTCGTCGCGCGTCGTCCACCTCGCGAAGCTGGCGGAGCAGTACGGCTTCTCGCACGTGTGGACGTTCGATTCGCACATCCTGTGGCAGGAGCCGTACGTCATCTACTCGCAGATCCTCGCGGAGACCCGCAAGGTCATGGTGGGGCCATTCGTCACCAATCCAGCGACGCGCGACTGGACGGTGACCGCGAGCATCTTCGCGACGCTCAACGAGATGTACGGAAACCGCACGATCTGCGGCATCGGCCGCGGTGACTCGGCGGTCCGCGTCACGAACGGCAAGCCCACGACGCTCGCGGAGCTGCGCGAATCGATCCACGTCATCCGGGAGCTCGCGAACTCGCGTCCCGTCGAGTACCACGGCTCGACGATCCAGTTCCCCTGGTCGAAGGGCTCGCAGCTGGACGTGTGGGTCGCAGCGTACGGGCCGCTCGCGCTCAAGCTCACGGGTGAGGTCGGCGACGGCTACATCCTGCAGCTCGCGGACCTCGACATCGCGAAGTGGATGATCGGCACCGTGCGCGAGGCCGCGGAGGCAGTCGGCCGGGACCCGATGTCGATCAAGTTCTGCGTGAGCGCGCCGATGATGATCACCGACGACATCGACCATGCTCGCGCGCAGAACCGCTGGTTCGGAGGCATGGTCGGCAACCACGTCGCGGACATCGTCAAGAAGTACGGCGACTCCGGGTCGACCGTGCCGAAGGCGCTCACCGACTACATCAAGGCGCGCGAGGGCTACGACTACAACTCGCACGGCAAGGCGGAGAACGACCACGTCGACTTCGTCTCGGACGAGATCGTGGACCGCTTCTGCATCCTCGGGACCGCCGAGCAGCACATCGAGAAGCTCGAGGCGCTCAAGGAGATCGGCGTCGACCAGTTCGCCGGGTACCTCATGCACGACGACAAGGAGGAGACCCTCCGCGTCTATGGCGAGACGGTGATCCCGGCGCTCCAGACGAAGGTGCGGGCCAAGTCTTGAGGCGCGCGCTGCCGTGGATCTGGGGCGTCATCGGCGTCCTGTTCGTCGTGGCGGTGTGGGAGCTGTACAAGTTCTTCGGTCCCGCTGACGGTGTCGTGATCGGCGCCGTCGAGGGGCAGACCGGGTCCGGTGTGCGGATCCTCCCGCGCAACGACGACCGCAACATGCCCCACGTGTGGGCGATGATCGCCCGGCTCTTCGAGCCGACGACCGGCGCGACGACTCCGCCGCTGTGGATCACGGTGCTCGGCGGCGCGGTGGTGACGCTCGGGATCGCGGCCGCGGGATTCCTGATCGGCGTCATCGTCGGTCTCGTCCTCGCGATCGTGATGCAGCGCTTCCGCCTGCTGAACTGGGGGCTCACGCCGTGGATCATCGTGAGCCAGACCGTGCCGCTCATCGCCTTCGCGCCGATCGTCGCGCGATTGGGCAATCAGGTGGACCGCAGCGGATTCCCCTGGCCCGAATGGCTGTCGGTCGCGGTGATCGCGTCGTACCTGGCGTTCTTCCCGGTCGCGGTCGGGGCCCTCAGGGGTCTGACCTCGCCTGACGTGATCCACCAGGACCTGATGCGGAGCTACGCCGCGTCGAGCACCCAGACGCTGGTGCGCCTCCGGTTCCCGGCATCGGTCCCGTACCTGCTGCCCGCCCTGCGGCTCGCCGCGGCGAACGCGATCATCGGCGCGGTCGTCGCCGAGGTCTCGATCGGCATGGGCGGCGGCATCGGCCGCATGCTCATCCAGATGGCGCAGACGGCGTCGTCCGATCCAGCGCTGCCGTGGGCGCCGATCTTCGGCGCCGTGCTGCTCGGGTTCATCGCGGCAGGCTCAATCGGCCTGCTGGGTGTGAGCTTGAAGAGATTCCGTAGAGGAGAGGTCGTCGCGTGAGCACGTTCGTCACGAAGGAACTGGATGCACCGCCGCCCGCGGTGCTCGTGAGCGGAGTGGACAAGGTCTTCGGGAACAGGAAGAAGCAGGTCCAGGCGCTCACCGGGATCGACCTGACGATCCAGGCCGGGGAGTTCGTCTCGCTCATCGGGCCCTCGGGGTGCGGCAAGTCGACGCTCATGCGGATCATCGCCGACCTCGACACGGCGACGACCGGCACGGTCGAGGTCTTCGGGAAGTCGGCGCAGCAGGCGCGCCTCGACCAGGACTACGGCATCGCGTTCCAGCAGGCCGGCCTCCTGCCGTGGCGCACGGTCGGGCAGAACATCGCCCTGCCGCTCGAGCTCCACGGCGTCCCGCACGCTGACCGGGTCCGCCGTGTGGAGGAGCTCGTGAGCCTCGTCGGGCTCGCCGAGTTCCGCGACCGCTACCCGGACGAGCTCTCCGGCGGCATGCAGCAGCGTGTCGCGATCGCCCGCTCGCTCGCCGAGCGACCGAAGCTCCTCCTCATGGACGAGCCGTTCGGCGCGCTCGACGAGATGACGCGCGAGCGCATGCAGGCGGAGCTCGTGCGGATCACGAGCCAGACGGGCGCCGCGGTGGTCTTCGTCACGCACTCGATCCCCGAGGCGGTGTTCCTCTCCGATCGCGTCGTCGTCATGTCGCCGCGACCGGGGCAGATCAAGGAGATCCTCGACATCCCGTTCGGCGACGAACGCCCGGACCTCCTGCGCGAGTCGCCGGAGTTCTTCGAGCGCGTCACCGCGGTGCGCGAGGCGCTCCACGGGGTGCCGGTCGAGAGGGCCAACGAGCGATGAACCTCGCGGCGGAGCGCACGCTCAAGATCATCTCGCCCATCGTCGTGGGCGTGCTCCTCATCGCCGTCTGGCAGGTCTACGCGGAGTTCCTGCAGGGCCGAAACGCCCTCATCCCGAGCCCGACGCAGATCATCGCCGACTTCGTCGAGCATCTCGGGATCATCCTGAGCCACACGTGGATCACCGCGGGCAACGCGCTCATCGGCCTCATCGTCGGCGCGATCCTCGCGATCGTGCTCGCGGCGCTCGCCGCGTGGCTGAAGGTCATCGACTGGATGGCTGCGCCGATCGTCGCGGCCATCGCCGTCGTGCCGATCGTCGCGCTCACACCGATCTTCAACGCGATGTACGGCGCCTCGAGCCAGTTCGGACGCCAGGCGATCGCAGGGATCGCGGCATTCGTCCCCGTGTTCATCAATGTGCTGAGGGGTCTCAAGCAGACCAAGCCGGTGCAGCGGGATCTCTTCCGCGCGTACTCGGCCTCCGGGGCTCAGACATTCCGTCGGCTCACGCTCCCGACGGCGCTGCCCTATCTCATGACGGGCATCCGCATCGCGAGCTCGGTCGCGGTCATCTCGGCGCTCGTCGCCGAATACTTCGGGGGTCCGTCCGATGGACTCGGCACCAAGATCGCGACCGTCGCGAAGTCCGGCGATCAGGCATTCGCCTGGGCGTTCGTCTTCGCCGCGATCGGTGTGGGCCTCGTGTTCTTCCTCGCCACGCTGCTGCTCGAGTGGCTCGTGACGAGGCGGAGAGGAACCTGAGCCACCACTCAGGCCTGCAGCATCACCACCGGCACCACATCACTGAAAGGAACACCATGCGACACAGCACAAGGCGCGGCTTCCTGACCGCGGCCGCGTCGGTGACCGCGATCGCGGCCCTGACGCTCACCGGGTGCGCTTCGGGCACCCCGGCTCCCAGCCCCACCCAGACCTCCGGCGGCGAGACCGGCGACCCGACCACGCCGGCGTTCGAGCCACTGACGGAGATCAAGCTCCAGCTCCAGTGGCTCCCGCAGGCGCAGTTCGCCGGCTACTTCGTGGCCCAGGAGCTCGGCTACTTCGAGGAGGAGGGCTTCACCTCCGTCGAGATCGTCCCGTCCGGCGGCGACATCGTCCCGCAGGACGCGCTCATCGCCGGCGACGTCGACTTCGCGATCGCGTGGGTGCCGAAGGTCCTCGGCACGATCGAGGCGACCGGCACCGAGCTCACCGACATCGCGCAGATCTTCCAGCGCTCCGGCACGCTCCAGGTCTCGTGGGCTGACACGCCCATCAAGTCCGTGAAGGAGTTCGAGGGCAAGCGCATCGGCTCGTGGGGCTTCGGCAACGAGTGGGAGATCTTCGCGGCGATGGCCAAGGAGGGTCTCGACTCGACCACCGTGTCGATCACGACGCAGGACTTCTCGATGAACGCGCTGCTCAACCGCGACGTCGACGCCGCCCAGGCGATGACGTACAACGAGCTCGCACAGGTCCTGGAGACGATGAACCCGCAGACCGGCAAGCTCTACACGCTCGACGACCTCGCCATCGTCTACTACGAGGACACCGAGGGCGCCATGCTCCAGGACGCGATCTGGGCGGACACCGCTCGCCTCGAGGAGGACCCGGCGTACGCCGACGCGGCCGTCCGCTTCCTCAAGGCCGTCGTCAAGGGCTGGATCTACGCCCGCGACAACGTCGAGGAGGCCGCGCAGATCGTGTGGGATGTCGCGTCCAGCGCTCCCGCGGCGTTCCCCGTCGGCCCGGTCCACCAGCTCTGGATGGCCAACGAGACCAACAAGCTCATCTGGCCGGCCGACAGCGGCATCGGCGTCGTCGACGCCGCGGCGTGGGACCGCACCGTCGCCGGTGCGCTCGAGGCGGTCAACCAGGACGGCCTGCACCTCATCACCCAGGAGCCGCCGGCCTCCGCGTACAGCAACGAGTACATCGAGCAGGCGCTCGACGCGCTCGAGGCCGAGGGCTTCGACGTGTACGGCAAGGGCTACAAGCCGATCGAGGTCACGCTGACCGAGGGCGGCCAGTAGGCCTTCTGACATAGGGTGGTGCGGGGTCGATGCCGGCCCCGCACCACCTGCGTTCCAGGTGGACCGGACTTGCACGGGCGCGTCCGGGACATTCACCATCCATCGCCCGTAGACGGACCGATCACCATGACCGAGACCAGCAACCAGCACACGTACGACCTCGACCGCTCCTACGTCTTCCACTCCTGGTCGGCGCAGGGCGCGCTCAAGCCGCTCGTCATCGCCGGCGGCCAGGGGACCGAGCTGTGGGACTACGAGGGCAACCGCTGGCTCGACTTCTCGTCGCAGCTCGTCAATGTCAACATCGGGCACCTCCACCCCAAGGTCGTGAAGGCGATCCAGGAGCAGGCGGAGGTCCTCCCGACGATCAACCCGGCCCACGCGAATCTCGCGCGCGGCAAGGCGGCCAAGCACATCGTGCAGAAGGCCGGCGCACCCTTCGAGAAGGTGTTCTTCACCAACGGCGGCGCGGACGCCATCGAGAATGCGATCCGCATGGCGCGCCTCGTCACGGGCCGCGACAAGGTCCTGTCGACCTACCGCAGCTACCACGGCAACACGGGCGCCGCGATCAACGCGACCGGCGACTGGCGCCGCATGCCGAACGAGTTCGCACGCGGCCACGTCCACTTCTGGGGTCCGTTCCCGTACCGCAGCGAGTTCTGGTCGGACTCGCCGGAGCAGGAGACGGAGCGCACCCTCCAGCACCTCGAGCACACGATCCTCGCCGAGGGGCCGCAGACGATCGCGGCGATCCTGCTCGAGTCGGTGCCGGGCACCGCGGGCATCTTCCCGCCGCCGCCCGGGTACCTGCAGGGTGTGCGCGAGCTCGCGGACCGCTACGGATTCCTCTGGATCGCCGATGAGGTCATGGCGGGGTTCGGCCGCACGGGCACGTGGTTCGCGTGGCAGAGCCCCGAGGTGAACCCGACGCGGGCCGTCCCCGACCTCATCACTTTCGCGAAGGGCGTCAACTCGGGCTACGTGCCGGTCGGCGGCGTCATCATCCGCGAGTCGATCGCCCACGCGTTCGACGAGCGGGTCTTCCCGGGCGGCCTGACCTACTCCGGCCACCCGCTGGCGGCGGCGTCGATCGTCGCGACCATCGAGGCGATGGAGGAGGAGGGCGTCGTGGAGCATGCTGACCGCATCGGCCGCGAGGTCCTCGGCCCGGGGCTGCGCGAGCTCGCGGAGCGCCACCCGATCATCGGCGATGTGCGCGGCCTCGGCGTCTTCTGGGCGCTCGACCTGGTCACGGATCGCGCGACGAAGGAGCCCGTGCCGGCCTCGGTGATCAACGAGATCAAGGCGGAGCTCGTGCAGCGCGGCCTCCTGCCCTTCACCGCGGAGAACCGCATCCATGTCGTCCCGCCGTGCAATGTCACCGAGGACGAGGTGCGGCGCGCGCTCGAGATCTACGACGCGGCGCTCACCGCGCTCGGTCACTGAGCGAGCGACCGAACGTCGAGGAGCAGCCATGTCCGAGCCGTACGTCCTGAACCTGCGCGACGTCGATCGTCGTGCGGGCAGCACTCGTGAGTTCGCGATGGTCGTCTCGGTGCCCGAGGGGTTCGGGAATGCCGTGATCGGCGTCCCGACCGGATCGGAGCTCGAGATCGAGGGGCGCCTCGAGTCGCTGCATGACGGCATCCTCGTCACCGCCGAGATCCTCGGCGAGCTGACGGGGGAGTGCGTGCGGTGCCTCGCCCCCATCGAGCGCGACCTCCGAGTCGCTTTCCAGGAGCTTTTCGCGTATTCTGGAGCGTCGGATTTCGACTACCACATCCAGGGCGACGATCTCGATCTGGAGCAGGTGGTCAGGGACACGGTGGTGCCTTCACTGCCGTTCCAACCGGTCTGCCAGGAGGACTGCGAAGGCCTCTGCCCGGAGTGTGGGGTGCGGCTGCTGGATCATCCGGGACACCACCACGAGGTGCCGATCGATCCGCGCTGGGCCGCACTGAGCGGGCTGGTCGAGACCGAAGCCGAGAAATCCGATGAACAGCTTCCCGAATAGGAGACAGTGATGGCAGTTCCCAAGCGCAAGATGTCGCGGGCCTCGACCCGCATGCGCCGTTCGCAGTGGAAGGCCGACCTTCCGCCGCTCGTCAAGACGGTCGAGGGCGGCAAGACCGTCTACTCGCTGCCGCACCGCGCGAAGGTCGTCACCGACTCCGTGGGGACCGAGCTCTTCCTTGAGTACAAGGGCCGCAAGGTCGCAGACGTCTGAGTCTGAGCGAGTGCACTCGCTTCAGGAACTCACCGAGAAGCTCGGGGTCGATATCGACCCCGAGCTTCTCGTCGTCGCGCTCACCCATCGCTCGTACGCCTACGAGCACCCGGGGTCGGAGCATTCGGAGCGACTCGAGTTCCTCGGCGATTCGGTCCTCGGTCTCGCCGTGACCGTCATGCTCTTCCGGCGGTTCCCGGATATCCCGGAGGGCGATCTCGCGAGGCGGCGGGCTTCGCTCGTCTCGACGCTCGCGCTCGCCGAGATCGCGAGGCGCATCGAACTCGGGCCGTGGATCCGGCTGGGTCGCGGGGAGACGCTCACCGGCGGGGACGACAAGGCGTCGATCCTCGCGGACACGCTCGAGGCGATCATCGGTGCGGCGTACCTGTCGGCTGGTCCGGATGCCGCGCGCGATCTGGTGCTGCGGCTGGTGGAGCCGCTCATGGAGGACCCGGACCGTTTCGGCATCGCGATGGATCCGAAGACGGCGCTGCAGGAGATGTCGGTGGCGCGTGGGCTGACGGCGCCGCGCTACCACGTGGAGGGTGCTGGCCCGGATCATGCCCGCACGTTCACCGCGACGGTCGATGTCGGCGGTGAGGTGATGGGCGAGGGGCATGGCTCGTCGAAGAAGGCGGCGGAGTCTGCTGCCGCGATCGCCGCGATCGAGCGGCTGAAGGCTGTGGGCGAGGGCGCCGCCGGTGGCGATCGCGAGGCCGCTGGTGCCCAGGGTGCTGAGGCTGAGGCTGGCGGTGCCGGAGCTTCCTGAGGTCGAGGTCGTCCGTCTCGGGCTCGCGCCGGCGGTCACGGGGGCCCGCGTCGATGCGGTGTCGGTGGTGGATCCTCGCGGGGTGACCCGTCATGTCGGGGGTCCTGCGGATTTCGAGTCCCGGCTCGCCGGTGTGACGCTCGGTGCTCCGGTGCGCCGCGGCAAGTTCCTGTGGGTGCCGGTGGAGGGGCGCGGCGAGGCGCTGCTGGCGCACCTGGGGATGTCGGGGCAGGTGCTGCTGCGTGACGAGTCGATGGCGCCGGAGCGGCATGTCCGCGTGCAGCTGTGGGTGGATGGTCCTGGCGGTCGGGTGCGGGTCGATTTCGTGGATCAGCGCACGTTCGGCTCGCTCGCGGTGGAGCCGTTGTCGGCGGATCCGCTCGGTGCCCGGGCGGGGGTGGGCTGGCCGGAGGTGTGGCCGGAGATCCCGGTGAGTGTCGCGCATATCGCGCTGGATCCGCTGGATCCGCGGTTCGATGACGCGGGGTTCTGCGGGAGGCTGCGGGCGAAGCGCACCGAGCTGAAGCGCGCCCTGCTGGATCAGACGCTCGTGTCGGGCATCGGCAACATCTATGCGGATGAGGCGCTGTGGTCGGCGCGCGTGCACCCGCGGACGGTCGCCGCGACGCTGAGCGCGCAGGCGGCGAGGCGCATCCTCGACGAGGTCCGCGCGGTGATGCTGCGGGCGCTCGCCGAAGGCGGGACGAGCTTCGACGCGCAGTACGTGAACGTCAACGGCCAGGCCGGGTATTTCTCCCGATCCCTGAATGCCTACGGGCGGACTGGGGAGCCGTGCCACCGGTGCGGAAGGGCGATCGTGCGCGAGGCATTCATGAACCGCTCGAGCCACTACTGCCCGAGGTGCCAGCGCCTGCGGTGAGCGGCGCCAAGGCTTGAGAATTCGTCGGATTCGCCGTAGTCTCGCGGTTGAACGGGATTCCCAATAAGGTGCTGGTCTTCGGGCTGCAGCATCGACTTCTCGCCCCCTCCTCGGAGGGGGTTTCTTCTTGCGGTGAGTCATCGTCGCTTGATGTCGGTGGCTCCAGATATGCATAGTTGAGCAACTTTCGGCGACGTTTCGGAAACCGCCCACGGGGGGAGGCAGCGATGATGGCAGCACCATTGGTAGGCATCGATGTCGGCGAGAACTCGGTCGGACTTGCGTCGATCGAGTGCGACGACAGTGGGATGCCGCAGCGTATCGGCCGACTGCTGGTCGTCATTCACGACAGCGGCAAGGATGTGATGGCCTCGGGGCAGACCGCCTCGGTGAGCCGGAAGGCGTCGGGCGGCGCAGCCAGGCGGGTGCGCCGCCTGCTCCGCAATCGGCGGAAGCGCGCGAATCGGCTCGCAGACGAGCTCAGCTCGCGAGGGTATCCGCTGGTCGATGCGTCAGAGCTGGAGACCTATGCGGAATGGCGGGCGCGGTCGCGACTGCTCCGTGACTACGTGACCGATGACGCGGAGCGGCGGCGACTGATCTCGATCGCGATCCGACACATGTCGAATCACCGAGGCTGGGCGAATGCGTGGGTGTCGCTCGATTCATACGTCTGGAAGGAGGAGCCCAGTGCCGAGTTCGAGGCGGCGGTCGCTGCGGCCGTCGCCGAGGACCGATTCGGTGAGCTCGATCCCGACCGCCTCAAGTTTCAGGCGGATCTGGCGGAGCTGGGCCTGAGCACGAGTGAGCGTCTGCGCCCGCGCAATCCCGCGAAGCCGTCTGAGCACGCTGTGCGCACGGCGCATCTGCTCGGCCAGCAGCGACGAGTTGATGTCGTGCGGGAGTGGCGCCAGATCTGCCGCGTGCAGCGGGTCCCTGACGAGGAGTTCCTGGCGCTGGCCCGCATCGCGTTCGCGCAGGAGAAGCCGAAGGTGCCGCTCGAGAACGTGGGCTTCGACTGGCTCCCCGGGTACCAGCAGCACCGGCGAGCATCGATCGCCTCGCTGGAGCACCAGGAGTTCCAGATCCGGCAGACCGTCGCGAACCTCGCCGTGCGGGGGCGTCCGGGCCCGCACGGTCGCGGACCGCTGACTGTCGACGAGCAGAACGTGATCATCGATCATCTCATGGGCGTGACGAAGGCTGACGAGGCCCCGACCTGGAAGGAGATCGCCGAACTCTTCCTCGGCGTCCCGCCCACGCACCTCGTGAGCAGTGAACCCGACGAGTCGCTGCATGCCACCGCGCCGATCCTGCGCTCGGCCGCGGTGATCCATCAGCTTCCGAAGTCTCACCCGGTGATGCTCTGGTGGCGCGCTGCGCCGGATGTGCGACGAGCTGACTTCATCCGCTGGCTGGCTGATCCTGCGAAGATCGAGGTCCCTGATGAAGGCGAGTTCGAGCAGCTGCTCGATGAGCTGTCGGAGTCGGAGACGGAAGCGCTGCTGAAGCTGAAGTTCCCGTCGGGACGGTCGGCGCACAGCGTGGAGTCCCTTCGTCTGATGAGCGCGGAGATGCAGCGCACGGGCGATCGCTACGTGACCGTCCGGAATCGGCTCTTCAACGCGGGGGAGGATCTTCGACCCCGTGACCTGCAATCGCTCGACACGGAGAGCGATCATCCGACCCTGCAGCGGATCCTCCCGGCCGTTCGACGGTTCCTCCGATCGGTGGAGCATGGGCCAGCGGGTCCGCCGAGGCAGGTCACGATCGAGCATGTGCGGAGCGCATTTCTTGGATTCAACGCCCGGCAGGAGTTGATCAGCGAGCAGCGGAAGAACCAGCGCGCACGTCAGCGCGCGCAGGAGGAGATCGCCGCGGCGGGACTCGGCATCTCGCACGCCTCGGACGGGATGATCAGGAAGTTCCAGGCGATCCAGCGGCAGGGTTCGCGCTGTCTGTACTGCGGCGCGACGCTCGTGTGGTCGTCGACGGAGATGGATCACATCGTGCCGAGGAAGTCGGGCGGCAACTCGACTCGGGCAAACCTCGTGGCGGTGTGTCGTGACTGCAATGCGGCGAAGGGCAAGGATCCCTTCGCTGTCTTCGCGCAGTCGGGACGCCGACCGGGTGTTTCGATCGACGACGCGATCGAGCGGGTGCGGTCGCTGGAACGCGGCGAGCTGGATCCCAAGTCGTTCCGGCGTCTCAAGGGTGAGATGATTCGTCGACTCAAGCAGACCGAGGAAGACGAGCCGATCGACGAGCGCTCGCTCGCGTCGACGGCCTACGCCGCTGTCGACATGGTCCGCCGGATCAACACGCATTACGGGGATGAGGGTGGCGACCGCGCGAAAGTGTATTCGGGTCGGATCGTCAGCATGGCCAGGCATGCTTCGGGGATAGACCGCAAGATCCGCATCCGGGATGGACTCGATGCCAAGAGTCGCCTGGACCGACGTCACCACGCGATCGACGCTGCGGTCGCAGCGCTCCTCAACCCGTCCGTGGCGCGGACGCTCGCCGAGCGCGAGGACATGCGGCAGTCAGCGCGAAATGGCGATGGCGACGACCGCTGGAAGACCTACAAGGGGTCCAGCCCGGCAGCGGTCGAGCGGTTTGAGCGATGGATGGCTGCTATGGACCGACTCGCTGTGCTCATTCGTGAGGCGCTCGATCGCGATGAGGTGGTCGTGATGCAGCCGGTGCGGTTCTCCGCGCATCACGCTGCGCTGCACGAGGACGGGCGTGCGCCGCACCAGACCAAGCGGGTCGGAGATGCCTGGACCAGCGCGGAGCGCGCCCTCATCGTGGACGACCGGGTGTACGAGGCGATCTCGGGAGGAGCGCTGCCGAGTGCGGATCTCCCCGAGGACTCGAATCGATCGATCCGGCTGCCAAACGGTCGACGCCTCGACGCGGAGGGGAAGGTGTTCATCTTCCCCGACACTGCGGCGCGCCTGCCACTCCCCAACCAGTCGTCCGCGCGTCTCGGGCAGTCGATCCACCACGCTCGGCTGTATCGGTGGCGAGATGCACGAGGTCGTGTCGCCGGTGGCGTGATCAGGGTGTGGGCGGCAGATCTCTACGATCTGGATGGCGGTGTCCGCGCGGATCTGCTCACCGCTGCCTTGAGGCCTTCGTCGCGTGCTGTCCGGCGAGCCAAGAACGTCAAGCTCCGAGACGCTCTGGTGCAGGGTATCGCGGAGCATGTCGGCACCTTCGTCGTCGGCGACGAGATCCTCATCGACCCGGCTGAGTGGGCGGGCGACAACGAGCCAGGTCGTTTCCTCGCGGAGTGGCCTGAGCGGCACTGGCGGCTCGCGGGTCTGATGAGTGATTCCCAGTTCACGATGACTCCGATGTATCTGTCGCAGGAGGGTGTCGTGCGCGAGGAGGAGTTCGATCCGGATGAGCATCGGCGGATCGTCCCGGTCTCCGCAGACGCGTTCAAGGTCATCTCTGATCGGCTTCGAATCTCGGCCTCTTCGCTGTGGTCGACCGAGTCGACGCGAGTGATCCGACGTACTGGCTCGGGCGCGGTCCGCGAGGCACCCGACCGTGGGCTGCCGGCGAGCTGGAGCCCGTATCTGGCGGTGCACGGCAGCTGAGCTATGCGAGGGCGTCAGGTGATCGACGCGACGCAGTACGTCGGCGCGATCACCGCCGCGCAAGGCGGGGTCACGATCGGCGGTCAGCGTGTGCCGTTGGAGGATGTCGGCGTCCTGCTCCTTGGGAATCGTGCGTCGATCTCAGGTGGGGCGCTCAGTCTGCTCGCGCGATACGACGTGGTGGTACTCAACTGCGACTGGCGCGGCGTGCCGGACCTCGTGGGCTACGCGTGGAGTGCGAACTCTCGAGTGGCGGCTCGGCACCGCGCCCAAGCCGATTTGAGTCAGCCCCGGCGGAAGGCGGCATGGCAGGCGATTGTCAAGGCCAAGATCCTTGGCCAGCAGCGGAACTTGGAGGTGGCGGGTCTCCATGCGGAGGCCCGGCGACTCGGTGTGCTGCGCCGCGAGGTGCGATCGGGGGATCCGTCGAATTGCGAGGCCCAGGCGGCACGGGTCTACTGGTCGGCTGTGCTGGGTGATCCGGAGTTTCGTCGTGTCCCGGGCGCCGATGACCGTGTCAATGCGCTGCTCAACTATGGATACACGGTCTTGCGCGGGTTTGTGATCCAGGCGGTCAGTGCGGCTGGGCTTTGGCCGACGTATGGGATCTGGCACCGGAACCGCTCGAACTCGTTTGCGCTGGCGGATGACCTGATCGAGCCATTCCGGCCGGCGGTGGATCACTGTGTCGTCACCCTTGGTCCGCACGCCACGCTGGATGAGCGGGACGTGAAGCGCCGACTGGTCGCAGTGACGTCTGTGCCGATGGGGAGCTCAGGCACCACGGTGGCGTCGGCGATCTACGACTTCGCTTCGGCGTTCGCCCTCTACGCGGAGGGCGAGAAGGATGTGCTGGATGCGCCCAGCTGGAGTCCGCCCCCGAACTCGCTGGACGCTTCGTTCCCATATCTCGACGTCGGCGAGGGCGAGGATGGCTGACCCGGTGTGGCTGCTCGTCATGTTTGACCTGCCGACCCTTTCGGCGGAGCAGAGACGCGCGGCCAACTCGTACCGGAACCTGCTGATGAATCGGGGGTTCTCTCGAGTGCAGCTTTCTGTGTACTGCAAGTACATCATCAACGCGACCGCCGCGATACCGATCTTGAACTATCTCAAAGCCACGGTTCCGGATGAAGGGTACGTGCGCATCCTCAACCTCACCGATCGTCAGTGGGCGTCAGGCTGGCATCTGTACGGGCGGAGCTATGTCGCTCCGGAGGAGCCGCCCGAGCAACTGCTGCTCTTCTGAGGGCGACCATCCGCGACAAGAATCGCCGTAGAGCGCGCGGCGCACGACGCTGCACCGGCGTTTTTTCACATTGAGATGCCCTCGTGAGGCCCGAAAGTCCGGGCCTCACGAGGGCATCTCAAGTCTAGTTGGGAGAGAAGAACGGGATTCCCAACTGCCAGGCGTCCTGCCGAGCGAACGCTGCAAGTCTAGTTGGGAGAGAAGAACGGGATTCCCAACCATTCACTTCCTTCACTGTCTTGCGCAGCAAGTCTAGTTGGGAGAGAAGAACGGGATTCCCAACGTGCTCCTCGAAGTGTGGCGGCGCTGGTCAAGTCTAGTTGGGAGAGAAGAACGGGATTCCCAACCCCAGAGTTCCTGGAGCGCGTCGTCAATCAAGTCTAGTTGGGAGAGAAGAACGGGATTCCCAACGGCGACTCGGCATCACCATCCTCGAACCCAAGTCTAGTTGGGAGAGAAGAACGGGATTCCCAACTCGTCGAATGGGCGGCGGTGGAGACGGACAAGTCTAGTTGGGAGAGAAGAACGGGATTCCCAACCCGTCACGGACCAGGAACGCTTCCACGTCAAGTCTAGTTGGGAGAGAAGAACGGGATTCCCAACCGGTGGCGTGGATGTCCTCGATGAGCGCCAAGTCTAGTTGGGAGAGAAGAACGGGATTCCCAACCAACTCGGACCCCGTTGTCGCTCGACGACAAGTCTAGTTGGGAGAGAAGAACGGGATTCCCAACACCACAGATCACCCGTGTTGGGCGATGACAAGTCTAGTTGGGAGAGAAGAACGGGATTCCCAACCCCCGCTGATCGCTTCGATGAGTTCTGGCAAGTCTAGTTGGGAGAGAAGAACGGGATTCCCAACGGCGTGTTGTTGGTTGCTAGTTACTAGCCAAGTCTAGTTGGGAGAGAAGAACGGGATTCCCAACTCGTGTCCGCGCTCGCGTTGTCGTCGGCAAGTCTAGTTGGGAGAGAAGAACGGGATTCCCAACACAGCCTCGACGAAGCTATTCGGGAGTTCCAAGTCTAGTTGGGAGAGAAGAACGGGATTCCCAACCCCTTCACGATCCCGAAGTGGGGAATGTCAAGTCTAGTTGGGAGAGAAGAACGGGATTCCCAACGGCGCGATGGGGTCATCCCACGGGTCGGCAAGTCTAGTTGGGAGAGAAGAACGGGATTCCCAACCCGAGCGCGTCGAGAACACCGCCGTCCTCAAGTCTAGTTGGGAGAGAAGAACGGGATTCCCAACTCGTCGCCTGGTCGCGGGTCGGGTTCCACAAGTCTAGTTGGGAGAGAAGAACGGGATTCCCAACCGGTGCGGGCGGCGACCACCAGCAACATCAAGTCTAGTTGGGAGAGAAGAACGGGATTCCCAACACCCGGACACCTCCCACGCGGCCGCCGACAAGTCTAGTTGGGAGAGAAGAACGGGATTCCCAACCTCCACACGAACCGGCTCACCATCGGGCAAGTCTAGTTGGGAGAGAAGAACGGGATTCCCAACCGACCCGCCGAGTCTTCATGGTCTCGAACAAGTCTAGTTGGGAGAGAAGAACGGGATTCCCAACTGAGCAGTGACACTCCGGCGATGATGACCAAGTCTAGTTGGGAGAGAAGAACGGGATTCCCAACATCGACTTGAACTGAATCGCCCTGGGTTTCGTTCCTACCTGCTTCTCTGTCCAGCGAGCGCTGGCTGGGCTGATTCGAGGCCAGCGTAGTACGCCTCCTCGACCTCGACCGGCGTGCGGTAATCGAGCTCGCCGT
>Ga0182741_1000500_pt1 | contig 58688 bp, 59 predicted proteins | sample eDN5th37CBELigOP_FD_128874 | JGI IMG/M metagenome (GOLD analysis project Ga0182741, IMG submission 128874) | Enriched Organic Plus compost microbial communities from Emeryville, California, USA - eDNA 5th pass 37_C BE-Lig OP (version 2) (version 2) ... | reverse complement strand
GGCGCGTCGCGCGGCCGAGGAGCGCGCAGAGCGCGGCGAGCGCCGCCCCCGCGACGGCCGCGATGGCCGGCGCCGTCCATCCGCGCGCGCTCGTCTCGAGCGCGAACCACGCTCCCGCCGCCATCGCCGCCATCGCCGCGAGCGCCGGGGCGACGCGTGCGACCGTCGCCGCGGCTCGGGCGCGCGGGGTCGTCATGCGGAGATCATCCCTGCCGCCGCACCATCTCCGCGATCCAGATCGGGGCGAAAGGGGAGGTGCACCCCTTCGAGACCGGATAGTCGCGATAGATCCCCAGCGTCTCGCCGATCGCCAGCGCGCGCGCACGATGCTCGGCGTGATGGATCCCGATCCCCGCGAGGCTGCTGTTCATCGTCCACTGCGTCGCCGGATCCGCCTGCGCCATCTCCGCCTCGATCCGGTCGAGGAGGGCGGGGAGGTCGAGCCCGTCGGCGCTCCGCGCGATGCGCCCCGCCGTGAGGCTCCAGCCGGCGCGCGCCGCCCAGGGATCGGCATCCTGCATCCACCGCTGACGCAGCGCCTCCTTCTCGGGGTGGTGCTTGACGACGTAGGCGTTGAGCCAGTCGGCGAGCTGCGGGATGCGCGCCTCGCGCACCATCCGATCCAGCGCGTCGGACGACAGCTTCGCGGGCTTCACCAGGAGGAGCGCCAGCAACCGCGCCTCGAAGTTCCCGGTGCTCCAGAGCTGCAGCGCCAGCTCGTGCCCCGACTTGATCTTCGCGGCGATCTTGCGAAGGTCGCCGAGCTTGACGCCGAACTGGTTGTCGTCGACGCCGCGCTTCGCGTTCTGCGCGCGCAGCTTCGCGTCGCCGAGCGATTCGAGCTGGGTGAGGATCTCTTGGACGGTCATGAGGCCATTCTCGGGTTCTTCGTCGACACTACCTCACCGCGCGGGCACGGACACGAGGAGAGTGAAAGACGTCCCCTGCGGTTCATTCTTGCAATTCTTCACGTTCTTCTCATTCGTGTCCTGCGCGGCTTCGCGGCGATCGTTCCCTGCGATCGTCATTCCCGTTCTCCACGCGCACGCGACTCTCGATCGACGGCGCGGATCCGCTCGTCCGCGAGGCGCGGGTCGATGACGGGGGCGACCTCCTCGTCGCTGGAGGCGAGGCTCGCGAGGGCGCGCTCCACGACGGCGGCGCCGTCCGGGACCAGCCGCCCGAACTCGACCTCGGCGCGGCGGCAGAAGCGCTCCTGGCGCGCGCGATCCTCCATCTCGAGCGGGAAGCCGAGCGCGTGCAGGCGCGCGTGCATCGCCTCGTGGAGGATCGTCGCCGCGACCTGGGCGAGGGTGAAGCTCGGATTCACGGTGAAGGTCAGCTCCACCAGGCAGACGCGCTGTTCGGGGAAGTACGCGCCGCGACAGGCGTAGCGCTCCACGACGATCGCCCCGAAGTCCCGGCGGAGATGCCGGTAGTAGTGCGGCGTGTGGTCGGCGATCAGCTGGAGCGCGCCGGCCAGCCGCTCGAGGACCATCGCGGTGTCGACGTCCGGCCGCGTGTTGGTCACCTGCACGGGGAGCCCGTGCAGCTCCGTCCGCGTGGTACCGAGCCGCGCGCGGAGCGCGGCGAGCCAGCGATCGATCATTCGAAGATCACCGTCTCCTGCCCCACTTCCACCTCGCCGTACCTGAGGGCGCCGGCGCGCTCGTACACGTGCAGCACGGCGCCGCTCGGCGTCTGGTGCGAGTGGGCGAGCCGGAAGGCGCGCGGGATGGTCCCGTCGCCGAAGAGGCGCTTGCCGGCGCCGAGCAGGACCGGGAAGTGCCAGAGGCGCAGCGTGTCGACGAGGTCGTGTCGGCGACGTCGCCGCGGAGCAGCTGCGAGTTGTTCCAGCCGACGTCGTGCAGCGTCCGCGACGCGACGAACTTGGGGCGCGTGTCGAGCGCCGCCGCCACCTCGTCCGCCGGGTCGGTGGCGTTGGGCCACGACGCCGCGAAGATCTCGTAGGTCTTGCGGCCGAGGAGGAAGGCGCCGGCCTGCTTCGTCCACTCGGTCATGATCGCGCCGAACTCCTCGTCCAAGTACGGGACGAGCCATCCGCCGTGTCGGAAGCCGCCGTCGCGATCCTCGTCGGGACCGCCGGGCGCCTGCATCACGCCATCGAGCGTCAGGAAGGTGCCCACGACCAGCTGTCGCATCTGGTGCCTCTCGTCCTTCGGGTTCGGGTGCGCGCGGCGCCGTTGGTCAATAGGAAGTGCGAGCCAGGAAGGCGCAACTCCCGATGGAGGAGCCTTCCCCGGGCCGCGTCGCTCGTGTCTGCCCGCGTCGTACCGGCTGATTGGGCGATGTAGACACGGACGACACGGACGACGGCACGAACCACACGGACGACTGCACCGCCAACCCTACGGGCTCCATCGCCGCAACCGATCTCCTTCTCGCTCTCGTCGTTGCTCCTGATGTTGCTGCCGTTCCGTGTCGTGTTGGTGTCGACCGTCGGCGTGCAGGCTGACCCAGTGATGCGGAGCGTCACGGAACCGGCACGCAGACGGCGTCGCCGTGCGCGACGGGATCCACGCGTTCGACGACCCACACCGCGGTCCGCCGCTCGAGGTGGAATCGCTCGCCGTTGCCGGATCGGGCGCGGCAGCGTCGGGCGCCGCTCCCGAGGATCGTCGTCCAGGCGGAGCCCAGCGCCACCGTCACCCCGGCGGAGTCGGCGTCCCAGCGCACGAGGCGGTAGACGACGGTGTCGTCACCGGCGGGGCGGTGCGGCGAGATGGGGATTCCCTGCTGCGCCAGCGCGCTGCGGATCGGGGCGGACAGTGGGACGACACGCGCCGAGTCGGCGGCGTCGGGCGCCCACAGCCACAGCGCCCTGCGGGAGTTCGCGTGCGCGTGCGCGCCGGTCGCCGCCTCCCAGACGGCGCGCACGATCGCGATGCTGTCGTCCTGCGTCGTCGGCCGTTGGGCCGATGCGATGCCGGACCCGCACAGCGCCGCCAGCATCGAGAGCTGAAGAGTGCGGAGTCGCATCGGTCCTCCGATGGTTCGTGGAGCTGCATCACCGCGAAGACGCGAAGATGCGAAGACGCGCAGGGAAAGGCGAGGTGAACGGCGTGCTATCGCACGACCGCCGCCTCCCACCCGTCGAACTCGCCGCCGAGGCTGCGGGCCAGATCCTCGAGGCGCGCACGCACCGCCTTGATCGCGTCGCGCGACGGGGCCATCTGCCGCGTCACGAGGCAGAGCCACGTGTCGAACCCCTCGGGCGGCTCGCGCACCTCGGTCAGATACCCTTCGCGTGACGCCACGTTCGCCGCCGAGTGCGCGTGACCCGCCGAGGGAAAGTAGAGGTAGAATCGCGTCTCCGTCTCGCGCGCGAGGTCGGCGCCCGCGTCGCGCATGGCGCGCAGGACGGCGTCGTCCGGATCTTCGGGTGCGGGTCGCTCGTCGCGAACGCCGAACAGGCGGGAGAAGAGTCCCATCGCGTTCCGTGCCGTGGAGGTCTGAGGGGGGACAGGGAGGTGGCCGGCTTCACCGAGAGGTGAGATAACCGATCGGATGCAGGACGAGCAACCGATGCCGCGCGCATCGGAGCCGATCCACGCGAGGTCACGGAGACGCGAGCGACGCAGCGGCCTGTCGCCGTTCCGTGTCGTGTCCATCTCTGCCGTCGGCGTACGGGCCAGCCGGAAGGATCGGAGCTCCTCGCTCGCACCCTTCCATTCGCCCGACTGCGTCCACCGCCTTCGGTGAACACGGACGACACGGAACGGCACCAACAAGAAGGCAACGACGAGAACGAGAACGACGTTCGCTTGCTGCGATGCAGCCGGGTGAGCCGGTCGTCGGCGCCGTCGTTCGCCGTCGTGTCCGTGTCGTCCGTGTCGACGGACGACGACACGGTACGCGATGATCTACCGATCGCGCGTTCGCGATGCGCGGGCCTTCGAGCTCTTCGCCTTCGACGACGTCGCTTTCGAGGCTTTCGCGTTCGACACTTTCGTCCTCGAGGCCTTCGTCTTCGACGCCTTCGCGCGCGACGAGGTCGAGGCGGGGCGGCGCTTCGCCTTGCGCTTCGCCGATGCGTCGGAGGCCGCCACGGAGGTGCGGCTGCAGGCGCGCGCCGTGTCGTCCTTCGTCTCGCTGCGCGGCGACTCGATCCCGGCGGCTTCCATGAACACGTCCTCGCGCAGCTCGTCCAGCGGCGGGGGACACTTCACGTTGTACGACCGGTTCGAGAGGATCACGACCCACACCCCGCGCTGCGGTTCGATCCACAGCGACGTGCCCGTCCACCCCGTGTGCCCGTACGCGATCGGCTGGGCGCAGCGATCCTGCTGCGTCGGCTCTTCGGCCGGACAGAACGCCTGCCAGCCGAGGGTGCGATGGCCGGCGTGCGGCTGCTGGACGAACAGCTCGCGAACGAGATCGGGGCGCAGGACGCGCACGTCGCCCAGCGCGCCGCCGTTCGCGATCATCGCCGTGAAGCGCGCGAGGTCGTGCGCGGTCGAGAAGAGCCCGGCGTTGCCGGTCGGGATGCCGAGCTTGTGCGCCGTCGGATCGGAGGGCTTGCCGCGATAGGGCTCCCCCGACTTGAGCAGCTGCGTCGCCGCGCAGTGCTCGCAGTCGAGCCCGGGCCAGAAGGCCGTCCGCTGCATGCCGAGGGGACGCCAGACGCGCCGCTCGAGGAACTGCGGCAGCGGCTCCCCCGCGGCTCGCTCGGCGGCGGTCCACAAGACGATGAAGCTCACGTCGGAGTACTGCACGGACGTTCCCGGCGGCGCGTTGAGCTTCGTCTCCACGAGGCTCCTGAGCCGCTGGCTCGGCACCCGGCCGCGCATCTTCCCCGCGGGCGGGAGCCCGGAGGTGTGCGTCAGGAGGTGGCGCCAGGTCACGCGATCCTTCCACTCCCCCTTGAACTCGGGCAGCCACCGCTGCACCGGCTCGTCGAGCGTGATGCGGCCGTCCTGCACGAGCAGCAGCGTCGCCGTCGTCGTCGCGACCGCCTTGGTGAGCGAGGCCAGGTCGTACGACGTGGAGTCGGGGGAGGCGGGCGCGTCGGTCTCCTTCCATCCCACGCGCCCGTAGCCGCGCGTCTCGAGGATGCGGCCGCGGTTGCCGATGGCGAGCGTGGCTCCCGGGATCTCGCGCGCCGCGACGACGCGCGCGAGCACGGCGTTCGCCGAGTCGATCTGGTCGGGGGAGACGACGTAGCCGTGCGCTCGCCTCCGCTCCTCGGCGGGGGTTCGGGTGGCGCGCACGAGGAACCAGACGAGCAGGGAGGCGAGGAGGATGCCGAGCGATCCGATCAGCCACCAGGTTCTGCGATTGTTCAGCTGCGCCAGCGACATCTCCCGCCTCCGATAAACATCAGAGGCAAGAGCAGCGCCGATCCGTCAGCCGCGCTCGGCGAGTGCGCTGCGCCGGGCGGCGACGACGAAGGCGATCGCCAGGGCGAGGTGGATGACGAGGAAGAGCCTGGCCATCGGACGCGCGCTACCGCCGAGCACGCCCCAGACGTCGATCGCCGCCACACTGCCGAAGCCGACGACGTTGCCCAGCACGACCGCCCGACGCGTGGGCGACGGCGGGGCGTCGCGCGTCAGCCAGTCGAGCGCGGCGATGCCGAGGCAGGGGCCGCCGAAGATGCGGAGGAAGGCGACGAGCGCGGGCGACGCGTCGGCGGGAACGGCGCCGATCCCGAACTGGCGCGGCACGAGCATCATCCCCAATCCGACGAGCGCCATGTACAGCGCCGCGGACGACAGCACGAACTTCAGCTTCATCGCAGGCTCACTTCCGCTCGACTTCCGCTCGACGGGTCCCGGCGGCGTCCGCGGGCAACGGCCGTGCCGGCGGGGCGACGGCGTCTCCACCCCCGCAGGCAGCGGCGACGACGGCGATTCCGGGTCGTTGCGGCGTGGGACGCTCGCTCCCACCACGCCCAACCCCGGGAGGGGCGCTGGTGACTCGCCGGCTCCGGGGCGGTGAGGTCGTTCGTGCGACGAGCCTGGAGCTGCCCGATCGCGGAGAGCCGCGATCCAGCAGTTCGAAGTCAGAGCGGCGCGATCACGACAGCCCGCCGACGACGCGCGCGCACAGGTACAGCGCGAGGCCGAACACCGTGTGCGTGGCGAGACTCTTGAGTCGCGCTGCCGCCGGATTGGGGGCGCGCGACGAGGCGATGCCGAGGCCGAGCGACGGCTGCAGGACGAGGAAGGGGAAGACGACCGTCGCCACGCCGTAGAGGAGCGCCGGCGCGAGGGTGGGGTGCGCGAGCCACGCGCCCGGCGCGAGCGTCACGAAGGCGACGGTGAGGGAGACGCCGATCGCGTAGTGGGCGATCCATCCGGCCGCGCACTCGCCGGGCATCGGCCGCGCGCCGGCGATGTTCGCGTGGCGGAGCGTGCCCCCGGGGATGTGCCGCACCCATCGCCCGAGCAGGCAGTAGTCGAGGGAGCGGATGCCGAAGGCGCGGCGCAGGAAGAGGTTCCAGCCGTCCATCACCGCCGTCGCGCCGATCCCGATGGCGGCGGCGGCGAGGGGCTGCGCGAGAGACGGCGTCATGCGGCCGCCGCCAGCGCGCGAGCGGGGCGCGTCGTCTTCGGCCGGCGGATGAGCCATTCGGCGACGATCGCGTTGATCACCCAGCCGGCGCCCATCATCACCGCGCGCGGTCCCTCGCCCGGCGCGCCGTCCACGAGGACGAACCAGGGGAGGTGGGTGAGCACCTGCGTCCCCGCGCCCATGCCGATCGCGTAGGCGCGGATCATCCAGTCGCCGTGCGCGGCGAAGTCGCGGCGGCGGATCGCGTCGATCCCGCGGGCGATCGCGAGCAGCATCGCGGTGCCGAAGACGAGCCGCTCGACGAACACCGCGACCCCGTCCCCCCGCGGCCAGGGATAGGAGAGCGTCATCCAGAGCCCCGATGCGGCGACCACGATCGCGCAGGGGAGGAGGATGCGCCCCGCCACGCGGTGCCAGCGGCGGTTGCGGCGTCGGACGCCGGGGGAGAACTGGAAGGCGCCGAGGAGGCTGTAGGCGATCGCCGCCGGGATGTGGAGGAGCACCGGGAGGGGCGCCGCGAAGAAGCGCGCGTTCTCCGGGGTGACCGGCGCGCCGCCGCCGAGCTGCGCCAGGCGGGCGGTGCCGGCGACGGCGGGGACGAGGCCCAGGACGATGAGCGACGCCGGCACGAGCCAGTCGGCCTTCGACGAGTGCATGAAAGTCGTGCTCCCGGTCTGGTGAGTGCGGCTCAGCGGTCGGCGCCCTGCTTCCGATGGAAGCGGAGCGCGGCCATGACGGCGACGTCGTTGCGCAGCGTGGCGCGTCCGGCGCCGGTGAGCGGTCGGAACCCGGCGACGTAGTCCCGCATCTCGAGCCGCACGCTCACCCGTCCGAGCCCGACGTCTCCGCCGGCGGCCGCGTAGCCGGCGAGGGTGTTGGTGGCGTCCACGTCCAGCGACCGGTGGTTGTAGCTCCGCACCCCCGCGCCGGCGCCGACGAAGGGGGCGAACGACGTCGAGCCCCGCGCCAGCCGGAGCGCGGGGCGCGCCTCGACGCCGGCGTCGGAGCTGAAGACGTCGAGCTTCGGCGAGTCGGCGGTGCCGAGGTCGCGGCTGCGCGCCCAGGCGAAGCTCCCCGTGATGGCGAGCGACGGCCGGATCGTCCACGACAGCTGGGCGGCGGTGAGGTGGGCGTCGGCGAGGGCGTGGCGCTGGCTGGCGGTGGGGACGAAGGCGCCGCTGGTGAGGCGCAGCTCGACGCGCGTCGCCGCCGCCGGGGTCTGGGCGGCCGCGGTCACGGGGGGCGTGAGCAGCAGGGAGACGCAGGCGGCGAGCGCGGCACGGGCGGTGGTCATGGTCAGAGTCCTCGATGGCTCGATGGGGCCGGCGTCCACGCTGTCTTCCGCAACGGGGCGCGACGGTATTAGTATACGTCGTACACAGTACGTGTGTATGATATACACAGTTTCGTGGCCGTCAAGGACAGTCTTTACCGGAGCAGGGGATGGCGAGTCGGAAGCGAGGAGCGAGCACGGGGGCGCGGCGGGGGCTGACGCACGACGACGTCATGGCGGCGTCGGCGCGGATCGATCCCGACCTGCGGCGGCGGAGCGAGCTGCTCTGGGAGCGCGCGGCGCCCACCCGCGGGCCCAAGCCGGCCTTCACGCCGGACGACGTCGTGCGGGCGGCGATGGAGATCGCCGACGCCGAGGGGCTGTCCGCGATGACGATGCAGGCCGTGGCGGCGAAGCTCGGCCTCACGACGATGGCGATCTACCGCTACTTCCCCAACAAGGAAGCGCTCTACGATGCGATCGTGGACGCCGGGATGGGACAGCCGCCGGCGCCGCTCGAGCCGCCCGGGGACTGGCGCGGCGAGGTGTCGCGCTGGGCGCACGCGAAGCGGGCGATGCTCGTCGCGCGGCCGTGGCTGGCCGAGCTGCCGTTCGTGGCCGCGCCGCACGGACCCAACTGGCTCGCCTGGCTGGAGGCGCTCGCGCGGCCGCTCTCACGCACGGGGCTGAGCGGTCCCGAGATCGGGCAGATGCTCAGCATCGTGGACGGCTACACGCGCGGGGCGTCGGATACGGCGATCTCCCTCGCCCGGGCGCGCGCGCGCGGCACGAGCGACGAGGAGTGGGCGGCGGCCGTCGGCGCGGACCTCGGCCGCGCGATCGGCGACCCGCGCTACCCCGCCTTCGCGGCCATCATCACCGCCCCCTCGGACGGCAAGCCGCTCACCTTCGAGGAGGCGTTCGACTTCGGGCTGCAGCGGGTGCTCGACGGGATCGCGCTCTACGTCGACGCGGCATCGTCTCGGGCAGGCGCCGACAGCTGAACCGCGGAGAGCTGCAACGGCTATTGAACCACGGAGGACGCGGCGGACGGCAAGAGACGATGCCTGCTGTCGTTGCCGTTCTCTGCGAAATCGCTGCGGTTCGACGGTAGCAGCGTGTGGCGGCAGCAGAGGCGAATCACTACTGACCGGGCGGCGGCTCCCAGAGCTCGAGCTTGTTCCCTTCGGGGTCCAGCACCCAGCCGAACCTGCCGTACTCCGACTCCTGCATCTCGCCCTGCACCGCGCACCCTTCGGCGCGCAGCGCGTCGAGGAGCGCGCGGAGGTCGGCGACGCGGAAGTTCACCATGAACGGGGCGGTGCTCGGCGCGAAGTAGCCCGTGTCTTCCTTGAACGGGCTCCAGATCGTGGTGCCGGTCCCCTCCGGGGCGCCGTCGCTCCAGCGGAAGGCGACGCCGCCCCACTGCTGCACGTCCATCCCCAGGTGCGTGCGATACCACTCGGCGAGCGCCTTGGGGTCCTTCGCCTTGAAGAAGATGCCGCCGATGCCGGTGACGCGCTTCATGTGGGGGTTACCGGATGAAGGATCTGAGCACGAGCCACGCGCCGCACGTCGAGACGACGGCCAGCGCCGACGTCACCATGCCGAGCGCGCGCGAGCGGAGCCACCCGACGAGTCCCAGCACGACGAAGAGCAGCCCCGTCGCGGCGATGAACAGGAGCGACAGCGGGCGCTGGAGCGACTTCGGCAGCTCCGTCGCCGCGCTCAGCGACCACCCCAGCGCCACGATGAAGTAGGTCGCCGCGGCGGCCATCGTGACGCCGAGCAGCACGCCCACGCGCCGCCGCGGGTCCTCGTGAGTCAGCACGACGCTCAGGAAGGTGACGGCGAATCCGCCCAGGACGGCGCTGATCGACGCCAGATGCTCCACACGCACTCGGGATCGTCCTTGGTGACGAGGAGGGAAGTGATGCCACCCGCCGGGATCGGCCACCGGAATATTCCCGAGCGACGGAGGACGCGCCACCGTCGAGGCCGATCCCGCGCCGGGCGCCTCCCGGTCAGCGGCGATGGTCGCGCACGACCACGCCGTCGCGCACCCACTCCGTCACGACCGGCGTGCCGGCCGGGGGCGGGGTGACCGGCGGCGTGACCGGGGGGTGCGCCGTGCCGCCGGATTCCCACGCGAGCGGGAACGCCGACGTCAGCACCTCGGGCATGGAGACGTACTGCACCCGGGCAATGACGTTCGACGCGATGGTGATGACGCGGAATCCCTGGAAGTTCGGCTGCGGCACCGTCTTGTTCATCGCCACGGCCGCGCGCGAGTTGGTGCAGGGGCCGAGCGCGGCGGTCTGCACGACCACCGGCGCGTGCGCGCGCCACCACGCCGCCGGGTCCGGGGCGTCGGAGAGCGGGGTCGGATAGGGGGGGACGCGCAGCTCGGAGCGATCCGTCCAGATGGTCTCGTGATCGGTGATCTTCACGACGTCGCCGGCCGGCGACGCGCCGGGGGTCACGCGCACGAGATATCGCCGGTGACTCTCCCCCATCGTCCAGTCGCCCTCGACCAGCGCCGACTTGTAGTACGTGGCGGGATTGGCGAGGTAGTGGTCGGTGTAGGTGAGCAGCTGCTGCGAGGCCGCGTCCCACCGCAGCCGGTACTCGATGCGATAGTGGCCATGGCCGCAGCAGAGCAGCGTGACGGGGCGCAGGTTGCCGTCGCCGGCGAGCAGCTTGGCGAGCGCTTCCTGCTCGCCGATGGCGATGCCCTCGTCGAGCAGATCCTCGATGGGCCCCTCGTGGAAGTGCGGCGTCCCGGTGCGCACCCACCCTGGGTGCTGGTCCGGATTGCCGCCCGGCTTCCGTGGGTTGCCGAGCATGACCAGCGGATCGTGCCGCGCGAGCCAGCCGAGCACCTGGTTCTGGTCGTTGGTGGGGTGCACCGACTCGCGCAGGCAGTTGGCGAGGTCGGTGCCCGCCGGATTGAGCGGCGGCGCGTGCATGCCGACGATCACCACCCCCGCGTCGCCCGCCTCGGCGAGGGCACCGCGGACGACGTCCAGCTCGCGAGGCTGGATGCCCACGGAGTCGGGCGATCCGCTCTGGAAGTTCTCCTGCCCTTCGGAGCCGAAGCCGAGCTTCGTGAGCGCGGCCTCGCTCACGTCGTCGGTGATCCCGTCGTCCCAGCGCGTGTCGAGCATGACGACGCGGTGCGCGCCGAGCGGCACGACGTACGAGTCGGAGGGGTTGATGCGGCGGAAGTAGTAGTGGCTGCGGTTGCGCATCGCGGGGTCGATCCGCACCGCCTTGGCCGCCCCCTCGGGGCGCAGCGCAGGCACGTAGTAGGTCGTGCCGTCCGGCGTCATCCCCATGAGGCGCAGCGCCTCGTCATTCGTCGTGTTGAGCCCCGCGTGGTTCCACATGACGTCGGCGAGCGACGAGAGCAGCTCGACGACGTCGAGCTTCGCGATCGCCCCCAACCCCGGCACGCTGCTCAGCGCCTCCGTGGCCGCGTCGACGCCGTCCCGGAGCAGGCCACCCACCAGCGGGATCACGCTCAGCACGTCGGACGTGCGGACGCTGAGCTTCATGCCGAGCGTGTACGGCAGCCCACGGTAGTCGTGGTTGCCGAGCGAGGTGAAGATGGGCACGCGCAGCGCTTCCGCCGGCTGGCTCTCCGGATCGAGTCCGGGGGCGAGCCCCTGCACGAGCGCCTCGAAGAAGCCGAAGTTGCCGGGGCCCTGCGGATGATCGTCGATCTCGCGCACGTAGTCGACGAGATCGCCCGTGGCGATGATCACGTCGAGCAGTCCCGCGGCGTGCAGGTGGTTGGCGTACCGGATGAACCCGCGGAACGCGTCGTTCCAGTTGTTGAGGCGCGCCACGTCCTCTTCCGCCACGCCGCGCGCGCGCAGGAGCGAGCGATAGTGCTCGATGCGGCGGCTCACGTGGATGTCGGTGATGTGCGCGAGCCCGAAGTTCTCCCAGTCGCTGCGCGCGTAGAGGCAGTGCGGCGACACGACGCGCGGCGCCATGCCGGGAGTCCGGAAGGCGAGGCTGTACAGCTGGCGGCGGGTGAGCCGGGGCGCGGACTGCGTTCCGAGGTGGGTGTCGCCGCGGTTCACCATCGGCGTGCGGCTGCGGCGAACCGGGGTGCCCGCGGTCGAGCCGGCGACGTTGAGGCCGAGCCAGCGCGCGCCATCACGCGCGTGCGGGGCGGCCGCGGGGACGAGGTCGATCGCGGTGCCGCCGCCGGCCGGCACCAGCGAGAAGCGGCCGCGGAAGAGCGCCGCGGCCAGCGTCGGATGCGCATCGAGCTGCGGCAGCGCGCCGTCGAAGCGCACCCACTCGAACGTCCCGGGGTTCTCCGGGTTCACGAGCGCCGGCTGTCCGAGCGTCGGCGGGATCAGCTCGGCGACGAGCACGTCGGTGCTCCCCTCGGCGTGCCACAGGGCGCCGCGCTCGAACCAGGCCACGCGTCCCCCGTCGAGGCGCGCCACGTCGTCGATCGGATGTCCCAGCCGCCCGAGGGCGCCTCCTTCGCGCTTCCACGCCTCGTGGAGCTCCCCGAACAGCCGCACGAGCGGGGTGCCGCTGACGTCGGCGATGGTGCCCCACTCGAAGGTCGCGCACTCGAAGCGACCGTCGTCGGTGCGCATGTGGCTCGAGGTGGGAAAGCCGAGCTCTCGCTCGTTGGTGGCGGGATTGGGGCCGGGGCCGCCCGCGCCGAGGTAGCGCTGGAGCAGTCGGCCGCGCAGCGCGTGCGCACCCGTGGAGGCGTGCCAGTAGATGCGGCCGTGCTCGTACGCCTGATATCGCCCGCCGAATCCTGCGTCCTGCTCGTCGCCCTGCGCGGCGCCGAGGTCGAGGCCCTGCGCGCGCAGCACCGCGTGGAGCGTCTGGATCGCTGGAGTGCTCATGGTGGTCTCCCGGGACGTGGGGATGAAACGAAGCGCGGAGTCTGCAGCGCATTCGGTCGGGGCGCCAGCAGCGATGCCGTCGTTCGCGCGCGCACGCGAGCGTCTCGTGCGCCACGTCCGTCGCGCGACGTGAGCGCCCGCACGATCGCGCGGCCCGCCGCGTGCAGCTCAGCTCGTATGGAGCCGGCGACGCATTCGCGCTACCACCGCCACGAGCCGTCGGCGCGCCAGCGGCTCGCGGACGCGTCGCGATCGAGGCGGAGCCGGACGAGCAGCTGCTTCCAGCGCGCGCTTCCGCGGCGCCCTTCGTCGTCCGCACGAGCGGCGGCGCATCCGCCGGCCGAGCCGACGACCGAGAAGGTATGGACGAGGATCACCGCCGCGAGCGCGACGCGGACGACGGTGCGGCGCGACACCATGCGCGCCATCGCGGCGCGAGGATCGCGCGGCGGCTACGTGATCCATTCGTCGAGCGTGGCGGCGATGTGCCAGTGGCCGCCGTCGCGTCGGAGCATCCACAGGCCGCCCTGCGCGAATCCGCGGGGGCGTCCGCGGAAGCGGAATTCGCAGCGCTTGGCGATCCGCAGCTGGAGCGCGGCGGTGTCCGCGTCGGGGGCGAGCTGCACCTGCACGACGTAGCCGACCGGCGGCGGAACGGGGCGGCCGTCGGCCCCGGTGCTGCTCGGGCAGACGAGGGGCGCCGAGCCGGGGGCGGCGGCGACCTGCACGCCGGACAGGCGCAGGAGCGTCGCGCTGGCGGAGTCGGCCGCGACCAGCACCATGCCGGCGCGCACGCCGCCACCGCGGAGGGAGTCCGCCAGCTGCCGGATCAGCGTTCCCACCCCGTCCGGCACCCGTGCGGCGGCCGGTTGCGCGTCGAGAGGGCGCGACGGTGTGGCGACGTGTGCGACGACGAGGAGCCCGAGCAGGGTCGCTTTCATGTTGGGTCTCGCGGAGACTCGCGCTCCAATGTCCGACCCCGCCGCGTCGGCCGCAACGTCCGGCGCCCGCGCGCGATCGGCGCGTTGCGTCCGGGCCCATCTTCGCATTGACAGCGGTGTCGCGGCGGCTATGCTCTGCGCCGAGCCGTCACGATTCTTTGCCGTCACGGGCCCGGTGATCCATGGACGACACCGTCGAGATGGTGCGGACGCTCGTGTCCGCGCAAGCGCTCGTCACGGCCTGCCTGGCCGTGCTGTCATGGTCGGTGTTCGCGCGGTTGCGCCGGCAGGAGTTCAATCGCTGGTGGGCGGCCGCATGGACGCTCTCCGCGCTGCACCTCGGGATGGGGCGGCAGCTGCTGGGGTTCCTGCCGGAATGGACGCCGGCGCAAGGGGTCGCCGCGTTCATCACGACGCTCGCGGGGTGCCTGGTCGCGCCGGCGCTCGTCTTCGCGGCGATGAACCTCCGCGCCTCGCGCCCGATCCCGCGACCGGTGGTCGTCGCGGGGCTGGCGACGAGCGTCGCCATCGCCGTCGGCTCGGTGGTGACGGCGATGCTGTGGTCCGTGCCGACGCTCGCGCGCTTCGCCGTGCGCACCGGCCCGCGCACGCTGCTGCTGGCGATCGCGCTGTTCGTCTGCGCGCGCGTCTTCTTCCGGCAGGCGCGCGCGACCCGGTCGTGGGCCGCGCGGATCACCGGCCTCGCCTGCCTGCTGCACGGCGCCAGCCAGAGCGTGTACGCCGCGAGCTCGGCGTACTACCTGCGCGGCGTGGTGGTCGGCGATTCCACCGCCAGCCACGGGGCGCTGCAGTACAATGCGATGCTGCTCTATCTCGACATCGCGCTCACCTGCGGCATTTGTCTGGGGATGGTGCTGGTGGTGCTGGAGGAGTATCAGCGGTCGCAGGCCGAGCTGTTCGAGAGCGTCAGCCGGCGGCGCGAGATGGTGGAGGAGAACACCGCGCTCCAGTCGGAGATCCGGCGCCGCGAGGCGATCGAGCGGACGCTGCGGGCGAGCGAGGACCGGTATCGCGACCTCGTGGAGCACAGCGAGGACCTCGTGTGCACGCACGACCTCGACGGGCGGATCCTCTCCTGCAACCAGGCGCCCGCGCGCATCCTCGGCTACTCCGTCGAGGAGATCCTCGAGCGGCGGATCCAGTCCTTCCTCCCCGCCGCGCACCAGCACCTGTTCGACGAGTACGCGGCGACGCTGCGGCGCGAGGGGATCGCGACCGGGCTCGTGACGGTCGTGACGCGGAGCGGCGAGCATCGCGTCTGGTCCTTCCGGAACACGCTGCGCACCGACGGCGACGCGGCGCCGATCGTCCGCGGCATGGGGCGCGACGTGACCGAGCAGCGGCGAGCGGAGCAGGCGCTGCGCCGCTCGGAGGAGAAGTTCGCCGTCGCCTTCCGCGCCAGCCCCTGCGCGATGGCGATCGTCAGCGGCCGGGACGACCGCTTCCTCGACGTGAACGCGACCTTCGAGTCGCAGACCGGCTACGCCCGGAGCGAGCTGCTGCATCGCACGGCGAGCGAGCTGGGATTGTGGTTCGACGCGGCCGACGGCGTGATCGTCCGCGACGCGCTGTCGCGCGAGGAGCGGGTGCAGCCGCGCGAGGTGCGCATCCGCCGCAAGGACGGGCGCGTGGGGACGTTCGTGCTCGCCGCGGAGGTCGTCGAGGTCGGCGGCGATCGGTGCGTGCTGACGGCCAGCCAGGACGTCACGGCGTGGAAGGAGGCGGACGCGCGGCACCGGGCCATCCTGATGGCGCTCCCCGACTGGGTGTTCCTGATGAGCGGCGACGGCGTCTTCCTCGAGTTCCACGCCCGCGACCAGCGCCATCTCGTGATGTCGCCGCACGAGTTCATCGGCCGCAGCGTGTGGGACGTGCTGCCGCCGGATCTCGCGTCGCGGATGATCGTCTGCTACCAGTCGGCGCTCCGCTCGGGGGGCCCCGAGACGCTCGAGTACTCGATACCGATCGGCGAGGGAGAGCGCTACTACGAGGTGCGGGCGGTGCGCTCCGAATCGGAACGCGTGCTCTGTCTCGTGCGCGACGTCACCGATCGCCGGCGCGCGGAGCATCGGGTGGGTGAGCTGCAGGCGGAGCTGGCGCACGCCAGCCGCGTGATGATGCTCGGCACGCTCACCGGCTCGATCGCGCACGAGATCAGCCAGCCGCTGGCGGCGATCCAGACCAACGCCTCCGCGGCGCAGCGCATGCTGCACGGCAGCGAGCCGAAGGTGGACGAGATCCGGCGCGTGCTCGACGACATCACGAGCGACAACCAGCGGATCGCCGAAGTGCTGCGCCGCCTGCGCGGGCTCCTCAAGCGGGAGCTTCGTGACCACGCGCCGGTGGACGTGAACGCGCTCGTGCACGACGTCGTGATGCTCGTGCGCGGGAGCTTCGCGGAGCGGCGCGTGGCGCTGCACGTCGAGTACGACGAGCAGCTCCCCGTCGTCGTCGCCGACCGCGTCCAGCTGCAGCAGGTCGTGCTCAACCTCCTCCTGAACGCGGCCGACGCCTCGGCGACGATCGAGCAGCCGGACGACCGGCGCGTGACGGTGACGACGGCCGTCTCGGGGACCCAGGTGAGCGTGTCGGTGACCGATCGCGGGGTCGGCTTTCCCGGCGCGGACCTCGACCGGATGTTCGAGCCCTTCTTCACGACCAAGGAGGACGGGATGGGGCTCGGGCTGTCGATCTGCCGCACGATCATGGAGGCGCACGGCGGCCGGATGACCGCCGTGCGCAACCCCGACCGCGGGCTGACGTGCAGCTTCGTGCTCGACGCCGCGACGCCGCCGACGGCGGCGCACGGCGTCGGCGCCGGGGCGGTCGCGACGGAGCCGGTGGGGGCGTGATCGAGCGGACGCACGACCACGCCGGGCTGGCGATCACTCCTCCTGATCGTTCGCGACCTGCTTCGCGAGCGCGTCGACCACCTGCTGGAGATCGCGCAGCTGGCGCCGCAGCGACTCGATCTCGGCCGCCTGCGCGGCGGTGCGCTTCTCGAGCGTCTGCACGCCGACGAGCGCGACGCCGTCGGCGTCCACCGTGGCGATCGCCTTCTCGGTGTTGCCGAGCGCGAAGGCGCGGCGGAACCCCTGCGCCGTCGGCCCCATGTGCCGCACCTCCGGCGACTCGGCGTCGTACTGCCAGGTGTAGAGCGGCAGCGACGCGAGGCGGCGCAGCACCTCCTCGCCGTCGACGGGGCGGAACGCGCGCTTGCGCGTCGAATCGGAGGCGTTCGTCCACACCCCGCCGGTGCTGAGGAGCGCGCCCGTGCTCGTGCTGATCACCGCGCTCGACTGCCCCCAGTTGCTGACCGACGCGCCGCTCTGGATCGTGATGCCGGTGGACAGGTTGGAGCTCGTGAAGATCCGGAAGCCGCCGGAGACGCGCCAGTTCGCGCTGTGATTGACGCCGGCGCGGAGGGTGTCGACGGTCGAGCGATCGGCGAACACGAAGGTCCCCTGCCGCGCGTTGGTGTGCGCGGCGTAGCCCATCGCCACCGAGGAATTGCCCGTCGCGGAGGTGAGCTGTCCGGCCGCGAACGCGCCTTCACCCGCTGCGTTGACGGCGTATCCGAAGGCCGTCGAGTACGAGCCCGACGCGCGCGCGTTGAGCCCCGTCGCGATCGAGTACGAGCCGATCTCGGGCGCGTCCCACTGGGTGTTGTCGACGTGACCGGCGCGGAAGGCCGCACGTCGGGGGATCCACATCATCCGCGTGCCGCCCCCCGAGACCGGCGGAGGCGAGGTCCCGTCGAAGCTCCCGCCGGCGACCACCCCACCCATGAGCGACGACCGTCCCTCCACCCGCAGCGAGTCGGCGAGAACGAGGCTCGAGGGGATCGCGACCGCGGTCGGGCTCGCGGGCGCCCAGGCGGTGCCGTTCCAGGCGAGGACGTCGTTCGCCGACGGCGCGTCGGTGGCGACCGGGCGCGACGCGAGCCCGCGGACGCTGGGCTCCGCGTACGTCCCGGCGAGATCGCCCCCCGGCGTCGCCGTGAGCATCGGCACCTGGTCGAAGCGCACGGCGTCGGCGGCGGCGGTCCCCGCGGCGAGCCCGGTGACCTTGTTCCCCCCCACGTTCAGCGCGCCCGTCATCGCACGCGCGCCGTCCACGCGCAGGTACTGCGTGTGGTGATCGGCGGTGAGGTTCGTCAGCTCGGCGTGATCGGTCGTTCCCGGAGGGCCGGCGGGTCCCTGCGGTCCGGCCGGCCCCGCAGGACCCGGATCACCCTGCGGGCCCTGGGGGCCGGCAGCCCCCGCGGGGCCGGGGTCGCCCTGCGGTCCCTGAGGGCCGGCAGGGCCAGCGGGTCCCGGATCGCCCGACGCCCCCTGCGGCCCGGCGGGGCCGACCGGCCCGGGGTCGCCCTGGGGCCCCTGCGGGCCGGCGGCTCCCGCAGGACCGGGGACGCCCTGTGGACCCTGGGGACCGACGGGGCCGATCGGACCGGCTTCTCCCTGGGGACCCTGGGGACCCTGGGGGCCCTGGGGACCGGCGGAGCCGATCGGGCCCTGCGGTCCCTGAGGACCCTGCGGTCCCACGGGACCGATTTCGCCCGGCGCCCCCTGCGGACCTGCGGGGCCCATCGGGCCGGCTTCGCCCTGCGGGCCGGCGGGGCCCTGCTCGCCGCGCTCGTTCCACGAGAAGGGGATGTGCGACGGCGCGAGGCAGGCCGAGGGGGTGCCCGGCGCGCCGATCCGGTAGATGGCGCCGGTCGTGGGGACGTAGCACGCGTCGATGCGCGTGGGGAGCGACTGGCTCTGGGCGGAGGCGACGGCGGGGAGCGCGGCGACGGCGAGCGCGACCAGGAGACACCGCGCGCCCGATGCGGCGCGCGGGCGGTGAGACGACGAACTCATTCGGATCGGGTGTGGTGTGCGACGAAGGTGATGGCGATGTCGACGACGAGCCGCAGGACGGTACGCTCGGCGGCGGATTCGGTGCGTTCCGGCGCCCGATCGACCATCCCGCGCGACGCGACGAGCGCGCGGCAGAGCTGCGACGGTTCAGTGGAGGCGAGGGAGAGGCTCGCCGAGGTGAGCTCGCGGCGCAGCGCGTCGATGTCCGCGGTGGGAAGCACCACGGGAACGAGCCGCGTGGCGGCGTCCTCGAGCCCAGCGCGGATGTGCGCCTCGGTCAACGGCGCGATCACCGAGGGGGCGATGGTGGTCTCGGGGAGCTCGCAGGGGCGTGCCTGGGTCGGCGCGTCGGCGCACGCGCCAAGCAGCACGAGCGACGCCGCCAGCAGGAGCGGGCGCCTGTGAGGGGCCTTCTTCATGTTGTGGAGGGCGGTTGCTACGAGGCGGGAACTGCGTGGGAATCAAAACATAGCGGCGCGCGCGCGGCCGGTCACCGACCCCACATACTCAACAAATTGCTTGACCATTCGAGCCGGCAGCATTACTTAAGCTCATGCTTCAGTATTCCGGGCCGCTCGAGCAGGTCTTCCACGCACTGGCGGATCCCACCCGTGGCCGCATCGTCGAGCGGCTGAGCCGCGGCCCGATGGCCGTCTCGGCGCTGGCGGAGCCCTTCCCGATGTCGCTGGCGGCGGTGCTCCAGCACGTGAAGGTGCTGGAGGCGAGCAACATCGTGCGCTCCGAGAAGGTCGGCCGGGTGCGGACCGTTCACCTCCAGCCGGCGACGCTGCGGGCCGCCGAGCGGTGGATCGCCGAGCGACGCACCTGGTGGGAGAGCCGCCTCGATCGGCTCGGTGAGTTCCTGGCCGAGCAGGACACCTCCTCCCCTCCGACCGACCCCACGCCATGACCTCCGCTGCCGCCGCTTCCACCGCGGGACGCGCCGTCGTCCACGCCTCCTTCACCATCGAGCGTCGCTACCCGGCGACCGTCGCGCGCGTCTATGCGGCGTGGGCCGACCGCGACGCGAAGGCGCGCTGGTTCTCCTGCCACGAGGGCTACACCCTCGATTTCCGCGTCGGCGGCCGGGAGTCGAACCGCGGCGGCTCGCCGGGAGGGCCGGTGTACGCCTACGACGCGCGGTTCCACGACATCGTGCCGGAGGAGCGGATCGTGTACAGCTACGACCTCCGGCGGGACGACGTGCTGGTCTCGGTCTCGCTCGTGACGGTGGAGCTCGCGCCGGCCGATGGGGGCACGCGTCTCGTGTTCACGGAGCAGGGCATCTTTCTGGACGGGCACGACACGCCGGAGCACCGCGAGCACGGGACCCGGCTGGGTCTCGAGCGCCTCGTGGCCGAGCTGGACGGGGTGGCCTGAGGGTGCGCCGGCGAGCGATCCCGGCTCCGGCGCGAGCCGCCGTCGCGATCGTCGCGACGATCGTGGGGAGCGTGGCCTGCGCGCACGGGCGCGCGACGCCGCACGACGCCGGCGTGGGTCGCTACGCGACGGTCGGCGGCCTGCGCATGTACTACGAGAGGCACGGCGCGATGCGCGGCACCGGGCGCCCGCTCGTCCTGCTGCAGGGAGGCGGCTCGACCATCGAGACGACCTTCGGCCGCGTGCTGCCGATGTTCGCGGCCTCCCGTCAGGTCATCGCCGTCGAGCTGCAGGGGCACGGCCACACGGCGGATCGCGCTGGTCCGCTGAGCTTCGCGCAGGATGCCGACGACGTGGCGGCACTGCTGCGGCAGATCGCCGTCCCCGAGGCCGACGTGCTGGGCTTCAGCAATGGCGCCAACGCCGCCCTGGAGCTCGCACGCCGGCATCCCGAGCTGGTGCGACGGTTGGTGGTGGCCGCAGGCTTCGTCGCGAAGGACGGGATTCCCGCGCCGATCTGGGAGTCGTTCCGGCAGCCGCCCGACACGGCGAACATGCCGCCGGCGCTCCGCGAGGCCTATCGCGATGCGGCGCCCGACCTCTCGCAGCTTCCGGTGTTGGTGGCGAAGCTGATGCAGCGCCTGAACGGCTTCCAGGACTGGACGGACGACGAGGTGCGATCCGTCCAGGCGCCGACGCTCGTCATGGTCGGCGACGCCGACGTGGTGACGATGGAGCACGCGGTCCGCATGGCCCGCCTGCTGCCGCACGGCCAGCTCGCCGTGTTCCCCGGGGCCGGCCATGGCGTGTACCTCGGCGAGGCGATCGCCGCGGGCGGCGCGGAAAGATACCGTTCCGCTCGAGCGGCCGGCCCCGTGTCAGCTCGCGCGCGTGGGCGCGGTGGGGCGCTCCGGCGTCTCCTGCCACGGCCAGCGGCCGGTGATCTCCAGCTCGAGGGAGAAGCTCAGGAAGGTGCGGATCGCCACGATGAGGGCGAGCACGCCGAGGTTCGCGAAGGTCGGCGCGACCGCCACCGTCCCGATGATGTCGGCGGCGACCAGGAACTCGAGACCCAGGAGGATCGCTCGGCCGAGATCCGCGCGGAGCTCGCGGTAGATCCGCTCGAAGCGGCGGTCTCCCTCGTGGCGTCGCGTGGCGAGCCGGACGAGGAACGCGACGAGCGAGGCCGCTCCGCCCACGACAATCACGACCATCCCGGTCAGCTCGATGCCGCTGGCGAGCGACTCCGCGAACGCGATGATGGTCGAGCGGTCCATGCGTCCAAGTTGCGCCGCGATCGTGCACCGCGCCAGCATCCGCCCACATCGGCCCGCGTACGCGGGGGCGAGCCTCACGGGGGTGGGATTCATGCGGAAGGGAACGGCGATGTCCGCGGATCTCGTTCGGTACGCCGGACTCGCCTCCTCAGCGGACCGGAATCCGCGGAGATCCGCTGGTTTCCGCGGAGATCCCGAGACGCGCGAAGGGTGGAGACGCGGTACGCACGCCCGAATCGGCGCGCACGGAGCGCCGTGTGCGGATCACCTGGCCGCGAGCGAGACGGTACGGGCGTGGTCGCCGCGGTCGCGGTCGACGAGCTTGTGGTACGGGTCGATCACCACCCGCGCGGGGCGTCGGGGGACGACGAGCTCGAACGTGGTGGACGACGCCCGGAGGCGCTGCCGACCCACGTGGAGCGCGTCGTCCACGTCGCCATCATCCTCCCCCTCGCCGAACACCGCGACGTCGAGCCAGTCGTCGATCGGGATCTCCCGTTCGGTGCCGTCGCCGTCGCCGCGCAGCTTGCGGGAGGCCACCTCGACGCGGAGAAGGAAGGAGCCGTCCGCGCGCGCGGAGGCGGTCGCGGAGACGAGCCTGGTGTCGAACCTCGTGATCCGCTCGAAGAGATCCTCGACGAGCTGTTTCGACTCGTCCGGCACGGTCGCGCGGAACGCGTCGAGCAGCTCGGCGGTCGTCGTGTACGGCGGCCCCTGGAGCGCGACGCTCGAGAAGTAGCGCGCCAGCGCGCTGTCGAGCGTCGCCTCCCCCGCGGCATCGCGGAGTGCGTACATCGCCAGCGCACCCTTGTGGTAGTAGACGTAGTCCTGGCCGTCGACGCGCGCCAGCGGCGGCTCTACGCCCCGCTCGCCGGCGCGGCCGCGGAGGTACCAGTCCAGCTCTCGCGCGAGCACGCGTCGCGTCATCGGCCGGCCGAGCGCACCTTCGGTGACCATCAGCGCCGAGTACTGCGCCAGCGTCTCGTGGAGCATCCCCGCGCCCTGCACGTCCGCGGCGACGACCTGCTGTCCCCACCACTGGTGCGCCACCTCGTGCGCCGTGACGTAGAACGGATAGTCGATCGCCGTCGCGCGATCGAGACGCGCGTTGAACCCGAGCGCCTCGGAGAAGGCGATCATCCCCGGAAACGACGTGGCGTCCCGCACGTAGCCGGGAAACTCGACGATCCGCAGCTGGCGATGCGGGTAGGGGGCGAAGTTGGCCGTGTGATATGCGATCGACTTCCTCGCCGCCTCGATCATGCGGGCGACGTTCGCGCCGTGGCGGGGGTCGTGATAGACCTCGATCGCGGTGCCATGCCATTCGCCGCGCGTCACCGCGTAGCGCGCCGACGCAAAGGCGAAGTGGTGGGTGATGGGGTGCTCGGCGCGGTAGTGGAAGAAGCGCCGTCCGTTCGCGACCCACTCGCGCAGCAGCTCGCCCGAGGTGACGGCGATCTGATCGACGGACGTCGAGATCGTGGTCTCGAAGTCGACGCGGTCGGCGTCGGAGGCGCGCGGCGTGTTCCTGCGCGCCGCGTGGTCGTCGACGTCGGGGCGTCGGAGCACGGGCTCCACCCCCCGTCGCCGCCGCGCCGCGGGGTCGGCGAGCTGCCGGTGCGCGTCGTAGCCGATCACCGGGAAGAGGTCGCGCTTCGTGAAGTAGGTGGCGTCGCCGATGACGGCGGCCTCCGCCCCGCGGTCGACGTAGCCGCGCTGCTCCACCGCGAGATCGAAGCCGACCTCGATCGAGTCCCCGACGGCGAGCGGCGCGCGTAGCCGGTAGATGCCGTAGCCGAGCGCATCGTCCCGGAGGATCACCTCGTGGTCGGGGAGGCGGAGCCGGTTCACCGTCACCCGCTCCGGGATGCTCAGGTGAAGCTCGTGGAGTGGCCGGCCGGAGCCGTTCCGCAGGCGGTAGCTGCCGTGGATCTCGACGCGCCGCCGTTCGGGGTAGATGTCCACGTCGGCGCGCACGGCGACGATCCGCGGGAGGTCGAGCTGCTGGTACCGCCGATACTGCCGCTCGTACGCGGCGCGCCGGTCGGCCAGCGCGTCGGCCGTCAGGTACTCGCCGCGAACGTGGGTGTCGTGGAAGATCCACCCGCCCGTGGCGACGACGCCGACCACGCCGACGGCGACGATCGCGCGCACCGGTCCACGGAACCGCGCCCGCGCGGCGGCCCGGCGCACGCGCCATGCGTCGTCGCTCCCGCGCTGCCAGAAGAGAATCGAGAGCCCCACGAGCACGAGCGCGGCGAACCCCCAGTAGAGGGCGTACCAGCCGAAGGGCGCGAGGAACGCCCCGTAGCCGGCGAGGTCCAAGTACGACGTCGGCGGGAGGCTCGCGTAGCGGTAGAGGTGATCCTCGAACCCGACCTCTTCGAGAAAATCCCAGCCGATGATGAAGAGGAGCACGATCCCGTAGCCCGCGAGCTTGCTGCGCGCCACGACGTGCGCCGAGCAGGCGAGGGCCAGCATCAACGTCGGATAGACGGCGGCGAGCGCGGCGCCTCGGGCGTAGAGGCCGAGCTCGAGGTCGGTGTAGCCGTGCGCGAGCTGGAAGCCGATGAGCGCCAGCACGCCCACGCCGAGCCAGACGGCGATCGTCAGCAGCAGCGCCGCGAGCTTGGCGCCGAGGTAGACGCCGCTCGGCGTCGGCATCGCGTCGTGGATCGCGTCCACCTCGAGCGAGCGCTCCTTCCAGATCGACTCGCCGCTCGACAGGACGACGACGATCAGCAGCACGATCGAGTACGTCCCCTGCAGCGCCTCGAGCATCAGGTGCGTGCGCGGATGCGCCGGCATCCCGAACAGGTTGCCGGCGTCGCTCGCCGACTGCAGCAGGACGAGGAGCCCGAGGGCGAGGATCCCGACGAAGGGGAGGGAGCCGAGGACGATCGTCGTCTCGTGCCGGAGCCGACGCCCGAACTGGAGGAGGAGGGTCCTTCCCGCGAACGCGCGGCGTGCCGTCGGGACACGAACGCGGGACGACGGCTCGGCCGGCGGCGCGTCGTCGGCCGCACGGCGATCGCGGACGCGACGCGTGCGCGATCGCGACGGATCGAAGGTGACGACGGCGACGGCGAGCGCCGAGAATCCGAGCGCGAGCCAGAGGATGCGGTTCCAGAGGAGCATCCCGCCGATCGCCGGCGTCGTCGTGTTCAGCTCCGCGACCGTCCAGTACCGCAGCGCGCCGCCGAGCGCCACGACGCCGAACGGATCGAGCAGCTCGCCGATCCATCGGATCGGGGTCCGGGAGGCGGCCACGCCCGCAGCCGCGCCGACGGCAAAGAAGGCGACGACGCCGACGTAGGTCGCGAGCGTGCTCCGCGTCCAGCTCGCGAGGGCGAAGAACGCGGCGCCGAGGGCGAGGATCGTCGGGACGATCAGCACCCCCACCCCGAACGCGTACGGCGCGAGCCGGAACGGTCCCAGCCGCGCCGGATCGAGCCCCGGCACGAAGGAGCTCGCCGCCAGCGCCGCGGCACCGATCACGTAGGGGAGCGTGCAAACCACCATCGTCCCCGCGAACCGCGCGGTGAGGTAGTCGAAGCGCGAGATCGGCGTCGCGAAGAAGAGCTCGGAGGTCCGCCGGTCGAAGTCCCGCACCGCCGCGCTGACGACGAACGCCGTCATCAGGAAGAGGACGAGGAAGATCCCCTTCATCAGCTGCTCGAGGATGACCGCGGGGGCGTTGAGGTGGAGCTGGCCCACGGCGCTTCCCGGGGTCTGCCCCGAGCCGGCGGCGAACAGCAGCACGCTCAGGACGAACGTGACGAGCGGGAAGAGCGGCTGCCGGAGGTGGTAGCGGATCTCGAACCCGAAGATCGCCCTCCACACCCCTCTACTCGGCGCCATGGAGCGTCGCGAAGTAGACGTGCTCGAGGTCCGGCTGCACGGGCTCGAATCCGTCGTCCGGCGCCTGGTCGGCGAGGACGTGCACGACCGTGCGGCCGGCGGCGAGCCGTGTGGCGAGGACGGGGACCGACTGCCGGTAGTGGGCGACGTCGTCGCGCGCGACCGACTTGCGCCACACCTTCCCCTCGAGCCGGGCGACGAGGGCGCCGGGCTCGCCGCGCAGCAGGACCCGACCCTTCGCGAGAATGGCCATCCGCGGGCAGAGCTCCCGCACGTCCTCGACGATGTGCGTCGAGAGGATCACGACCGCGGACTCCCCGATCTCGCACAGCAGATTGTGGAATCGATTCCGCTCCTCGGGGTCGAGCCCCGCGGTGGGCTCGTCGACGACGATCAGCTCGGGGTCGCCCAGCAGCGCCTGCGCGATCCCGAAGCGTCGGCGCATGCCGCCCGAGAAGGTGCCGAGCTTGCGCTTGCGGACGTCGTGGAGGTTGGTGAGTCGCAGGAGTCGTTCGACGGCGTCGCGTCGCTCGCCGGCGTGCACCAGCCCCTTGAGCACCGCGAAGTGGTCGAGCAGCGCTTCGGCGGAGATCCCTGGGTAGACGCCCATGTCCTGCGGCAGATAGCCGAGGATCCGGCGCACCTCGTGCTTCCGGGCGCGCACGTCGAGATCGTCGAAGTGGATGCTTCCCGCGTCGGCGTCCTGCAGCGTCGCGATGGTCCGCATCAGCGTCGACTTGCCGGCGCCGTTGGGGCCGAGCAGGCCGAACATCCCGCGCGGGATCTCCAGGCTCACGTCCTTCAGCGCCTGGACGCCGCCATCGTAGGTCTTGGAGAGGTTCGCGATTCTCAGCATCGCGGGGAGGGGGGCGAGGGTGCGGTAGGCACCTCAACGTCCCCCGGCGCTCCCCGGTTTCAGCTCACCCCCGCGCCCGTCGCCTCATCGCGACGCGTGCGGTCCCACGCCGGGCGTGCGCGTCAGGCGCCGTTGCGGGGGTCCTCGCAGGGTATCCGATAGCGGTCGGTGATGGAGGGTCGCAGGCGGCGACGCGCGATCGCCCCGCCGACGAAGGCGCCGAGGCCGGCGATCACGGTCATCGGACTGGAGGGGAGGTTGGGCACCCAGTCGGCGATGCGGCCATCGCGGAGCAGCGCCAGCGCGGAGGCGGTGAGCGTCAGCGCGCCGAGCGACATCACACCGGCGGCCGCTCCGCGCAGCAGGCGAGTCGTGGGGGACATGGGTGGGTCCGATGTGTAAGGGTGAGCTGCAGCGCGAGCATCGACCGGCGCCACTCAGCCATGCCGCCGCCGCCCCATCTCGAACAGCAGGAACCCCACGGCGACGATCGCCACCAGCGGCCACGCCTGCGCGAAGCTGCGCGTGCTGAGCATCCAGACGCAGAAGGCCATTCCGATGACGGCGAGCGCACCGCCGCCGATGAGCGCGAAGGGTGCGTGTCCTTCCTTCCGGCGCAGGGCGATCAACGACGCGCACACCACGAGGTAGATCCCCAGCCGCACGATGGCGCCGAAGGTCGCCATCTGGGCGAAGCTGCCGTAGAGCCCCGCGGCGAGCATCACCACCGAGCTGACGACGATCGCGACGTGGGGCGTCCGCCACTGCGGATGGACGCGCGACAGCGCGACGGGGAGCTCGCCGCGATCGGCCATCGAGTAGATGATGCGCGGATTCATGAGCGCGGCGCCGATCAGCCAGCCGTAGACCGAGACGATCACGGCGAGGGAGCCGAGGGTGGTGCCGATGCGGCCGAAGACGACCCCGAACGCCGACGCGACCGGCGTCGTGCTCGCGCCGGCGTCGGGGAGGACGCCGACGACGGCGAGCTGCACCAGCAGGTAGATCAGCGTGATGAGCCCCATCCCCACGGCGAGGGAGAAGGCGGTGTCGCGCTTGGGATCGCGCGACTCGCTTGCCGCGACGACGCTCGACTCGAAGCCGCCGTACGCGAACACGAGGAGGAGCACGGCGTCGGTCCACTTCATCTCCGGCACGCGCTGGGTCGCGGCGACGTCGCCGTCGAAGGCGACGAGACCGACGATGCCGAGGAGGACGAGCGGGAGGAGCTTGGCGACGGTGAAGAGGTTGACCGTCCACGAGGCCTGCCGCACTCCGATCACGTTCAGCACCGTGACGAGGAGCATCGTGCCGCTCATCAACACGGCGCGCCCGATCCCCGAGCCGACGCCGGGGAAGATCGCGCCCATGTAGTTCACGAGCACGTTGAGCACGGCGGCGCCGGAGAGGAAGCGCGTCCACAGGTGCAGCCACCCGATCTGGAACCCCATCGCCGAGCCGAAGGCGCGGCTCGTGTAGAGATAGGGTCCGCCCGCCTGGTCGAACCGGCTCCCCACCTCGGCGAAGGCGAGGACGATGGTGAAGATGCACGCGCCGGCGATGAGCACGGCGAGCGGGCTCCACGCGCCGACGAGCGCGGCGACGGTGGAGGGGAGCCCGAAGACGCCGCTTCCGATGACGGAGTTCACGACGACGGCGACGAGCGACCAGCGCCCGATCTCGCGCAGCAGGGTGGGCGCGGCGTTCGGCGTGTACGGCGCGCCGGTGGCCGAGGTGGTGTGCAGCGTCATCAGCAGCTTCTGGTTCGAGGACGGGGGAGGGAAGGGGATCGCGGACGCACGGGCGATCCGGCAGTTGCAGTCACGGTCCTGGCGATCGAGCCCCTCACTCCGCCAGGAAATCTACGGCGCGCTCGTCCCAGCCGTGCCCCTCCTGGCTCCAGCTCGAGCGCGGGGGGAAGTTGGAGCGACAGTAGGCGCGGTGCTTCGCGAAGTCGAAGGCGGCGTGGGGCTGGCCGTTCAGCAGGAGCGCGACGCGCTGCTGATCGGCGGACCAGCGGATCTCCACCTCGTTGAGCGCCGAGCGGTCACGGAGCGCGCCCACGTTGTAGACGTGGACCGAGTCGAGCACCGGCGAGGTGCCGAGGCGCGTGTCCAATCCATAGAAGTACGCGCTCTCGCCGTCGTCCTCGAACACGGCGGCGTAGGGGCTCCGGTCCGCATAGGCTTCGACGATGGTCGGCTTGCCGACGTAGAGGCGCTCTCCCATGGCTGGGCTCCGGTGAAGGGCGGGGATCAAAGTGGGGCGGGGAAAAGGCGGACGCCATAGGGAGGGAGTTCACCCTTGCCTCCCCCCGTCCCAAAACCCATATCAGTCGCACTCGCCTCCCCCGAGAGGATCGCCGCATGGCCTCGCCGCTCCGCGCGCCCACGGACGTCTCCGACCCGCAGTACTACCACAAGGTGGTGGACTGCCAGTACGCCTGTCCGGCCCACACGAACGTGCCGGCGTACATCCGGCTCATCGCGCAGGGGCGCTTCACCGACGCCTACCTCCTCAACCGGGCGTCCAACGTCTTCCCCGGCATCCTCGGCCGCACCTGCGACCGGCCGTGCGAGCCCGCCTGCCGTCGAGGCCGCGTGGACGGGAAGCCGGTCGCGATCTGCCGGCTCAAGCGCGTCGCCGCCGATCATCGCGACGAGGTCGGGCATCTGCTGCCCACGGCGCCGGCGCGGAAGAACGGGAAGCGGGTGGCCCTCGTCGGCGCAGGGCCGAGCTCGCTCACCGTCGTCAACGACCTCATGCCGCTCGGCTACGAGGTCACGATCTTCGAGACGCTGTCGAAGGCGGGCGGATTGATGCGGATCAACATCCCCTCCTTCCGCCTCCCCGCCTCGGTGCTCGACGAGGAGATCGGCTACATCGTCGACATGGGGGTGGACGTCCGCTACGACACGCCGGTGACGAGCCTCGCGGCGCTGCTGGCCGAGGGGTGGGACGCGGTGTTCGTGGGATCGGGGGCGCCGAAGGGGAAGGACCTCCGCATCGAGGGGCGGGAGAACAATCCCAACGTCCACGTCGGGATCGAGTGGCTGGCGAACGCGCACTTCGGCCACATGGAGCGGGTGGGGCGTCGCGTGCTGATCGTCGGCGTCGGCAACACGGCGATGGACTGCTGCCGCACCGCGCGCCGGCTCGGCGGCGAGGAGGTCACCGTGATCGCCCGCCGCGCGCGCAAGCACTTCAGGGCGTCGCCGTGGGAGCTGGAGGACGCCGAGGAGGAGGGGGTGCGCATCCTCGAGAACCATGCGCCGAAGCGCTTCGTGCTCGAGGGCGGAACGCTCGTCGGGCTCGAGCTCGAGCAGCTCCGCTGGACGGAGGAGGACGGGAAGGCGAGGAGCGAGGTCGTCGGGACGGTGATCGAGCCGTGCGACGACGTGATCCTCGCCATCGGGCAGGAGAACGCCTTCCCCTGGATCGAGCGCGACATCGGCATCGACTTCGACCGGCACGGGATGCCGGTGGTCGATCGCACGACCTTCATGAGCACGCGCCCCGGCGTCTTCTTCGGCGGCGACGCGGCGTGGGGGCCGGAGAACATCATCTGGGCGGTGGAGCACGGCCACCAGGCGGCGATCGGGATCCACCAGCACTGCATGGGGCTCCCCGTCACCGAGCGCCCGCCGTACGGGATGAATCTCGTGAGCGCGAAGGTCGGGATGCACGCATGGGCGTACAGCAACGCCTACGACACGTCGCCGCGCGCGAAGATGCAGCATGCCGACCTGACTGAACGCTTCGCGAGCCTGAACGTGGAGGTGGAGCTGGGCTTCACCGCCGAGGAGACGGCGCGCGAGGTGGAGCGCTGCCTGAACTGCGACATCCAGACGCACTTCACGGCGAGCGCGTGCATCGAGTGCGACGCCTGCGTGGACGTCTGCCCCGTCAACTGCCTGAGCATCGTCCCCGACACGGCCGACGACGCGCAACTCCTCGCCTCGCTGAGCGCGCCGGCGGTGAACCCCGCGCAGCCGCTCTACACCTCGCCCCCGCTCCCGCAGACGAAGCGCATCATGGTGAAGGACGAGGACGTGTGCCTCCACTGCGGGCTGTGTGCGGAGCGGTGTCCGACGGCGGCGTGGGAGATGATGGAGTTCGACCTGCTGAAACCGGGGGCTGGGGATTGGGGGCTGGGGGTTGGGAACGTCGTTCCTGGATTGCCCATGCACGCTGCCGCCACGAGTCGCCCGATGGAGGCCCGCTGATCATGGCGCGAACCCAGTCCCCGATCCCCAGCCCCCAGCCCCCGCAGCCGAACGACTTCGCCTTCAAGATCGCGACCGTCAACGGCACCGGATCCGCCTCGGCGAATGCGCTGCTCATGCAGGCGATCTTCCGCATGGGGATCCCGGTGACGGGGAAGAATCTCTTTCCCTCGAACATCCAGGGGCTGCCCACCTGGTACGAGATCCGGGTGTCGAAGGACGGCTACACTGCCAGACCCGATCAGGTCGACCTCGTCGTCGCGCTCAACCCCGAGACGTACGGGAAGGACGTCGCGTCGGTGCGGCCGGGCGGGTGGCTGCTCTACGACTCGTCGTGGCCGCTCGACCCCACGCTCGTGCGCGAGGGGATCACGATCCTCGGCATCCCTTTCGGCAAGATGTGCGTCGAGGCGTTCCAGGGGGATCGCAATCGCACCCTGCTGCGCAACATCGCCTACGCCGGCGCGCTCGCGGCGCTCCTCGATCTCGACATGCAGGTGATCGACGGGATGCTCGAGGAGAAATTCGGACGCAAGAAGGCGCTGCTCGAGTCCAACCACAAGGCGATCAAGCTCGGCTACGAGTACGCGACGCAGCACTACGACTGCCCGCTCCCCATCCGCGCCGAGAAAATGAACGCCACGTCGGAGCACGTCCTGATCGATGGCAACACCGCGTGCGGGCTCGGCGCCGTCTATGCCGGCGCGACGGTGGCGGCGTGGTATCCGATCACGCCGTCGACGTCGCTGATGGAGGCGTACAAGGAGTTCTGCGAGCGGTGGCGGAAGGCGCCCGACGGCACGCGGCGCTACACGATGATCCAGGCGGAGGACGAGCTCGCGGCCGCGGGGATGGTGATCGGCGCCGGCTGGGCGGGGGCGCGCGCCTTCACGGCGACGGCGGGGCCGGGGATCTCGCTCATGGGGGAGTTCATCGGGCTGGGCTACTACGGCGAGGTCCCCGGCGTCTTCTTCGACGTGCAGCGTACCGGGCCGAGCACGGGGATGCCGACGCGCACGCAGCAGAGCGACCTGCTGTCGATCGCCCATCTCTCGCACGGCGACACGAAGCACGTCGCGCTCTTCCCGGCGAACCCCGAGGAAGGGTTCTACATGACGGTGCAGGCGTTCGATCTGGCCGAGCGGTTCCAGACACCGGTGTTCGTGGTGACGGACCTCGACATCGGGATGAACGACTGGATGTGCACGCGGCTGACGTGGGACGACGCGTATCGTCCGGACCGCGGGAAGGTGCTGAGCGCGGAGCAGCTCGAGGGACTCGCGAAGTTCTCGCGCTACGCGGACGTGGACGGCGACGCGATCGGCCCGCGCACGCTGCCGGGGGTGAGCGCGAAGGGGGCGTACTTCACCCGCGGCTCGGGGCACACGAAGGACGCGACGTACACGGAGGATGCGGCGGAGTATCAGGAGGTGATGGCGCGCCTCGCGCGGAAGATCGCGCGCGCGGCCGACGCGGTGCCGCAGCCGGAGGTGCATCGCGACCTGTCCGGGGACGCGCGCATCGGGATCGTGTCGATCGGCGGGTGTCACGCGGCGGTGCTGGAGGCGGTGGATCGGCTGCGCGCGCGCGGACTCGCCGTCGACTATCTCCGGATCCGCGGCTTCCCGTTCGCGGCGAGCGTGGGGGAGTTCCTGCGGTCGCACGAGCGCGTGTTCGTGGTGGAGCAGAACCGCGACGCGCAGCTCCGGTCACTGCTCGCGCTGGAGACGGGCGTCGCGCGCGACGCGATGACTCCGGTGCTCGACTGGGGGGGGATGCCGCTGACGGCGGGGGTGGTGGTGCGGGCGGTCGAGGGTGCGGGATACGGACTGCGGGCCGTGGGAGCGGAGCCGTCACCCCGCAGTCGCGATGCGGCCGTCGGGGTCACGTCGCCGAACGTGGAGTTGGGAGGGACGCCGCTCGCGGATTCCCCGTGACGCGACCTGCCCCCGATGGCGCCTGCGGCGCTGCGGGGTGCGAGCAACCGTCGTCCCTGGCCCCTGGCCCCTGGCCCCTAGCCCCTAGCCCCTAGCCCCTGGTTCATGACCTCCATCCAGAAACCTCCCGTCCGTCACCCCTCGCTCGCCCGGAACGCCCTGGGGCTGACGAAGCGCGACTACGAGGGGTCGATGAGCACCCTCTGCGCGGGGTGCGGGCACGACTCGGTCACGGCGGCGCTCGTGCAGGCGTTCTGGGAGCTCGACCTCCCGCCGCACCGCGCGGCCAAGCTCTCCGGGATCGGCTGCTCCTCCAAGACGACCGCCTACTTCCTCAAGCAGTCGCACGGCTTCAACGCCGTGCACGGGCGCATGCCCTCGCTCGCGAGCGGCGCCAGCGCGGCGAATCGCGGCCTCACCTTCATCGGCGTGTCGGGGGACGGCGACTCGCTCTCGATCGGGCTCGGCCAGCTCTGCCACGCGATCCGCCGCAACGTGGACATGCTCTACGTGCTCGAGAACAACGGCGTCTACGGCCTCACCAAGGGGCAGTTCTCGGCGTCGTCGGACATCGGGAGCAAGTCGAAGCGCGGCGAGGCGAACGTGCAGCCGCCCATCGATCCGGTGCTCCTCGCGCTCACGCTCGGTGCGACCTTCGTCGCGCGCGGCTTCAGCGGCGACAAGGCGCAGCTCGTCCCGATCCTCAAGGCGGGGCTCACGCACCGCGGGTTCGCGCTCGTGGACATCATCTCTCCGTGCGTGAGCTTCAACGACCACGAGACGAGCACCAAGAGCTACCGCTGGACGCGCGAGCACGCGACGGAGACGGCGTCGGTGGACTTCGTCCCGCTGCGCCGCGAGACGACGGCCGAGGGCGGGGACGCCGACGGCGCGATGGCCGTCACGATGCCCGACGGCAGCCTCGTGCGCTTCCGCAAGGTGGCGCCGGACTACGACCCGACGAACCGCGACGCGGCCTACGCCCACGTGCGCGCCGCCCAGGCGCGCGGAGAGGTGCCGACCGGACTGCTCTACCTCGAGCAGGGTGCGCCGACGATGCACGAGGTGCTCGGCACCGTCGAGACGCCGCTGGTGGAGCTGCCGTACGAGCAGCTCTGTCCGGGGAGCGGAGAGCTGGCGGCGTTGATGGAGGAGTATCGGTAGGAACGACAGGGGCTAGGGACCTACTCCACCCGGAGAGGTCCCTCGCGTGGTTTCGCTGCACCCAGACGTGCAACCCCTGACCCCTGACCCCTGCCGTTCAGCCCCTAGCCCCTGCCGTACCCACCCCCTCCGCCCGCTGCAGGCATGCGTGCAGCTTCGGGTACTCGTCGTGCGCGATGGCGGCCACGCGGAGGCGGCCGTTCACCTCGGCGAGCGTGTAGACGGAGGTGAACTCGTACAGCGTGTCGCCCCCGCCCGTCTTGAAGTGCCAGCCGACGCGCACCACGGCGAGCCGGGGGGAGATCTCGTCCGTCCACACGCTCTCGATCGCCATCGTCTTCACGCCGATGCGGCGGTAGCTCTCGAGCATGTGTCGGATGACCGGCTTCCAGGCCTCGCGCGACTCCGCGACCTGCAGCGCCGACGGGCTGCCGCCGTGGCCGTTGCTCGGCGAGGGCTCGCCGGTGACGTGACAGGGGAACGCGAAGAGGTCGACGATCTCGTCGACGTCGCCGCGCTCGAAGGCGGCACGGTAGGAATCGAGGAACTTGAGCGTGTCGTGAGCCATGCAGACATTCTCTCAATTTCCGAGGCGCTGCGCTAGTCGCCGGGCATCGTGCGGCGCGTGCACCCGAGCATCGTTGTCGAAGTAGACGTGCACGTCGCGGCCGCCGTCGCGCCACCGTGACACGCGAGCGGCCCAGGCATCCAGCTCGTCGTCGGTGTAGCCGCTCACGTAGAGCTGCCGCGAGCCGTGCAGCCGCACGTAGACGAAGCTCGCCGTGAGCTCCTCGACGTACGGGAACGCCCCGGCCGTGTCGGCGAGCACGAGCGCCATGTCGTAGGCGCGGAGCAGCGCATAGAACCGCTCGTCGAAGTAGGAGGCGTGCCGCACCTCGACGGCGTGCCGATAGCGGACGCGAGCCGCCGCTTCGAGCAGCGCGCCCGTCCGGAGCCGCTCGTCGTGCCAGCTCGCCACCCCTTCGCCCTCGCGGGAGTCGCGCGGCAGCATCGCCATGAAGCGCTCCATCCGATCGGCGTCGAAGCGATAGGTGGCCGGCAGCTGCCAGAGAAAGGGGCCGGTCCGCGCGCCGAGCGCCAGCACGCCGCTCGCGAAGAAGTTGCCGAGCGCGGACTCGGCGTTGCGCAGCTTGAGGTTGTGCGTGATGAAGCGGCTCCCCTTCACCGCGAAGGTGAAGCCGCGCGCGGGCACCTCGTCGAGCCACCGCGCGAAGACGCCCGGCGACTTGAGGCTGTAGAAGGTGCCGTTCAGCTCGATGCTGTTGAACTGCCGGCTCGCATACTCGAGCCACCGGCGGCGCGGCAGCGTCTCCGGATAGAAGCGGCCGCGCCATCCGGGGTAGTCGTAGCCGGAGATGCCGACGTGGAGGGAAGGCTTCGTCCTGCGTGCTGCGTTCTGCGTCTTCACACCCTCGGGAGGCTTCGCGGACACGAGACGAAGGACGAAGGACGCAGGACGCAGCAGTTCTCAGCCCGCAGCTTCTATTCCGGCCACAGCCACGCCGCTCCGCGCACGCCGCTCGAGTCGCCGTGGGCGTTGCGCACGATGCGGGTCGCGATGGTGTCGCTGAACACCCACGGGACGAGATGCGCCGAAGCCTGCTCGGCGAGTCCAGGGAGGTTGGAGATGCCGCCGCCGAGCACGATGACGTCGGGGTCGAGCACGTTGACGATCGAGGCGAGCGCGCGGCCGAGGCGGTGGTGGTAGCGTCCCAGCGTCGCGAGCGCGGCGGGATCGTTCTCCGACGCGAGGCGCTCGATCTCCCGGCTCGAGAGCGACTGCCCGGTGACGCGCGCGTGATCGGCCGCGAAGCCGGGGCCGGAGAGCCACGCCTCGATGCAGCCGCGGCGGCCGCAGTAGCACTCGGGGCCGGGGAGCTCCTCGACGGAGGGCCAGGGAAGCCCGTTGTGCCCCCACTCGCCGGCGATGAGGTTCACCCCGTCGATCGCGCGGCCGCGCACGACGATCCCCCCGCCGACGCCGGTGCCGAGGATGACGCCGAACACCACCGCGGCCCCCGCCGCGGCGCCGTCGGCGGCCTCGGAGATGGCGAAGCAGTTCGCGTCGTTCATGAGCCGCACCGGGCGCCCGAGCCGCCGCTCGAGGTCCGTCCCGAGCGGATGGCCGATGAGGTGGGTGGAGTTGGCGTTCTTCACGAGCCCCGTCGCCGGCACGACCGCGCCGGGGATCCCGACACCGACGGTCCCTCGCTCGCCGGTGGTCCGCTCCAGCTCCTCCACGACCTGCGCGATCGCCTCGACCGACTGCGCATAGTCGCGCGGCGTCGGCACCCGCAGCCGTGCGAGCTCGAGGCCGCCCGTGCCGAGGGCGAGCCCTTCGATCTTGGTACCGCCGAGGTCGATGCCGATGCGCATGGGAGAGAAGATGCTGCGTCCTGCGTGCTTCGTCCTGCGTCGTCACACCCTCGGGACGCTCCTGACGCCGGTCGCAGGTCGCAGCTTTCAGGTTTCCGGACGCAGGACGAAAGACTCCGCCAGAAAGCTACCCCGCCTCCACCTCCGCCCCCGCACCCGCCAGCAGTTCCCGATACCACCGTACCGTCGCCGCCAGCCGGTCCTCGTGCCCCGCGACCCCCCACACCACCGAGAGCGTGTCGCGGGTGTCGGCGGTGGTCTTGGTGCGCTGCGCGTCGCGCACGGCGTTGGCGCAGGGGCCGTCGGCGTCGAAGAGGCAGACGAGGCCGGCGAGGTCGATCGTCTGGCCGGAGGCGTTGAACACGTAGGATGCGCCCGCGGGCGCGATGGCGATGCGAAACGGGGGCCGAGCGCGGGCGAGGTCCACCACGCTGATCGGGAAGCCGCTGTGCAGCGAGACGACGTTGCACGCGTCCACGGCGAGGTTGATGGAGCCGAGCGTTCCCTCCGAGGCGGCGCGTACGAGATACTCGCTGGCCGGTTTGCCGCGTCCCGTCGGCTTGTAGCCGCCGACGCGCAGCATATCGCGCACGGCGGCGCGCACCGCCTCGTCGCGCGCGAGCGGCACGGCGCCGGCCGGCGGCTCCGGGGCGAGGAGCGCGCGCAGCGCGGCGGGCGTCTCCATCTCGTGCAGCGGCATGGGAAAGCGCGTGACGAAGGTCGCCACGCGCAGACTCGGGTGTTCGTCGATCGCGATGTCGGGTGCGGTCATGCGTGCCCGTTCAGCTCTTCAGCTTCTCCCACGTCCAGACGTTGACCAGCCAGCAGGACTCGCCGCCGCGCAGCCCCTCGAAGCGGTACTCCGGAGGCGTCTCCCTCGGACGATACACCTCGAGCCCCGCGATGTCATCGACGGCCGAGCGCGCCCAGGGGGTCCACGACGTCCCCGGGAGGGGGGGGAGGCCGTTGATGAGCTGGCGCATGCAGCGTCCGATCGGGCGTGGGAAGCGCGTCTGCCCGTAGGAGGAGACGGCGAAGTCGATGCGGAGCCCCTCGACTCCCTGGAGCAGGTCGGCGAGAAACTCGGGCTGCATCTCGTCGATCTCCTCGACGGTGAAGACGAGCCCCTTCTCGTCGGCCTTCCGGCAGCGCACCCCTTCGTACTTGTAGCGCTGGCATTGCCGCTCGGCGCGCGTGACGACCCGCTCGAGCTCGGCGGGAGAACGCTCGAGCTCCGCGCGCACCGTGTCGCGTCCGTCGCCCTGCACGCGGATCGTCGCGTCGTAGGGACGGTAGCCGATGCGGCGCACGCGGATCTCGCGCAGCCCCTCCTTCACGTCGGTGAGGACGAATCGCCCCGACGAATCGGCGCGGGTGCGGATGTCGGGGACGATCGTGATCGCCGCTTCGGGGATCGGGCGCCCCGCGGTGTCGCGCACGAAGCCGACGACGGTCGTGCGCTGCGCGGCGAGCGGCATGGCCGACAGCACGCCGAGCAGGGAAGCGAGTGCGAGCGTCTGGTGTCTCATGACATCCTCTCCGTCGAGCTCGTGGCCGCAGCGCCCGGTGCGCGGAGGGCGGGCGTCCACCCGACCTCCACCGGGCAGCCTCCCGTCCTGCGCGGAACGCGTGCCGTGCCGCCCGACGGGGAACGGCTCGCCATCACCGGCCCCGCCGCTCGCCGGGCGGCGACGGGGGGCCGTCCAAAGTTCGGTATACAATTCGCCGCCCCGGCCAAGATACGCTCGGGGATGGGAGGCGCCAGTCGCTCACGGCTCCGGGAAGTCCGCGCTGGCGGAGAGCGATTCCCAGCGGTCGAACTGCTCGCGCAGCATGTCCAGCTTCCAGCGCGCGCCGCGCAGCGCCGCCTTGCCGAGCAGGAGGTGCAGCGGCGGCTCCGGCGCCTCGACCGCCTCGATGATCGCCGCCGCGGCGCGCTTCGGGTCGCCCGGCTGCTTGCCGCTGTTGCTGCGGAGGCTGTGCTGGTTCTTGTAGGCGGTCTCCTCGTACCCGGCGATCGCCATCGGCGCCTCGTTGGCCGAGCGTCCCGCCCAGTCGGTGCGGAAGCCGCTCGGCTCGACGATCGTGACCTTGATGTCGAAGGGCGCGACCTCGAGCGCGAGCGACTCGGAGAGGCCGACGACCGCGAACTTGGTGGCGTGATAGAAGGAGAGCGCGGGAAAGGCACGCAGCCCGCCGATCGACGAGATGTTGACGACGTGCCCCGACCGGCGCGCGCGCATCCCCGGGAGCACCGCCTTCGTCATGTTCACGAGGCCGAAGACGTTGATCTCGAACATCTGCCGCACCTGCGCGTCGTCGCTCTCCTCGAACGAGCCGAAGTAGCCGATGCCGGCGTTGTTCACGAGCACGTCGATGCCGCCGAACCGCTCCTCGGCGGCGCTCACCGCCGCCGCGATCTCGTCCGGACGGGTGACGTCGAGGCGTTGTGCGATGGCGGTCGACGGATGCGCCTGCACGATGTCCTCGATGCTCTCGGGACGGCGCGCGGTGACGACACAGCGCTCGCCTTTCTCGAGCACCGCAGTGGCGAGCTCGCGTCCGAAGCCGGTGGAGCAGCCGGTGATGAGCCAGACTCTGGATTCGCGATCGTTGGGCATGGAGAATGGGGTACGGGATGCGTGAGACGTGATGCGATGTGCGTGCGTTCGTCCTGCGAGCTGAAAGCTGCGTCCTGCGTCCTGCGTCAGGAGCGTCCCGAGGGTGTGACGACGCAGGACGCAGCACGCAGCCGTTCGCAGTTCGCCGTCCGCAAGACCCAATCCCCGTCTTCACCGACCGCCGAGCGCGCTTCGTGCCGGCATGTCAGTTGCCGCGCGCGGCTACCCCACCAACTCCTAATGCGAGGGTGCTCATGGCTCGGGAGACGACGTCACAGACGCGGAAGATGTCGCAGCAGGGCTCACGGCAGTACGGATCGACGAACGTTCGGCAGAGCGCATCGGCGAACGCGCGACAGGGGAGCACGACCAGCACGCGACAGCAGAGTAACTCGACGACGAGCTCCCAGGGAGGAACGGAGCGGGAGCGGACGATCGATCGCGCGGAGGAGCGCGGTGCGCGCACGCAGGGCGGGAGCGGGCTCGCGCGTCGCCCCGAGTATGCCACCGGTGCCGTGCGCAACCTGGGCGGATCGCCCTATTCGTTGATGCAGCGCATGGCCGACGACATGGAGCAGCTCTTCGAGCAGTTCGGCTTCGGAGGCGGCCTCGGACTGGGGCGGGCGTTCGGCGGGTTCGGCGGGCTCTCGCAGGGTCGCGGCGAGCGCACGGTGTGGAATCCGCAGGTCGAGATCGCGCGCGAGGGCGATCGGCTCGTCGTGCGCGCGGACGTGCCCGGCGTGAAGAAGGAGGATCTGCAGGTGGACGTCGACAACGACGTCCTCACCATCCGCGGCGAGCGCCGCGAGTCGCACGAGGAGAAGGAGGGCGAGTTCTACCGCACGGAGCGGAGCTACGGGCAGTTCTACCGCGCGATCCCCCTCCCCGAGGGGACGAGCGCCGACCAGGTGAACGCCGAGTACCGCGACGGCGTGCTGGAGGTCTCGCTGCCGGCACCGAAGCAGTCGGAGGGACGGGGACGGAGGATCCAGATCAGATAGACGACAGGGGTTAGGGGCTGGGGGCTAGGGGCTGGGGAACTCCCTCGGGACGCTCCTCGCCCTTGCCCCGAGCGACGTGCAGTCCCCAGCCCCCAGCCCCCAGCCCCCTCACCGCAACGCCTGCACCACCGGCATCTTTGCCGCGCGCCGGGCCGGGAAGAAGCCGCCGAGCACGCCCATCACGATCGCGAAGACGAGGCCGGAGAGGAGCAGCGCCGGCGTGATGCGGAAGGAGAAGGCGATCTCGCTGAAGGTCGCCCAGTTCGTCGTGTTCGCGACGACGCCGTTCACCGGCAGCGCGATGAGGCACCCCACCACGCCGCCGATCGCCGCGATGATCGCCGACTCGGCGACGAAGCTCGCGAGCACGCTGCGCGGATGGAAGCCGAGGGTGAGCAGCACCGCGATCTCCGGCGCGCGTCCCGACACGGCGGCGTACATCGTGTTGACCGCGCCGAAGATCGCGCCGACCGCCATGATCGTCGTGATGACGATGGCGAGGATCTCGAGCACCGAGCCGAGGATCGCCGACTGCTCCACGTAGAAGTCGGACTCGCGCCGGACCTCGACGGTCATCTGCTTGTTCGACTCGAGCGAGCGCTTCGCCTCCTCGAAGCCGTTCGGGTCGGCGAGGCGGAAGGAGAGCGACTGGAACACCTGCCCGCGGAAGACGGGCATCACCTGCTCGTTCTCCCCCCACACCTCCGACTCGAAAGCCGAGCCGTCGGCGGTGAACTCGCAGACGACGTCCCAGTCGCGGCCACCGAAGCGCATCTTGTCGCCGAGCTTGGCGCCGGCGAATCGGCCGGCGATCTTCGCGCCGACGCACACCTCCGAGCGCCCCGACTCCGGCTTGCGTCCGCCGGTGACGACGATGTTGTGCCGCACCTCCCACGCCTTGTCGCTGATGCCGCGCACGACGACGTTCGCGAGCGCGCTGCTGTCGGGGAGCCCGTTCGGGCCGATGCGCGGCGCCGAGATGACGACGAACACCTCCGGGCTCACCATCGGCCGGCCGTCGGCGCCCTTCCGCACGTGCGGCGACGCGCTGATGAGGCTCGCCGTCGCGCGGTCGATCGCGCTGTTCATCTCCGCGCCCGCGCCCTTGCGCAGCACGAGCACGTTCTCGTCGGAGCCGGTGCGGGCGAGCGCGGTGCGGAAGCCGTTGGCCAGCGCGAGCATGCCGATGAAGACGGCGACGACGAGGCCGATACCGAGCGCGGTGAACGCGGTGGAGGCCGGGCGCTGCAGCACGCTCCGCACGTTGTACATGATCGGAATCTTCATTCGGCCCCCCGCAGCGCCTGGATGACCGGCATGCGCGCGGCGCGCAGCGCGGGGACGAGACCGCTGGCGAGCATGAGCAGCAGGGTGATCCCCGCGCCGACGAGGAGGGTGCGCGCGGTGACGTCGAAGCCGGGGAGGAAGCCGCCGGCGTTCCACCCCGAGGCGCCGTAGAGCAGCTTGGCGCCCCCCAGCCCGACCACCGCGCCGATGCCGGCGATCAGCGCCGCCTCGAGCATCACGAGCCCGAACAGCGTGCGGTCGCCGAAGCCCAGCGTCTTGAGGATCGCGAGCTCGCGCGTCCGCTCGCGGATGCTCATCATCATCGTGTTCGCGGTGACGAGGAGGATGGCGAAGACGATCGCGAGCCCGATCGTCCCCATGAGCAGGCCGATGTTCCCCCACATCGTCGCGAAGCTCGCGTTGAACGCCTGCTCCGTCGCCGTCTTGGTGGAGTTCGCCGAGTTCTTGAACTGCTGGTCGATCGTCGAGCTGATGCGCGCCGCGTTGGCGGGGTCGTCGATCTTGAGGATGTACCACCCCGCCTGGCCCGGCCGGCCGATGCGCTCCTCGAGGAACTCGTGGTGGAACATCACCACGTCCTCGCCGACCGCCTTGTCGGTCGGGGTGTAGAAGCCGCGGATGACGAAGGTCCAGTCGCCGGGGTAGATGTCCCCCTGCATCGTGATGTTCTGGCCGAGCTTCCAGCCGAACACCTCCTGCAGCCGCACCCCCACCAGCGCCGCGTTCCGCTCGGCGAGGAAGGCGCGCTTCTGGTCCTCGGGGACGGTGATCTCGGGATAGATCGCGAGATACGACTCGGGATCGATGGCGAAGGTGGCGAAGAACCGCTTGCCGTCGCCGTACTTGCCGCCGAACCAGTTGGCCCACGTCACCTTCTCGACGCCGTCGAGCGCCTCGAGGCGGTTGGCGTAGGAGATGGGGAGCGGGAGCACGAACCCGGTCGCGTTGGTCGTGACGAGGCGCGTCGCGCTCCCGAACTTCGACGCCTTCTCGATCGTCGTGACCACCGTCTGGAGCGACGCGAAGAGGAAGAGCGCGAGCGCGACGCTCACGACGGTGAGCACGGTGCGCTTCTTGTGGCGCCCCAGGTTGGCGAGGATGAGCGGAAGGAATCTCATGGCGTCTCCTGCGGCACGCGCGTCGCCGCGGGGAGGCTCGCCGGCGTCGGCGCGCCGACGAAGGTCCCCTTCTCCAGGTGCAGCACCGTCTTCGCCGCCTCGGCGGCGTGCACGTCGTGCGTCACGACGACGATCGTCTTCTGGAACTCGTCGTTGAGGCGGCGGAGGAGGGCGAGCACCTCCTGCGAGCTCTTCGCGTCGAGCTGGCCGGTGGGCTCGTCGAGGAGGATGACGGTGGGATCGGCGACGATCGCGCGCGCGATCGAGACGCGCTGCTCCTGGCCGCCGGAGAGCTGGCGGGGGTAGTGCCCCATCCGGTCCTCGAGCCCGACGACGCCGAGCGCGAGCTTCACCCGCTCGTCACGCTCCTTCTTCGACAGCTTCGTGAGCAGGAGCGGGAGCTCGACGTTCTGATACGCCGTGAGCACCGGCAGCAGGTTGAACTGCTGGAAGACGAAGCCGACGTGCCGCGCGCGCCAGGTGGCGAGCTGCCCGGGCGTCATCGCGCTCACCTTGGCGCCGGCGACGGTGACGTCGCCCTGCGTCGGCTTGTCGAGCCCCGCGATCAGGTTGAGCAGGGTGGACTTGCCGGAGCCCGAAGGCCCCATGAGTGCGAGGAATGCGCCCTCCTCGACGTCGAGGGTGATGCCGCTGAAGATGTCGATGCGCTGTGTGTCGCGCTGGAACGACTTGTGGACGTCGCGAATCTCGACCAGAGCCATGCGGACCTCGCCACCGTGGGGAAGTTCAGGGAGCCGGCACTTTCACTTTCATTCCATTCTGCGGCGCAGCGACGCCGCCGAGCATGAGCAGCTCGCCGCCGGACAGGCCGCGGCGGATCTCGCGGTAGCCGCCGCTCTCGGGACCGGCGTCCACCTCGCGCGCCTCGAGCTTGCCGTCGCGCACGAGCCAGACGACGGTGCGCCCGCCGTCCTGCTTCACCGCGCCCACGGGGACGCGGATGCGCGGCGGCGCCGCGGCGGCGGTGGACGCTCCCGCCTGCCGCACGTCGGGCTCGAGGAAGTCCACGCGCGCCCCCATCTCGGGGAGGATGCGCGGGTCGCGGTCGACGATGGCGACCTTCACCTGCACCGTCGCGCGCTGCCGGTCGGCAGTCGGGACGACCTGCCGCACCTCGCCGCGGAACGACGTGTCGGGATAGGCGTCGAGGGTGATGCGCGTCGGCTGGCCGGCGCGCACGCGGGCGATGTACGCCTCGTTCACGTCGACGTCGACCTCGAGGGTCGCGAGGTCGGCCATCGTCACGACGGCGCCGCGGGTGAGCCCGCCGCCGACGCTGGGCGCGACCACCTCACCGACCTCCGCTTCCTTGCGGAGCACGGTGCCGGTGAAGGGGGCGCGGATCTCGGTGTTCTCGAAGTTGACGCGCGCGAAACGGAGGGCGGCGTCGGCGGCGGTGACCGCGGCGGCAGCCGAGCGGACGCGCGCGGCGGCGGTGGCGGCGCGCGTCTCGGCGTTCTCCACCTCCTGCTGCGAGATGAGCTGCGCGTTGCGCGTGCGGATCTCGCGCAGCCGCTGCGCCTCGCGGGCGAGCTGGTCGCGCTCCGCTTCCGATTCGAGGAGCCGCGCGCGCGCGCTGGCGACGTTGGCGTCGGCCTGCGCGACCTGGGCCTCGTAGTCTCCGTTCTCGAGCCGCGCAATCAGGCTGCCCTTCGTCACGTAGGATCCTTCGGTGACGTCGAGGCGCGCGAGCCGGCCGGGCACCTTGGAGGAGACGGAGGCGCGGGTGCGCGCGACGACGTAGCCGTTCGCGGTCACGCTCGCGCTCCCACCCCCGCCGCCGCTGGCGGCGTCGCTGCTGGCGACGACGACCACGGTCTGGATGGGGGCGGCGCGGTTGGCGTAGAAGCGCGCACCGACGGCCGCGACGATCAGCAGGCCGAGGGTCGAGCCGGCGAGGATGGCGTTGCGCCGGACGGCGCTCCGGACCGCGGGAGAGGGTGCGTCGCGATCGATCCGGAGGCGGGAGAGGTCCGGCCTGGACGGAGGGGGGAGGGGAGGGCTGCCCATTTCGGCGAATGTACGGGTCGGGGCTTCCCCGGCAAGAGCGGAGCGGGAGCGGGATCCGCCGTCAATGCATCCACGGCGTCCAGCAGAGCCCCACCAGCAGCCCTTCGGGACTCAGCAGCCGGGCGGTGATCTGTCCCCACGGCTCGGCCTCGGCGCGACGCAGCAGTCGATGGCCGGCGGCCTCGAGCTCGGCAGCGCCGTCGCCGACCGCTTCGGGGGACGCCATCTCGTACTCGAGACACGCCTGCGGAACGGAAACGTCGGCCGGCCACTCCTCGGTGCCGAAGCAGGAGCGCGCCGCGTCGGCGAGCGGCCAGAGCCCGAAGTGCTTCGCGCCCTCGAGCTTGTCGGTGAAGACGTACTCGCCCGCGTCTCCCTCGAAGGGAATGCCGAGGGTGTCCCGATAGAAGCGCTGGCTGGTCGCCGGGTCGCGGACGATGGGAGAGAAGCCGGCGATGAAGGAGATCTGCATGGGAGAGAGGGGCAGTTCGACGGTTCGACAGCTTGACAGAGGTGAGAAACGGCGTCGTCAGGAGAGAGCTCCTCTGACGACGCCGCTCTCTAACTCCTGTCAAGCTGTCAAGCTGTCAAGCTGTCAAGCTGTCAAGCTGTCAAGCTGTCAAACGGCTCACAGCAGCTCTCTCCCCCTACGTTCGGGATGACAGCCCTACCGTCGATCCGCCCCCAGCCTCATCACGGAACTCGGCGGGGCGTGAAGCGAACGGCACGACCGCTGAAAGAGGCTCCTCCCCGACGATGACGACGACGCATGACGGGAGGGGACGATGGGCATGACCGGACTGGAGCGCGCGACGCGCGCGGTGACGCGAACGATCCTGCGGCAGCCCTGCCGCGACGGCCACAGCCGCTTCCAGCACATCGTGAATCGCCGCGACGGCACGCGGGTGCAGGTCTGCGACCGCTGCGGTCAGCCGGTGGGGCGGCCGCTGCCCGCCGAACGGCGCGAGACGCGACGGGTGGCGTGAACCGCAGGGGCCAGGGGCGAGGGGCTCGAGACGCAGGACGCAGGTCGCAGGACGCAGCCCCCCGCCCCCCATCACACCCGATACACCCCCGCGCCCCAGTGCAGTCCGCTCCCCAGCGCGGTCAGCCCCACCAGCATCCCCGGCCGGATGCGCCCCGCCTCCATGCATTCGTGCCACAGGATCGGGAGCGTCCCGGCGGTCGTGTTGCCGTAGCGCTCGATGTTGTGCGGGACCTTCTCCATCGGCAGGCCGAGCGATTTCGCGACCCCTTCGACGATGCGCAGGTTGGCCTGATGGACGAGCAGCAGGTCGAGGTCGTTCACCGAGACGCCGGCCGCCTCGCACGCCGACTGGACCGCCGCCGGCATGCGCGTCACCGCTTCCTTGAACACCGACTTCCCTTCCATCACCGGGATCGGGAGTCCCGCCTCCACCTGCGCATGGTCCACGTAGGGGCGCGAGCGGAAGCCGACGCCGGGGACGTACAGCGCCTCGATGTTCGAGCCGTCGCTGAAGAGCTTCGTCGCGAGCAGTCCGCGCGACGCGTCCTCCGTCCCCTCGACCACCACCGCGCCGGCGCCGTCGCCGAACAGGACCGCGCGGTCGCGGATCGTCGTGTTCCGCTCGTACTGCTCGGGCGTCACCGTGCCGTCGCCGCGCCCGATCGTCGCGTCCCACCCGTCATGCCAGGGGAGGAAGGGGGTGTGCACGTCGGCGCCGATGACGAGGATGCGCCGATACTTCCCGGACTTGATGAGCGAGTCCGCGAGATCGAGCGCGTACAGGAACCCCGAGCACTGCTGCCGGATGTCGAAGGTCGGGATCTCCGGAAGGCCCATGCGCGCCTGCAGCACGGGGCCGTTGCCGGGGAAGAAGTAGTTCGGCGTCATCGTCGCGAAGACGACGGCGTCGATGTCCTCCTTCGTCACGCCGGCGGTCCGCATCGCCTGCTCGGCGGCCTCCATCCCCAGCTCGACCGACCCGACGCCGGGGTCGACGTAGCGCCGCTCCTCGATCCCGCTCCGCGTGCGGATCCACTCGTCGGAGGTGTCCATGATCTTCGCGAGCGCGTCGTTCTTGACGACGTTGGCGCCGAGGCCGATGCCGGAACCGAGGATGATGGTGTGCATCACGAGCGAGGGACGAGGGAATGAGGACCCGGGAGTCGGGAGCCTGCCTTACGGCACCGCCTGATCTTTCAGCTTGCGGCTCAGATACGTGTACTCCAGCGCCAGCCGCCGCGCGCTCTCCTTGAGGTTCGCCGCCGCGCCGTGGCCGCCGTCGGTGTTCTCGTAGAAGAGGACCGGGTAGCCGAGCGATTCGAGCTTCGCCGCCGCCTTGCGCGCGTGGCCGGGGTGCACGCGGTCGTCCTTGGTGGACGTGTGGATGAAGGGCTCGGGATACTTCTGCCCCGCCTTCAGCGCCTGGTAGGGCGAGTACCGCTCGATCCACTGCCGCTGCTCGGGGATGTCGGGGTTCCCGTACTCGGCGATCCACGACGCGCCGGCGAGCAGCTTGTGGAAGCGCAGCATGTCGAAGAGCGGGACCTGGATCACCGCGGCGTTGAACAGCTCGGGGTGCTGCGTCATCGCGACGCCCATGAACAGCCCGCCCTGCGAGCCGCCCATGATGCCGAGGCGGCGCGGCGAGGTGATCTTCCGCGCGATGAGGTCCTGCGCCACGGCGACGAAGTCCTCGTGCGCGCGCTGCCGGTTGGGGCCGATCGCCGCCTGGTGCCACGCCGGGCCGAACTCGCCGCCGCCGCGCGTGTTGGCGATCACGTACACGCCGCCGTCCTCGAGCCACAGCTTCCCCATCGTCGCCGAGTAGGCGGGGAGGAGGCTCGACTGGAAGCCGCCGTAGCCGTACAGCACCGTGGCGTTGCTCCCGTCGAGCTTCATCTGCCTCGGGCGCGTCACGAAGTACGGCACCTTCGTCCCGTCGGCGCTCGTCGCCTCGAACTGCTCGGTGACGAGGTTCGACGCGTCGAAGCGGTCGGGGATCGCCTTGAGCTTCTCCACCGTCCCTGCCGCCGCGTCGGCGAGCCAGAGGCTCTGCGGCATCGTGTAGCTCGACCCGGTGAGGACGAAGCGATCGTCGCGGCTCGACGCGGAGCCGAGGGAGACGCTGGCGTTGGCGGGGAGGTCGAGCCGCTTCCGCTGCCAGTTGCCGTTCTTCCGCTCGTACACGTAGGCTGCGCCCTTCACGTTCTCGTAGAGCGCGACGACGATCGTGTTGCGCGTCGTCGTCACCCCCTCGATCGCCTCGCGCGGGCCGGGGCGGAGGATGAGATAGGCCGTCGCCGCCGCCGGGTCGGCCAGGAGCGCGGCGAGGTCGTAGGCGAGCAGGTCCCCCGCCTTGAAGCCGTTCCAGTCGGACTGCGTGGTGAACACGAGCTGGCCCTCCACGAGCCCGCGCATGCTCGAGCGGGCGGGGAAGGGGAGCAGCACGGGCTGCTCGCGCCAGGAGCGCCCGTCGCCGAGCAGGTACGTCTCCGATTCCCAGAAGGTGAGCCCGCGGCGCGCCATCACCGCCTGCACCCGGTCGTCGGCGTCGCGGAGCACGAAGGCGCCCGCGCTCACGTCCGTCTCGGCGCCGCGGTAGATCTCGCGTGCCTCCTCGAGCCGCTGGCCGCGCGCGAGCAGCTTCGTCACGAACGGATAGCCCGACTTCGTGAGCGTGCCGGGGCCGAAGTCGCGCGAGACGAGCAGCGTGTTCTCGTCGAGCCACGAGGCGCCACCCTTCGACTCCGGGAGCGCGAAACCTCCCTCGACGAAGCGCTTCGCCTCGACGTCGTACTCGCGCAGCTGGTTGGCGTCCTTGCCGCCGTTCGAGAGCGAGAGGAGGCAGCGGCGGTGCGCGGGGCCGAGGCAGTTGGCGCCCTGATAGACCCAGTTCGCCTTCTCCTGCGTCGCGAGCGCGTCGACGTCGAGCACCGTCTCCCATTCGGGCGACGCGGTGCGATAGCTGGCGAGCGTGGTGCGGCGCAGCACCCCGCGCACCTGCGTCTGGTCCTGCCAGAAGTTGTAGATCGCGTCGCCGCGGAACGCGGGCGCGGCGATGCGGTCGGTGGCCTCGAGGATCTTGAGCGCCGCGTCGTGGAAGCGCTGGTAGCGCGCGTCGCCCTGCAGCAGCGCGAGGGTGCGCGCGTTGCGCTCCTTCACCCACGCCATCGCCCGCTCGCCCTCGATGTCCTCGAGCCAGAGGTTGGGATCCTCGGCGGGCGCGGCCTGCTGGACCGGCGCGGGGGCGGGAGCTTCCGGCGTCTGCACCGACGCACAGGAGGTGGTGGCCACGAGCAGCGTCACGGCGGAGAGAGAATTGACTCGGCGCATCGGTCCTTCTCGGCGAGAGGGTGCGAGGCGAACGTCGCTACTGAAGATAGGACCCCTCGCCGGGCGGAGCGAGTATGGTGCATCGCAGAGGCGCAGCGGGGTCACGGAGAACGGCGAGAGCAGTCGCAGCTCTCCGTGGCTCACGCATGCAGATCGCTCAACAGCGACGGCCAGGCGTCGGCCGCGCTCCTCCACTTCGGCGCCCAGCCGGTCGTCTCGCGCAGCTTGCGGTTGGAGATCCGCAGCGAGCGCGCGAGCATCCCGCCCAGGGAGCCCATCAGCTTCGTCGTCCAGCGCGGAGGGAAGCGCGGTGGAGGAGCGCCGATGGCACGCGCGAGCGAGTCCACGTACTCGCGGCGGCGGAGCGGCCGGTCGTCGGCGACGTTGTAGGTGCCGGCGGGGGCATCGAGCACGGCCGCGACGGCGGCGGCGGCGTCCTCCCACGACACCGAGGAGAAGAAGGCGTCCGGGGCGCCGGGGAGCGGCGACCAGCCGCGCCGCACGGTGGCGGCCATCGTCTCGAGCATGTGGTCGCGTCCATAGAACGCGGCGAAGCGCAGCACGATGCCGGTCCCGCCGCGCGACGTGAACCACTCCGCCGAGCGTTCGGCGTCGGCGACGGAGCGGTTGTAGGCGACCGGCGCGATCGGCGTCTCCTCCGCGATCCACGCGTCGCCGCGGTCCGGGTAGACGGGAGCGAAGGACTCCTGCACGTAGCGGGAGACGTCGGCGTCGACGGCGCACTCGGCGACGATGCGCGAGGCGTCGCGGCGGATCCGATCGTTCTCGCGCCACGACCACGGGAGGAACATCGTCGCGAGCGAGGCGGGGATGTGCGTGGCGAGGTTCACCACCGCGTCGTGCCCCTCGAGGGCGCGTCGCACCGCGGACCGGTCGAAGAGGTCGAGCGCGACGACCGACGCGCCGAGCGAGGCGAAGTGCGTCGCGCGATGCGGATCGCGCACCGCGGCGGTGATGCGATGTCCCGCGGCGGCGAGCAGCGGGATGGCGCGCTGTCCGATCACACCGGTCGCGCCGGTGACGAGGATCTGCATGAAGCTCTCCGAAGATCGAATCATCCTCATGATGACCGATTCGATCGACGCGCGCACGACGGTGCGCGAGCGGCTGAGGCCGCGATGGCGGCCACGTCCGATCGGATGCGCGCGAGCGACTCCTCCCGCATGCACGCGCGGTCGTCGTGATCGGCGGCGCAGGTCAGAGGCGAGCCGCAAGGCCCCACGCCCCCGCGGATCGACAGTTGCAACGGCGGGCACCCCGGCAGACCGATGTCGCGCGTCGCACGCTACCTTCGTATCACCGGACACCGCCTCGTGCCGCAGTGGCCCCCCAGCGTTCCTCGACGATTCCGATGTGCCCCTCCGTGCCCGTCAGCGTCCCTCGGTGCCCTCAGTGTTTTCAGTGCTTCTCAGAGCTTCTCAGCGCCCCTCGGTGGCCCGCAGTGGCCGTCGTCGTCTCCTCTCGCTCGCGGCGTTCGCCGCGCTCACGGCCTGCTCCAGCGGCGGCAACGGGCCGGTCGCGCCGGGTCCCGGTCCGCAGCCCGACCCCGGCACGCCGGCCGACACCGCGCCGCCGCCGCTCGTGCGCGAGATGCGCGGGCTCTGGATCGCGACGGTGGCGAACATCGACTGGCCGAGTCGCGCGGGGCTGAGCGCGGCGCAGCAGCGCGCGGAGCTGATCGACATCCTCGACCGCGCGCGCACGACGGGGATGAACGCGATCGTCTTCCACGTGCGGCCGGCAGGGGACGCGGTCTATCGCTCGGCGATCGAGCCGTGGGGGGCGATGCTCACCGGGACGCAGGGCGGCGATCCGGGGTACGATCCGCTCGAGGTGGCGATCGCCGAGGCGCATGCGCGCGGGATGGAGCTGCATGCGTGGATCAATCCCTTCCGCGCGGGAAACACGGCGGACACGCTGCGGCTCGCGCCGACGCATCTCTTCCACACGCGGCGCGACCTGGTGCGCGTGTACGGCGGGCAGATCTGGATGGATCCGGGGGAGCCCGACGTGCACGAGCATTCGATGCGCGTGATCACCGACATCGTGCGCCGCTACGACATCGACGCGCTGCACGCCGACGACTACTTCTATCCCTATCCCGCCGCCGGCAATCCGTCCTTCCCCGACGACGCCTCGTATGCGCGCTACGGCGCGGGCGTGCCGCGTGACGACTGGCGCCGCGCGAACGTGGACCGTTTCGTCGAGCGGCTGTATCGCGAGGTGCACGCGATCAAGCCGGCGGTGAAGGTGGGGATCTCCCCGTTCGGCATCTGGCGCCCGAACAACCCGAGCGGCGTGCAGGGGCTGGACGCGTACGCGACGCTCTTCGCCGACTCGCGGACGTGGCTGCAGCAGGGGTGGGTGGACTATCTCGCGCCGCAGCTCTACTGGGCGATCTCGGCGCCGCAGCAGAGCTTCCCCGCGCTGCTCGACTGGTGGTTCGCGCAGAACACGCGCGGTCGGCACGTGTGGCCGGGGCTGGCGGCGTATCGCCTGTACGAGGGGACTCCTCCCTTCGCCGCGGGGGAGATCGTGGACCAGATCCGTGCGACGCGTGCGCGACCGGCGGGAACGGGACACCTGCTCTACAACACCACCGCGACGCTCCAGCGCAACGGCGGCGCGCTGGCGGGGATGCTGGCGACGGAGCTCTACCGATCGGCGGCGCTGATCCCGGCTTCGCCGTGGCTGGACGCGACGCCGCCGGCCGCGCCCGCGATCGCGGTGAGCGGCGCCACGCTCACGATCACGCCGGCGGCGGGAGAGGGGGCGCGCTGGTGGGCGGTGCGGCTGCGCACGACGGGTGGATGGACGACGCGCCTCCTCTTCGGCGATCAGCGCACCCTCGCGATCGATCCGGCGACGACGCGCGTGCTGGTGCAGGCGGTGGATGCCGCCGGCAACGTGAGCGGAGAGGCGGAGTGGCGGCGGTGAGCGAGGTGCGCGGAGGGACGCGAGCAGCGGGAGACGACGGCTGACCCGATGCACGACGGGCCCGCGACGAAGGTATCGCGGGCCCGTCGTCGTTCCGCGACGACGCCGTGCGCTCAGCTCGTGCGCTGACCGATGACGTTCAGCGTCTTCTTCTGGTACGACACCTCGCCCTTCACCCCCATCTCGTCGAAGCGCAGGGAGACGACGGCGTCCTTGCGGCCGGTGCGGAGGTTGGCGGTGAGCGAGTCCTCGTTCACCGCGGTGATCTCGAGCGGCGACGGCCCGTTGTCGGTGACGAGGAGCGCCGAGAGGCACCCCGCGGCGCGCTCGAGGACGAGGAGCGCGAACATCGGCTCCTTCCCGTCGCGCTTGATCTCGATGCGATACGTGCCGGTGCGGGCGACGGGCGGGCAGCTCGCCGTCTTGACGTCGTCCGTCGCGATCCGGGTCGTCGAAGCGCGCGCCGTCGGCGCGATCGCCAGCGCCAGCGCCGCCGTGGTGACGAAGGTGCGAATGAAGCGAGTCGTGCTGATCATGACAGCCTCCAGAATGTGAAAGGCCAAGCAGTCTGCGGAGTGCTCGACCGCGCTCGTGATTCCCAACGGATCTGACACTCGCTTGGTGTCGCGTGGTGCGTTCACGATGCGTAAGCGAGCTGTCAGCACACCCTGACAGACGACGGGTGCACCGACAGTGTGCGATCGAATGGCGGAGACGAGGAGGGTCGGATGACCCAGGAGCGCGCGAGAAGCGCGCGAGAAGCGCGCGGCGAAGGCGCTCGCGTCGTCGCGTCACGCGCCCCGACGGGCGCATGCATCGAAACGGCCGCTCGGTTGGCTCCCGAGCGGCCGTTCACCTGCATGCACGGTCCGGTCGTCGGACGCGGAGCGCTCGCACCACACGGAGCCAACCGCGATCCGTCGTGCGTTCGCCTGCCTATTCCAGATCCTTCGCGTACACCCCTTTGAAGCGACTCACCTCGCTCCGCTCGCGATCGAGCTCGGGGATGTGGCGCGGCGCGAAGCCGTGTCTGGCGAAGAAGGTGTCGTCGTTGCTGACGGCGAAGAGGGTGGCGTAGCCGCGGCGGCGCGCGAAGCGCTCGCACGCCTCGACGAGGGCGCGCCCGACGCCCTGTCCCTGCCACTCGGGCGCCACGGCCAGCGACCGCAGCTCGCCCAGGCTCGGCGAGTATTCGTCGAGGTGCACGCAGCCGACGACCTCCTCGTCCGCCTCCGCCACCAAGTACTCGTAGGCACGCGTGGCGACGAACTCCTCGTCGCGCGGGAGGAGGGTGCCGCTGGGCACATAGAGATCGATCAGTGCACGGATGCGGGGAGCATCCTGCACGGTGGCGCGACGCACGTGCATGTGTGGGGAGGAGGAGCGACGAAAAATGGGGACACGAATCATGACGGGGTCGACCGCGTAACGCCAGCGGCGCGCCACTGGTCGCCACACGGCGCGTGTCGCGTCCCGTCCCGTTGGTGCCGTGCCTCACAGCCGCGCCGCCACGACCGCCGCACCTTGCCCCACCTGTCACAGCCCGCGCAGGGGTGTCATGGAATCCCCGCTCTTCAGCAAGACGCTCAATCGCGAGATCCGCCCCGAGGCGCCCTGCCCGATCTGCGGCGAGGGGCGACGGCAGACGCAGCCGGCCGGCACCGATCCCGACGGCAACCCCGAGCTGCTCCTCCGCTGCGTGAACGGGCACGCGATCACCATGGTCCGGATGCCGGTGATCGAGGAGTAGGCGGCGATGTACTTCAAGCCGGCCGCCTACACCTCCCTCGCGCCCTATCTCATCGTGGACGGCGCCGCGCGCACGATGGCCTTCCTGGAGCAGGTCTTCGACGCGCAGCGGCTGCGCTGCGTCCCCGCGCCGGAAGGAGGGGTGCGGCACGCGGAGCTCCGCGTCGACGACACCGTCCTCATGCTCGCCGACGCCAACGCGGGATGGCCGGCGGTCGGCGCACACGTGCACCTCTACGTGCGCGACGTGGAGGCGACCTACGCCCGCGCCCTCGCGGCGGGCGCGACCCCGGTCCAGGCGCCGGTGCGTCGCGACGACGAGGACCGACGCGGCGGCATCAGGGATCCCGGCGGCACCACCTGGTGGATCGCGACGCGAGAGGTGTGAACGGCAGGGGAGAGGGGCTAGGGGCTAGGGGCTAGGAACCACCCTCGGGATGCTCCCAGTCCCCAGTCCCCAGCCTCCTCACCGCCACGCCGGACAGGTGGACTTCGAGCCGGACCGGGTCGCGTGGCCGATCGCCACCAGCTCCACGTCGAAGACGAGGTTCGCGCGGCGCGGGACCATCGGCGGGCTCCCCACTTCGCCGTAGGCGAGGCGATAGGGGATGAAGAGGCGGCGCTTCCCGCCCACGCGCATCCCCGGGATCCCCGCATCCCACCCGGCGATGACCGTCTTCGTCCCCAGCGGCACGGTGAGCGGCGGCAGCTCGGTCGCGCCCGTAGTGTCGCGCGAGGTGTCGAAGACGCGCCCCGACTCCGTCCAGCCGATGTAGTGCATGTACGCGCACTGGCCGGAGCGCACCGCGTTCCCGCTCCCTTCGACGACGTCGATGTACTCGATGCCGCCGGTCGCACGCCGTTCGCCACTCACCGGCGGGAGTGACGCGGCCGCCTGGACGGTGGTGGTCGGCGCGGAGGCGCGGGAGCAGGCCGCGAGGAGCAGCGCCGCGCCGAGTCGGGTGAACCGCTGGGCCGTCGTCGTCATGCAGACAGCCTATCGGGTCGCGCCTCCGGCCGCGAGAGGCGAGTGACGTACCGCGGGGCTACCCCTCCCGCGGTTGGGATCGCGCGGAAACCAGCGGATGAACGCGGAGTCGATCGCGGGGAGGGAAAGCGCACCGCACCGCATCCGTGTGCATCGCCGTTCGAGATCCGCGTGAATCCCACCCCCGCGAGGCTCGGCATGGCGTACGCCGCCTGAACTGGCGCGGAGACGACGCGCCGTCCGTCGAACCGTCAAACCACGGTCCCCAGTCGCAGCCGGAAGCCCTCCACCACCTCCGCGCCCGGCGGCTGGAAGTCGCGTTCCGGCGCGCGCTCGAAGCCGAGGGCGCGGTAGAGGCGTCGTGCCGCGTGCATGCTGCTGGAGGTGTGCAGCCCGAGCTCGGTCGCGTGCATCGCGCGCGCGCGGCGGATGCATTCCTCCACCAGCCGCCGCGCCACCCCCGAGCCGCGGGCGGACGGCTCGACGGCGAGCAGGCGCAGCTCGGGCCAGGGGAGCGCCTCGCTCAGGGCGCCGTAGGCCTGAGTCGCCGGGGGATAGAGCATCACGCTGCCGACCAGCTCGCCGCCCCGCTCGGCGACGATCCGGTGCGCGCCAGTGTCGGCGGCGAGCGCCGAGCGGACCGAGCCGTCGAGCGCCGACCAGGCGTCGGGGTCCATCACCGTGGCGAACTCGGCGTACGCGCGCAGGGTGAGCGCGCGCATCGCGTCACGCTCGTCGTCGCGGGCGTCGCGCACCAGGATCGCGCGGCTCCCGAGCGCTTCGGAACTGGCCATCGATCGTCTACCTCCAGGGTCGATCGCACAGCATAGCGGCCCGGCCGGGACCGAGTCGAGACGGGGAGCGCCGGCGGGCTTCCGATTTGCATGGTGGATCCGCATGGCTGAACATCAATCCGTGGACGTCTCCCCGTCCTTCGCCGAACTGCGTCGTGCGGCGATCGTCGCGGCGCGCGTCGTCGGAGACCACACCGATCTCTGGACCGTCTACGAGCTGCCGCCGACCGACTACGATCGCCGTCGGTCCGCGACGCTGATCTTCGAGAGCGAGTTCTCGATGCACCGCTTCCGCGACTATCCCGCGGACTGGCGCTCGCTCCCGGACGGCGTGCTGCTCGGGATGGTGCGCTGACCCTCCCTCAGGCGCGCCCCAGGTACTCCCGACGGAAGGCTTCGTGCGCCTCGGCATGCTCGCGTGAGCCGAGCTCGTGCGTCGTGCCCGCCGTGCACCAGGTCACCTGGTCGACGACGGGAAGCAGCGTGCGGACCTCGTGTCCCGTGACCACGACCGCGCAGCCGCCGGCGGCCAGCGAGCGGAAGAGCCGCAGCAGCGCCTCCGCGTCGCGCGGTGCGATACCGCGGAGCGGCTCGTCGGCCAGCAGGCAGCGGGGGCGCCGGACCAGGATCGCCGCCAGCTCGGCGCGGCGCAGCTCGCCTCCGCTGATCCTCCCCGGCGCGACGTCCAGCAGGTGAGCCACCCCCGCGGTCGCGGCCGACGCCTCGACCGGAGCGCTGTCGAAGCGGCGGCGCAGGATCTCGAGATGCGCGCGCAGCGTGTCCGTTCGCGGGAGCAGGTCGTGATCGGGGAGATAGAAGAGGCCGCGCCGCGCGAGCCAGGGCGTCGTCACCCGGAGACGACCCGTTCCCTCCCAGTGGACGGTGCCGGTGTCCGGCTGGATCCACCCCGCGGCGATCCTGAGCAGCGTGGACTTGCCGGCGCCGTTGCGGCCGGCGAGGAGCCGGAGCTCGCCGGGGACGGCGCGCAGCGACGCGGAGGTGAGGACGCGCCGATCGCCGAAGCGCTTGCCGACGCAGTCGGCGACGAGGAGCGGCATCATCGTGTCGTCACCGTTCTGTCACCATGCGATCACCATGCAGTCACAGCGTCGTGATGGCGATGGTGAAGAGGATCTCGGCGAGGCATCCCCAGAGGAGCTGGATGAAGAGGGCGCCGCGGCGTCCGACGCCGAGGTCGTCGAACCAGGCGCGCTCGTGGCGGCGCGCGAGATCGACGAGGGTGACCGCGCCGAGGAGGAGGAGGACGTAGGTCGTGGCCAGGGCGCCGATCGCCAGCGGCGCCATCGCCGCCATCGCGAACGCGACCGCCGCCGCTCCGCGCGAGAGGAGCCAGAGCGACAGGCCGCGCCGCGCGAGCTGGCGCGTCAGCGGCAGCAGGCCGGCGAACGGGCGGGGAATCGGGGGGAGGGTCAGAGTCGACCGAGGAAGAAGGTGACGGCGAACGTTGGCGCCCTACCTTTGGGGGGCCCCCCCCGAACAACAATCCTCACGCGGACGCCTCACCACGCGTCATCGCGCGAACGCCGTACCCCTCCGTTCGACGCGAGGTCCGACCCCCCTCCCTACTTCGCCGTATCCGCCAGGATCACCCGGTCGCCCACCGCGATCTTGTTCCGCGCGAAGAACCCTTCGTTCACCTCGAGCGCGGCGCGATAGGGGGCGCCGGCCGGGTACGTCGGGCAGGCGCCCGCGAGGTCGCTCACGCACGGCTGCATCGTCTGGATCGTACGGATCGTCCCCGCCGAGTCGATGAACGCGATGTCGAGCGGGATGCGCGTGCGGTACATCCAGAACCCCGTCTGCCCCGACTGCGTGCTGTCGTAGAGGAAGAGCATCCCCGCGCGCTCGCCGAGCGATCGCCGCTCCATGAGGCCCAGCTGCTTCTGCTCGGGGGTGCGCGCCAGCTCCACCGTCAGCGGGATCGTGTCCGTGGCGCTGGCGACGCGAACCTCGGCGCGGTCCAGCTCCAGCACCGGCGCCGAGGCGGTGTCCCGCGCCGGCTCCCCGCGGCCGCACGCTGCGAGGAGGAGCAGCGTCGCGCCGGCGGCGAGCGTCGCGGCGCGCGTCACCGCTCGTCCGCCGACGGGCCGAACAGCCCGGGCACCGGCAGGTCGAGGAGCCGGTAGTAGACGCCGAGCTGCGCCCGGTGATGCGCGAGGTGCGTGAGCCCCATGCGGCGCACCATCACGGCGCGCGGCGCCGCCATGACGACGTGGCCCCCCGCCTTGAGCGACCAGCTCTCCGTCAGCGCCTGATCGGAGATGTCCGCCGCCGCGTTGCGGAACGCGCTCGCCGACTGCTCGAACAGGGCGAGGAGCTCGCCCGACGTGGTGGGGGTGGGACGATCCGCCCTCGGGGCCCGCACGTCGAAGCTGTCCGTGGTCAGGATGGCGGTCGCGAGCCCGGGCAGCTCGGCCACGTGATGCGCCAGCTGCTGCAGCGTTCTCGACTTGGCGTGCGGCCGCCAGTCGGCCTTGTCGTCGGGGAAGCGCTCGAGCGTGCGGCGTGTGGCATCGAGCTCGATGTCGAGGTCGGCGAAGAGGAGATCCTTGATGGCGGGCATGGAGTGAGTCGGGTTGGATCGGACTGGAAGATAGTGCGGGCCGCGGCCGTGGCGTACGCGGGGGGGGGCAAGCCCGCACCCCGTTCCCCCCTCACCTCCACCGCCGCCCCGCCACCATGGACAGCACGAGGATCACCAGGAACGCGCCGCTCGTCGTGCTCGCGAGGCGGGCCACCTGCAGATCGCCGCGCTCGTACGACAGGTAGGCGACGAGCCCCGAGGAGACGGCGAGCAGGGTGTAGATGAGCTGGTGCGCCGCGCGGTAGACGAGGTTCGCCCCCTCGCGCAGCCCGGCGACGCGCACTTCCATCTCGCCGTGGTTGGCGCGGGCGAGCAGGCGGTTGAGCCCATCGGGGATCGCGATCGCGGAGAGCGCCATCTCCCGGATCGAGCTGCGGACGAGCGCCGTCCAGTCGCGCTCCCGTCGTCCGCCGAGCACTACCTGCTCGAGGTAGGGGCGGATCGTCTGCATCGGGTTGAGCGCGGGGTCGAGGTGCGTGCACAGCCCGAGCAGCAGGAGCAGCGTACGCTCGAGCAGCACCCAGTCCTTCGGGACCTGGAAGGTCGCCGTCAGCTCGCGGAAGGAGACGTCGAGCCGCCGCAGGTCCGCCATCGCCTCGAGCTTCGTGCGCATGTCCACCTGCACGTCGCTCAGGCTCCACGACTGGATCGTCACCTGCTCGAGGAAGCGCTTCTGGAAGTACTCGATGACCCGCTCGGCGACGCTGCTCTCGGAGAGCGTCCCCGCGTGCGCGACGAACCCCATGCGGCGCAGCGCGCTCGTGATCTTCTGCGCGTCGCGCGCGATGACCCCTTCGAGGAAGAGGGGGATCCCGTCCTTCATCTGCGGCGACAGCGTGCCGACCGCGCCGAAGTCGAGGAAGACGACGCCCCCGTCGGGGCGCACGAGGATGTTGCCGGGGTGCGGATCGGCGTGATACACGCCGTCCACGAAGATCATCTGGCAGTAGGCGCCGAGGATGCGCTGTGCGAGCGCGGTGCGGTCGATCCCCTGCGCCTCGAGCGCGCGCAGGTCGCTCACCTTGACCCCCTGCACGAACTCCGTCGTGAGCACGCGCCGCGTCGAGAGCTCGTGCACCACGGTCGGGCAGGCGACCATCGGGTCGTGCGCGAACCGCCCCCCGATCGTCTCGATGTGCGCCGCCTCGCGCCCGAAGTCGAGCTCCTCGAGGACCATCGCGCGGATCTCGGAGTGATACGACTCGAGCCCGCGCACGCCGGTGACGCGCCGCACGAGCGCGAGGATGCGGCGGATCGCCGTGAGGTCGAGCCGCACGATCTCGTCCACGTCCGCATGCTGCACCTTCACCGCGACGTGCCGGCCGTCGTGCAGCCGCGCCTCGTGCACCTGCGCGAGCGACGCGCTCGCCACCGCGACGGGGTTCCACCAGGCGAAGAGCGTCTCCGGTCCGCTCCCGAACTCGCGGTGCAGGCGGGTGACGATCTGCTCGAGCGGGCGCGACGGGATCTGGTCCTGCAGCCCCTCCAGCCCCTCGCGGAACTCTTCGGGGAGGAAGTTGGTGAGGATACTGATGAGCTGCCCGACCTTGATGAAGAGGCCGTCGAGGGTGAGAAT
>Ga0182741_1000497_pt1 | contig 58744 bp, 60 predicted proteins | sample eDN5th37CBELigOP_FD_128874 | JGI IMG/M metagenome (GOLD analysis project Ga0182741, IMG submission 128874) | Enriched Organic Plus compost microbial communities from Emeryville, California, USA - eDNA 5th pass 37_C BE-Lig OP (version 2) (version 2) ... | reverse complement strand
GGAACCACCCGATCCCATCCCGAACTCGGAAGTGAAACTGCTCAGCGCCGATGATAGTGCCGCCCCGCTGCGGTGCGAAAGTAGGTCATCGCCAGGCGCTTACTCCAAAACCCCCGCAAGCTCGCTGCTCGCGGGGGTTATTTCTTTGCGCGGACCATGACTCACCTCGCCGATTCTCCTATAGCCCCGCGCCGAGCCCCGCTGGCCCTCTTAGAGGTTCGCGTCGCTGTCGCGTGATGTCCGCGCCCTGACGCAGCAATTCCGTCTGAACCTGCTCGATCGGTACATCGCGCGGGCTACGCTTTAGCTTCGCGCCGATAGCCGCGGTTACCCCGGCGGCCTGGCCGGTGGCCATGGCGATGGGCATGACGCGATACGACGAATGCGCTTCGTGCGTGCCGGAGATGCAGCGTCCGGCCACCAGGAGCCGGTCGACACGTTGCGGAATCAGAGCGCGCAGTGGGATGTCGTAAGCGTCGTCCGGTGGTATTCGTTTCAGCACCGTGCCCTTGCCGGCCGGGTTGTGGATGTCGACCGGATAGGTGCCGCGGGCGATGACGTCCGGGAACTTGCGCGCGCTGAGCAGATCCTCTGCGGTGAGCAGATATTCGCCGACGATGCGGCGAGTTTCTCGTACCCCCGTTTGCACGCCGCTCTGGATGGCATAGCTGTGCGTGAAGCCGGGAACGTATTTCCTGAGGAAGGCGACCACCTGCCGCATCTGCCGCCGGCTCTCCCACTCGGCGTAACTCAGGTCCCAGACATCCGTGCCAAGCACGCGGGTGACGCGCGTGCTGTTGACGCTCACCTCGCGAGGATGTGGGGTGGCGAAGAACAGGATGTCCTCGCGCGTGAGTTCCAGTTCGCCGCGCTCGGTCGCCTGTCGGGCCAGATCCCACAGACCGTGCACGCCGCGCCACTGGTCGGGATGTTCCCTTGCGTAGGCCTGGAAGGCGGCATGCTCGAACTCGCCCATCCGGAACATGAGTGTCATGGGCTGCACCAGCCCGTCGGCGTCTCGGCCGACTTGGTAAGGTGCGCCGGCGCGGGCGGCTAGATCGCCGTCGCCGGTGCAGTCGACCACGACGGCGGCCTTGATGACGACCGGCCCAGACTTGGTCTCGAACACGGCGCCCTCGACGTGATGCCCGCCAAGCACGTCGGAAGCGAAGGCGTGAAACAGGAACTCCACACCCGCGCTATCGAGTAACTCGAGCGCCACCAACTTGAACGCTTCCGGATCGAATGGCACCACGTAACCGGTTTTGATCGACGGCGCGATCGCACCGCCGGCCGCCACCAACTGCTCGAGGAACTCTTTCACCGCGCCGGCGATCACCGGATAGCCCGGGCCATGATCGGTGGGGAGGAGATTGGTGATGCCGTGCTTCTCGAAGGTGGGCCGCTGCGTATGGAACGACATCAGCGGCATCACCAACGCGGCGGTGGCATTGCCGCCGAGAAACGCGTAACGCTCGACCAGCACGACGCGCGCGCCGGCGCGCGCGGCGCCGAGCGCCGCGCCGATGCCGGCCGGTCCCCCGCCCACCACCAGCACGTCCGTCTCCGCGGCCAGCGTGGCGCTGCGCGGCGGCAGGGTAAGCGCGACGGCATGCTTAGGTCTTGCCAGGCTAGGCATGGTTAGCCCGACGACGTGCTTGCGGACAGGATGCCGCGTTGCTCGAGCAGGGAGACCAGCAGTTGGTTGGTGGCCCTGGCTCGCTCCTGCAGCGCCGGCAGCCGCTGTTGGATGCGCCCGCGTATCGCGCCGCGTAGGTCCCAGGAATGGTCGATGGTCGCCAGCAGTCGACCGGCGTTGACGTCGTCGAGCGGAGGCACCTCCATATCCAGGTCCTGCACCAGGCCCGTGACCTTGGACGCGTAAGGCAGCGCCACGAACGGCACGCCTTGCAGCGCCGAGAAGATCAGGAAGTGCAGCCGCATCCCCACCGAGAACTCGAAGCGGCCGATCAGGGTCATCAGCTGGCCCGGCGTGTACTCGCCCTTGAGCACCGCCGCGCGCTGAGCGCACTGCATCTGAGCCACCACCGCATGGCTGTGTTGCAGATCGAGGCGGCTCCGCTCCATCGGCACGAACACTACATCGGCGTCGAGCCGGTGCACCATGAAGTCGGCGGCATTAGCGAGTAGCTGGTGATAGTGGGCGACGTCGATCTGCGGCGCGGCCGGACCCGGCTCCCGCACCGAGAAGCCGACCAAGCGACGGGCGCCGTCCAAGCCTTCGCGGAACATCAGGTCTTCGGGAACCGGCTCGGGCGCGAGCAGGAGGGCCGGATCGGCGGTCACATGAATTTCCCGGTGAACCCCGATCTCCTCCAGCAGGCGCCGGCCGTGACGGTCGCGGACCGTGATCAGGGCGGCCGGCTCCAGGGCTGTGCGCACCAACTCTCGGCTGGACCTGTGGGACAGCGGGCCGGCGCTCACTGCGTACACCATCACCGGCACGCCCAGTTCGTGCGCGAGCAGTACCTCGCGCAGGTAAATCTCGGCTTCGGCGTCATAGAGAATGCCGCCGCCGCCCAGGACCAGCAGGTCGAGGCCTCGCACCGCCTCGCGCGCCTCGTCCCGCGTTAAGTCGCGGACCGATATGGCGTGCTCCACTCGATGGCGGCGGTAGGTGTCGTCCGCATTGCGAGAGAACACGGTTATCTCGACCGGCAGACTGGCGCGCAGCTGCGCCACGATCGAGGTGAGAATCGCCTCGTCTCCGAGATTCAAGCCGCCGTAGGACCCCGAGATACCGATCCGATACGGCCGTACCGCCATGATTGCCGCCACCCGTGAGCCACCCTGTCGCATGAGAGACACCGCCGCGGACCGTCGGTAGCCGCGGGAGATCGGCCATGACCTGGGTGCGAAGGGCGTCTACGACAAGCCGGCGCGGTATCAGCGGGCGATGGGGGCGGCGATGGCCTGCGTCAGCGCGACGAGGTCGGCCGGCTTCAGTTCGATCTCGAGTCCACGCCTGCCGGCGCTGACGAACACCGTGTCATGCTGTAGCAGGCTTTGATCCACGACCGTGGCCAAACGCCGCTTCTGGCCGAGCGGGCTAATGCCGCCGGCGACGTAGCCGGTGGCGCGCTCCGCATCGGCGACGGGCGCCATCGCGGCGCGTTTGGCTTTGCAGGCGGCGGCGAGCGCCTTGAGATCCAAGGTGCGGGCAACGGGCACCAGCGCCACGGTCAAGCGGCTACCATCCAACTGCGTCACCAGGGTCTTGAACACTCTCTCCGGCGCCAGGCCCAGGGCCTCGGCGGCTTCCAGGCCGTACGAGGCCGCGTTGGGATCGTGCTCGTAGCTGTGCAGCCGGAACTCGATTCCGGCGCGCTTTGCCGCGACCACCGCCGGTGTCATGTCGGCGAATCGCAGCAATGACGTTGACGGACTGCAGCGAGCATCGTGGCCTTCCCCCTGTTGCGCGTTCTTCTTCTCGAGTCGTCGAGCCGATGTGGCGGTTGCCAGCCGGCCGTTCGCAGTCTAAGCCTTTGGCAGGGCCATCCTCCATCCCCATTCCACCGACAGGCCGAGTAGACTCGAAACCACCATCGGGAGCACGTTATGGACCAACGTAGCCCGCAAGGGACCGATCGCACTGCGCTTGGATTGGGCCAGCGCGATGCGGTGCGCAGCTCGCTGTTGCTGTTCGCCCGCAACTTCGTGAAGCACCCGCGCATGCTGGGATCGGTGATCCCGAGCTCTCGATATCTGATCCGCCAGGTACTGCGGCACGTCGATTGGGCGCGGAGCGATCTGATCGTGGAATACGGTCCCGGAGTGGGCACCTTCACCCGCGAGATTCTCGCCAGGCTCAAGCCGCAGGGGCGGTTGGTGGTGATCGAGACCAACCAGGAATTCGTGCGGCATCTACGCGCGACCGTGAAGGACCCGCGACTCGACGTGGTGGAGGGGTCAGCGGCCGAGGTCGAGCAGATCCTGGCACGGTTACGGCTCGGGCGTGCCGACTACATCATCTCCGGCATCCCGTTCAGCACCCTGCCGGCGACGTTGCGCCGCGACATCCTGGACTCGACCAAGCGTGCCTTGCGGCCAGGCGGCGAGTTCCTGGTGTATCAGTTCTCCAGCAGCGTGCTGGACGACCTGCGTCGTGTGTTCGGTACGGTGCAGCGCGGTTTCGAACCGCGCAACGTGCTGCCGGCGCACTGGTTTCGCTGTCAGGCGCCGGCGGCGGTGGCGGAGCTTTACGCCGTGTCCAAGAAATCCTAGATCGCGATCAGCATCCCGGCGCCGCAGGCCGTCAGCACGGCGCCCGCGCCTCGGTTGCACCAGCCGAGCAGCCGCGGCGACAGCTTGGCGCGTAGGTGGCGCGCCGCCGCCACCAGGAACATCCACCACAGCATCGAGCCGATGAACACGCCGGCGATGAGCAACGCTGGCGCGCCGGTATCGATCGCGGCGGCGGTCATGCCCGCCATGATCGCGGAGAACGCCAGCAAGGTCATCGGGTTGGCGATGGTCAGCGCGGCGCACGAAGCGAACGCCGACCACAGATGCGCCGCGCCGAGATCGCGGCGGGCGGACTCGGTGAACGAGGGGGCGCGAAGCACGTTGTGGATGCCGAGCGCCAGCAGCAACACCCCGCCCCCTAACTGAAGCCAGAAGGCGTGGGCGGCGAGGAAGCCGGATGCCAGGCTGATGCCGAACGCAGCGACCGCCGCGCAGGCCGCGTCGGCCGTCGCGCAACCCAACCCCGAGGCGAGGCCGGCGGCCGCGCCCAGGCGCAGGGTACGGCTGATCAGCACCAGTGCCAGCGGGCCGACCGGGGCGGCTACCAGCAGGCCCAAGAGCATGCCGCGGGTAATGTCGATGACGCTCACTAGAGTTCTTGCTGCAAGCAGGCTGCGTCGGCGGTTTGTTGTTCTGAATTCGCATGCTTACGTGGGTAAGCTGCGCCGAATGCCGACGGTAAGCGAACTTTGCCGATTTTCTCGGCAAGCGGCAAGTTCCACGATCGTGGGACACCGGCCGATGCAGTCGCCGCGGTTTCCGCATCGCCGGGCAGGCGCGGAGCGCTTACCGCGGGCATCATGGCGGTGAAGGAGGGGCGAGGAGGCCGAACCGGCTGCGGACTGCGAGCGCTCCCCGGCCGATCCGGAAGCGGACGAAGGCTAGCGGCGGCCGCGTCCGCCGGCCTTAGCCTTCTCCTCGTTCACCTTGAGTGGACGGCCGAGGAAGGTCTTGCCGTTGAGCGCGGCGATGGCGGCGCGGGCTTCGTGGCCTTCCATCTGGATGAAGCCGAAGCCGCGGCAGTTGCCGCTGAACACGTCGCGCGCCAGCTTGATCGAGCGCACGCGACCGTGCTGGGAGAACAACTCCTGCACCTGTTCCTCCTGAGCTTCGGGGGCCAGATTGCCGACGTAGATCGTCCTCATGGTTGTCTCCTTGTGTCTGCGAAGCGGGGCGACGGGCGCGTTCGCGCCCGTCGCGGATGGGATGGCTAGACCGACGCCGGCCGCGGTCGGCGCGCCGCCGGCTTGCCGTGCCGGCTTTGGCCCGGACGCTGACCGTGGCCGTCCTGCCCCGGCCGGCCCTGACCCTGGGCCTGATGGGAGTGACGCCGCGGCGGACGCTGATCGCGGCGCCGCTCGTCGCGCGCCGTTTCGGCCGGGTCTTGCGGCGCCTTGCTTGGCACGAAGCCGGCGGCGGTGAGAACCGGAATGCGGCGCTTGATCAGCCGCTCGATGCCGGCCAGAAGCTCGCGTTCATCGGCACTGACCAGCGACACGGCCTGGCCCTCGCAGCCGGCGCGGCCGGTCCGGCCGATCCGGTGTACGTAGTCTTCCGGCACGTTGGGCAGCTCGTAGTTGACGACGTGAGGCAGGGCCTCGATGTCCAGGCCGCGCGCGGCGATGTCGGTCGCCACCAGTACACGGATGGTGCCTTGCTTGAAGTTGGCCAAGGCCTTGGTGCGCGCGCCCTGCGATTTGTTGCCGTGGATCGCCGCCGCGGTGAGGCCGTCCCGCTCCAACTGCTCGGCCAGGCGGTTGGCGCCGTGCTTGGTGCGGGTGAACACCAGCACCTGCTGCCAATTGCCGGTGCCGATCAGGTGCGACAGCAACGCGCGCTTGTTGCCCTTGTCCACCTGGTACACCGCCTGGTCGACGGTGGTGGCGGTGGAGTTCTTCGGCGCCACGTCGACGCTGGCCGGGTTGTGCAACAGCCCCTCGGCGAGCGCGCGGATCTCGTTGGAGAAGGTCGCCGAGAACAGCAGGTTCTGACGCTGAGCCGGCAGCAGGGCGATGATCCGGCGAATGTCGCGGATGAAGCCCATGTCCAGCATGCGGTCGGCTTCGTCGAGCACCAGGATCTCGAGCTGGGACAGATCGACAGTGCGCTGATTGACGTGGTCGAGCAGCCGTCCCGGCGTCGCCACCAGGATGTCGACGCCGCGCCGCAACGTATCGATCTGCGGGTTGATGCTGACGCCGCCGAAGATCGCGGCCGCGCGCAGCGGCAGATGCTTGCCATAGGTCTGGATGCTCTCCAGCACCTGCGCGGCGAGCTCGCGGGTGGGCGTGACCACCAGCGCGCGAACCGCCTTGGACTTGGCGCCGCCGCGCGCCGTGCTGCCGTGCAGCCGCTGCAGCAGCGGCAGGGTGAAGGCGGCGGTCTTGCCGGTGCCGGTCTGGGCGCCGGCGAGCAGATCGCGGCCGGCCAGCACCAACGGAATGGATTGAGTCTGAATGGGAGTCGGCGCGGTGTAGCCTTCTTCGGCAACAGCGCGCACTAGCTCGGCCATCAGGCCGAGTTGGGCAAACGACATGCAGTGTGCTCCTAGTACCGCCACCCCAGGGAATAAGTCGGGGCCGGTCAAGGCGATGGGTGAGAGAGAGCGGTCGGGGTAGCCTTGCGAGGATACGCCGTGACGCCGGGACGGGCTCTAAGGCCCGGCAGGATTGCCTTGAAGGTTGGAAGCCCTTCGGGCGCAGACCGGTGGGCGCCGCGACAACACTAGCGGCAGTATACCTGCCGCCCCTGGAACGTCAAATTGGACAGTCAGTGGCGCCGATGGTTGCGCCGCAGCCGCGCGGCGTTGGCGACCACGCGCCGCCGCCACGGCTCCACGCCGTCGCTGCTCGCTTGCACCAGCCGCGCCGTCGCGGCGAGCGGCCATTGCCAGCGCTGGGTCTCGCGCAGCCAGGCGCTGTACAGCGCCGCGCCGCTTTCGAGACCGGTCTGCCATTGGCGCCACAGTGCCAGCGGCGGCGGCAGGTCCTGCCACAAACCCGCGCGGCTCAGGACGCGGGCGCTGTCCCAGGCGGCGGCGACCTTCTCGTCCACCATGCGCGCCGACTCGCGGCGCGTGCGCGCATCTTGCCGGTTGCCGGCGAGGGCGAGCATGGACAGCCGGTAGGCTACGGTTTCGGACGCGGCCCACCACATCTGCCACCAGGTGAACGGCATCAGGGCGAGCTGGGTACTGACGGTTAAGGCCTGGCTGATCGGATCTCGCATCGGGCCTCCCGGTCGGTGTTTCGCCTGGCCTCAATGCCGCCACCGGCCGCCGCTTTCAAGCACCGACCGCGGCGCAGGTTACACTGATGTACCCAATGAGGAGCCGCCATGCGCATCTGGATCGACGCCGACGCCTGCCCCAACCCGGTGAAGGAGATCGTGTTCCGCGCCGCCGAGCGCCGTGGCTTGGAGGTGGTGCTGGTGGCCAACCAGTTCATCCGCACGCCACCGAGCAAGCGCATCCGCGCGGTGCAGGTGGCCGCTGGCTTCGACGTGGCCGACAACTACATCGTGCAGCAGGCCCAGGCCGGCGACCTGGTCATTACCGCCGACATTCCGCTGGCGGCCGAACTGGTGCCCAAGCAAGTGCGGGTGGTGAATCCGCGCGGCGAGCTTTACACCGACGCCAATATCCGCGAGCGCCTGAACATGCGCGACTTCATGGAGGAGATGCGCTCGGTCGGCCTCGCCCGCGGCGGTCCCAGGCCGTACGGCGCCGCCGAGAAACAGGCCTTCGCCAACGCCCTCGACCGGTTGCTCACCGCCAGCGGTCACTGACGCCCGGTTCCGTTAGCCAGGGAGAACTCCGCCATGTCGCCGACCAGCCCTTCCATGGACGAGATACGCCGCGAGCTGCTCGCGCTGCGCGATCGCCAGCGCTCGGTGCTGATGGCCACGGTATCGGCCGACGGTGAACCCGAAGCCAGCTACGCGCCCTACCTGTTCGAGCCGGATGGAACGTTCTATGTGTTCCTGAGCGAACTGGCCCGGCACGCACGCAATCTGCTGGCCGAGCCGCGGGTGAGCCTGCTGTTCGTGGAGCCGGAGAACGAAGCCAGGCAGATCTTCGCTCGCCAGCGGCTGAGCTATGCCTGCGTCGCCACGCCGGTGCCGCGCGAGGCGACGGAGTGGGAAGCGGTGATCGGACGCTTCGAGCAGCGTTTCGGCCCGGTGGTGGCCATGCTGCGCGGGCTTTCCGACTTTCGCCTGTTCCGCCTGGAGGTGCGGCGGGCCACTTATGTGCGCGGATTCGGTCAGGCCTACAGCCTGGAGGGGCCGTCGTTCTCCGAGCCGCGGCCGATCACCGCCGAGCGCTTGGGGAGGCGTGAGTAGCATTCGTCGGCGTGGACCGAACCGGCCTTCGATCCGCGCACGGGGAATTCACAGTAGCCGCGTTTCCTGGGCGCGAACGATGACCTGCTCCTGCTGGAAGCGCTGCTCCAGTCCGCGGCGGTAGTCCCGCCACCAGTCGGTGTCGAGGGTTTCAGTCATGACCTCGTACAGCACGATCTCGTCCCGATGGGTACGGTCCGCATCCGATTTCCACAATCCCTTGGCCGGCGCGCTGGTATAGGCGGTGAGACCGCCGAAACGCTCCGTCAGCTCGCGACCGACGCTGAGGAACAGCCTGCGCGGCAGCGGCCCGCCGTCGTTGTCGTACAGAGGTAACAAGATCTGTACCAGAAACATGGTCTTGCTCGTTCATGTAGTGCCAGCCACGGCTGGCGGTTGACCAGATCTCAGGCCTGGGGTTGACGCGTCCGTAAAGCAAGCGGGCGTTGCAGCAGCGGCTGGCGCCGCGGAGCGACAACTTTTTTCCGCGCCGCGGTGCCGTGTGCGCCTGTCAAGTCTTGGCTGACGTGGGCGGGGACTCCAAGTCGAGTTGGCGGCATGCTGCGCTGCACAAGGAGACGCTTATGACCCGCTTTCATAGGTCTCTTGTCGAGATCGATCGCCGCCTGACGATGTTGCCGCCGACCACCGTCCGCGAGCGGGCGTTGGCGCAGGCGGGTTCCTTCTCACCGGAAGAATTCCTGCTCGACGGCTACGCGCTGTCGGATGGCCGCCGGCGCTTGGTTTGGGACTGGGGGGAGGAGGAGTTGGCGCTGCTGAGCGTGGTGGCGGGGCGGCGCGCGCTGGCCCAGACGGCAACGCCGCGCGAGCTCGCCGAGTCGCTGGAGCGCGAGATCCGCCTCGCCCTGGCCGCCTTTCTTATTCCCGGCACCGGCCCCATGACACGGCGGTGATGAGGCAAGTCAGCATGTCCGGCAAGGCAGGCGCGGTGGGCGCCCAAAGCGGTGGCGAACGGCGTGCCGTGGGCCGGTGATCGTCTATCCGCGCGGCGCCGAGCCGCTGCGCGAGTTGATCGCGCGCCATGACCGCGATGTCCGTTCGCTCGAGCTCGATGGGTTTCGCGACTGGCTCGACACGCATCTGCGGCGTTGGCGGCGCGATCCGGTATTCGTCCAGCAATGCGCGATCCGCGACCTGCGCCGGGCGCATCCCGCGATCGGACGTCTGGAGCAGCAGCGCCGACGCCTGCTCGCCGCCGATCGGGCCTCCGCGCACGGCGCGCGCCTGTCGCGCCTGACGCGCGATCTCGCCGATACCGAAAAGGCGCTGGCTGGCATCGCGAAGGCGCTGACCGCCGCGAGCAGCGGCCGCATACCCGGCTTGCAACGCAAGCTCAGAGCCTTCGAGGCCAGGCAGCGAGTGTTGCGCGCCGAGTACGAGATCCTGCTGTCGCTAAGCCCCGAGCGGCAGGCCTTGCTGGCGGTGGAGGCCGAGCTGAACCAGGCGTTCGCCGACAGCGGCCTTGCCTTGGCCCAGGCGCGCCTTGCCGAGCTGCAACGGCAGCAAGGCCGGTATGGCGGCAGGGCCGGGCGCGATTTCGAACGCGACGCGCTGGCGTTCACTCGGCGCGCGCTTCTGCCCGAGCTGCTGCGGCGCTGCGCCCGGGCGCCGCGGGCGCGGGTGCTGACCGGTGTCACGCTGGGCGCGGCCGACACCGAGCTCGATCAGCTCGTGGTCTGGGTGCGGCCGCGCCGGCCGGTGGAGGTGCTGGCGCTGGTCGAGGCCAAGCGCAACATCAACGACCTCGCCCGCGGCTTCGAGCAGCGGCAACGCAATCTAGCCTGGCTCAGTGGTGATCGCAGCGGCTACGATCCGCGCCGCTTCCGCACGCAGTGGTTCCTGAGCGGCCACTTCGACCGCGAGGCGGTGCACGAGGAGGCCGGGGAGCGCTTTCTGTTCGCGCCGTCGTCGTTCCGGCGTTTCCGCCGCGATCCCGTCAGCGGCCACTTTCTCGGCAGGTTCTATCTGGTGACCCGGCCCGGGCCGTTGTGGGGGCTGTCGGGTTCGGCCCTGGCCCGCTTGCGCTATCGCGTCGCCACCGACCCACGCTGGAGCGACGACGGGGACAGTCTGCGCCGTCTGCGGGGGTGGTGCCGTAACACGGCCGCGGACCGAGAAACCCCCGATTTGCTGCGGTTGTACCTGACGAGCCGCTACGCGAGGCAGATCGTGCTGATTGACGGCCCCGACAACGGCGAGGCCTAAGCGGCATCGACGGTGCCAATTGAAATCGGGGGATTCGGTTGCATCTCTAGCTCTACAACTACCGGCAGCCGGACGGGACGCCCCATGGATACGGCCACCGACGAGCCAAAGCAGAGCAAGCGCAAAGAGCTGCTCGTGTTCCTGTTCCTCTCTTTCATCCTATGGCCGGTGCTCACCGTTCTGCTGGTTGCCGGCTACGGCTTCGCCGTCTGGATCTATCAGTGGTTCGCTGGGCCGCCTGGGCCCATGACCTGACGAGGAGGGGAGTTGAGCGCCACCATCGACCGCTCCCGCCGCGGATTGCTGTTCGGACGCATCGCCTCGCCGGCCGAACCGCCACCGCCGCGCCCGCCCTGGAGCAAGCCCGAGCGCGAATTCCTCGCCGAGTGCAGCCGTTGCCTGGACTGCGTCCAGGCCTGCCCTGAGCAGGTGCTGGTGCGTGGAGACGGCGGCTATCCCGAGATCGACTTCGGCCGCGGCGAGTGCACGTTCTGCCAGGCCTGCGTCCAGGCTTGCCCGGCGCCGGTCTTCCTCGACCCCGCCGCATCCAAGCCGTGGAACTACGTGGCCAGCGTCAGCGATGCCTGCCTCGGTTACCAGGGCATTTACTGCCGCAGCTGCGGCGAGTCGTGCGAGGCGGGCGCCATTCGCTTTTCGTTGACCGGTTTGCGCATTCCCCTGCCGAGCGTGGACGCGGAGGCCTGCAGCGGTTGCGGCGCCTGCGTCGCCGGTTGTCCGGCGCAGGCGGTGCGGGTCGCGCCGGTGGAGCAGCGGGCATGAACCGGCAGATACACATCTCCAGCCTGGTGGTGCAGGTGCGTCCAGAGCGGGTCGCGGCGGTGGCGCAGGCGCTGCGCGGCTTGGCCGGGCTGGAGGTGTACGCCGCCGACCCGCGCGGCAAGTTGGTGCTGGTGCTGGAGACGGCGCACGAGCGCGCCATCCTCGACACCCTGGAACGGATTCAACGAGAGCCGGGAGTGCTGTCGGCCAACCTGGTCTACCACCACATGGAGAGCGCGGAGTCGCTTGCACAGGAGGTTTCCCATGGAGCTAACCCGCCGTGATTTCATCAAGCTCTCGGCGGCCACGACCGCGGCGGCGGCGGCGGGAATCACGCTGCCCGGCCGGGTAGCGGCGCAGACCAACGTCGTCACCTCCTCCGAGTACACCCGCCTCAGCTGGAACAAGGCGCCGTGCCGTTTCTGCGGCACCGGCTGCAGCGTCAACGTCGCCACCCGCGACAACCAGGTGGTGGCCACCCACGGCGACATGCTGTCGCCGGTCAATCGCGGCATCAACTGCGTCAAGGGTTACTTCCTGTCCAAGATCATGTACGGCGCCGACCGCCTGACCCAACCGCTGCTGCGCATGCGCAACGGCAAGTACGACAAGGAGGGCGAGTTCACGCCGGTGAGCTGGGATCAGGCCTTCGACGTGATGGCCGAGAAATTCAAAGCGGCATTGCGCGAGAAGGGGCCGACCTCGGTCGGCATGTTCGGCTCGGGGCAGTGGACGCTGTGGGAAGGCTATGCGGCGCTGAAGCTGATGAAGGGCGGCTTCCGCAGCAATAACCTCGATCCCAACGCCCGCCACTGCATGGCCTCGGCGGCGGTGGCGTTCATGCGCACCTTCGGCATGGACGAGCCGATGGGCTGCTACGACGACATCGAGCACGCCGACGCCTTCGTGCTGTGGGGCTCGAACATGGCCGAGATGCACCCGATCCTGTGGACCCGGGTGTCCGACCGCCGCCTGTCGGCCTCGCACGTGAAGGTGGCGGTGATGTCCACCTACGAGCACCGCAGCTTCGAGCTGGCCGACCTGCCGATCATCTTCACGCCGCAGGCGGACCTGGCGATCGCCAACTACATCGCCCGCTACATCATCGAGCAGGGCGCGGTGAACCAGGACTTCGTCAACAAGCACACCCGCTTCAAGGAAGGCTTCACCAACATCGGCTACGGCCTGCGCACCGAGCATCCGCTGGAGCAGGCCGCCACTCACGCCGACGACGCCGGCAACGCCAAGGACATCGATTTCAAGCGCTATGCCGAGTTCGTGCGCCAGTACGACGCCAAGACCGTCACCAAGCTATCGGGCGTGCCCAAGGACAAGCTGGACGCGCTGGCCGAACTGTACGCCAACCCCAAGACCAAGGTGATGTCGTTCTGGACCATGGGCTTCAACCAGCACACCCGCGGCGTCTGGGCCAATCACCTCGTCTACAACCTGCACCTGCTCACCGGCAAGATCGCCACGCCCGGCAACAGCCCGTTCTCGCTCACCGGCCAGCCCTCGGCCTGCGGCACCGCGCGCGAGGTGGGCACCTTCACCCACCGCCTGCCGGCCGACCTGGTGGTGAGCAAGCCCGAGCATCGCGCCACCGCCGAGAAGATCTGGAAGCTGCCGCCGGGCACCATCCCCGACACGATCGGCTTCCATGCCGTGGAGCAGAACCGCAAGCTCAAGGACGGGGTGCTCAACGCCTACTGGGTGATGGTCAACAACAACGCCCAGGCCGCGCCCAACATCAACGAGGAAGTCATCCCCGGCTACCGCAATCCGAACAATTTCATCGTCGTTTCCGACGTCTATCCCACCGTCACCACCGAGCTCGCCGACCTGATCCTGCCCGCCGCGATGTGGGTGGAAAAGGAAGGCGCTTACGGCAACGCCGAGCGCCGCACCCAGTTCTGGCACCAGCTGGTCACCGCGCCGGGCGAGGCGCGCTCGGATCTATGGCAGCTGCTGGAGTTCTCCAAGCGCTTCAAGACGGAGGAGGTCTGGCCGGCCGAATTGCTGGCCAAGGCACCCGAGTACCGTGGCAAGACCCTGTACGAGGTGTTGTACCGCAACGGTCAGGTGGACCGCTTCCCGTTGAGCGACATGGAGCCCGGTTACGAGAACCAGGAAGCCAAGTCCTTCGGCTTCTATGTGCAGAAGGGCTTGTTCGAGGAGTACGCCAGCTTCGGCCGCGGCCACGGCCACGACCTGGCGCCGTTCGCCCGCTACCACGAGGAGCGCGGCCTGCGCTGGCCGGTGGTGAACGGTCAGGAAACGCGCTGGCGCTACCGCGAGGGCTACGACCCGTACGTGGCGAAGGGCAAGGGCTTCCAATTCTACGGCAACCCCGACGACAAGGCGGTGATCTACGCGCTGCCCTACGAGCCGCCGGCCGAGTCGCCCGACAAGGAATACCCGCTGTGGCTGGTGACCGGGCGCGTGCTCGAGCACTGGCACTCCGGCTCGATGACCCGGCGCGTGCCGGAGCTGTATCGCGCCTACCCCAACGCGCAGGTGTTCATGCATCCGGAGGATGCCAAGGCGCTGGGGCTGCGGCGCGGCGTCGAGGTCAAGGTGGTGAGCCGGCGCGGCGAGATCCGCACGCGCGTGGAGACCCGCGGTCGCAACAAGCCGCCCAAGGGGGTGGTGTACGTGCCCTGGTTCGACTCCAGCCAGTTGATCAACAAGGTCACGCTGGACGCCACCGACCCGATCTCCAAGCAGACCGATTTCAAGAAGTGCGCCTGCAAGATCGTGCCGGTGAAGGTCTAGGGAGGGACCGACCATGAAGCGTCTGATCACCGCGGCCGTGTTGGTCTGCGCCTTGCCGCTCGCGGTCCTGGCCGCGGGCGGAGTCGATACCCTGCGCGGCGGCACGCCGGTGAACCGGGAGCCGCCGGCGCCGCGCATGCCCACCGACGAGAACCGCGACCTGCGCCGGTCCCGCGCCTATCCCATGCAGCCGCCCACCATCCCGCACAAGATCGACGACTACCAGCTCGATCTGCGCGCTAACAAGTGCATGTCCTGCCATGCCCGCGGCCGCGCCGCCGAGGCGCAGGCGCCGATGATCAGCGTCACCCACTACCAAGACCGGGAAGGCAACTTCCTGGCCGAGCTGTCGCCGCGGCGCTACTTCTGCACCCAATGCCACGTGCCGCAGACCGACGCCAAGCCGCTGCTGGATAACACGTTCGTGGACATGGACAGCCTGATCCGGCAGCAACGCCCGCAGGGCGGGCAACCATAGGAGGCGGCGGCGTGTTCGGGAAACTGGCGCGAGTGATCGGCGGGGTGTGGCGGACGATGTCGCAGCCCAGCCGCTACTACAGCCTGGGCTTCCTCACGGTGGGAGGCTTCGTCTGCGGCATCCTGTTCTGGGGTGGCTTCAACACCGCGCTGGAGCTGACCAACACCGAGCCGTTCTGCATCAGTTGCCACGAGATGAAGAACAACGTCTACCAGGAGATCCAGGGCACCATCCACTTCAGCAACCGTTCCGGGGTGCGCGCCACCTGCCCGGATTGCCACGTCCCGCACGACTGGACCGATAAGATCGCCCGCAAGATGCAGGCCTCCAAGGAGGTCTGGGGCAAGATCTTCGGCACCATCAACACCCGCGACAAATTCCTCGACCACCGCCGGGAGATGGCGCAGCGCGAATGGCGCCGGCTCAAGGCCAACGATTCGCTGGAGTGCCGCAACTGCCACGCCTTCGAGTACATGGATTTCACCCGCCAGAGCCCGCGCGCCGAGCGCGCCCACATCCGCGGGCTGCAGCAGGAGGGCAGAACCTGCATCGACTGCCACAAGGGCATCGCCCACGACCTGCCGCCGATGGCCGGCGTGGAAGGCTGGGACGTGTCGCCCGACGCGCCGGGGGCGCCGGTCGAATAGCCGCGGTGACGGCGGCTGGTCGCCGCGGCTGAGACGGCGACCGCGTGTCCTCGTTCGCTTCCCGCCAGGAACGCCCGCTCTTGGTGCATGTTCCCTATCGCCGCGGGTGCGAGATGCGCTATACCAGCTGACAGCGGCACGCCGAGATGCCGCGTGACCAATCCCGGGGGTAGGGGGGCAAGCATGGGCAACGACGGTCATCGATCGATCGGCGACAAGCGGTCGCGGTGCGTGCTCGGGCATTTCGCGGCCACCCGCTCGTGACGGTGGCGCCCGCCGCTTTCGTGGTCTATCCCTTGTGCGTTCTCGCGGCGCAGGGCTTTGCCTGCCCGTGGCCGACGGCGGGGAACGTCAATCGCGACATGGAGGTGCCGACATGATCGTCGGAATGCTGATCTTTCCGGAAATGACGCAGCTCGATTTCACCGGCCCCTACGAAGTGTTCATCAAGCTGCCGGACTGTCAGGTAGCGACGATCGCGGCCGGCGCCGGCCCGGTCGCCGCCAACGGCGGGCTGCGCTTCTTGCCGGATGTCGCGCTGGCCGAGGCGCCGCAGCTGGATCTGCTGTTCGTGCCCGGTGGTCCGGGTATCGGCGCCCTGCTGGAGGATCAGCCGGTGTTGGAGTGGCTGCGCGCCCAGGCGCGGGGCGCGAAATACGTCACCTCGGTTTGCACCGGCGCGCTGGTGCTGGGCGCGGCCGGACTCTTGCGCGGCTACCGGGCCACTACCCATTGGCTGTCGCTCGATCTGCTGCCGCTGTTCGGTGCCGAGCCCGTGGCCGAGCGGGTGGTGATCGACCGCAACCGCATCACCGGCGGCGGTGTCACCGCCGGCATCGACTTCGGCCTGGCCGTGGCGGCCGAGCTGTTCGGCGCCGATCTGGCCAAGACCATCCAACTCGGCATGGAGTACGATCCGGCGCCTCCGTTCGCCTGCGGTCACCCGTCCCGTGCCGAGCCGGCCATCGTCGAGCGGATGCGCCAGCGCATGGCGCCGATCCAGGCCCGGCGCACCGAGCAGGCGCGGCGCGCAGCGGAGCGTTACCGCGACTGACGCCGCAACCCCGAGCAGCCCAACCGAGTAATCACGATGGAAATCATCGAGCGCATGGAGCGGGTCCGGGACATCCTGGGCACGCCCAACCCGCTGACCGCCAAGAAGATCCAAAACCAGCTCAACCGGCAGATGCAGGATTTCATCGCCCGCTCGCCGCTGGTGATGCTGTCGACGGTGGACGAGGCCGGTTTCCCTACCGTCTCGCCCAAGGGCGACCATCCCGGTTTCGTGAAGATCCGCGATGCCGGCACGCTGCTCATCCCCGAGCGCAAGGGCAACAAGCTCGCTTTCACCTTCGAGAATCTGCTGCGGCAGCCGCGGGCCGGCCTGCTGTTCATCGTGCCCGGCACGGCCGAGACGCTGCGCGTGCACGGCCGCTGCCGCGTGATCCACGATTCGGCGCTGGGCCGCGAGCTGGCATCGGCTACCCAGGACGCGCTGCTGGTGATCGAGCTGTCGGTGGTCAGCTGCTACTTCCACTGCGGCAAGGCACTGCTGCGCGGCCGCGCTTGGGACGCCGAGTCCTGGCCGCCACGGCAGCGGGTGTCGTTCGGCGCCGAGATCGCCGGCACCGATCCGGCTGCCGCCGCCCTGGCCGAGCAGATCGACTCGGCGATCGATGCGCGCTACCAGGCCGACCTGTGACGGCGTGGCGGTCGACAAAACCAATAACCGGGAGGAGAACTGAAGCGATGCATACCGGGAGCTGCCTGTGCGGCGGCGTGCGCTTCGAGATCGACGGTGAGCTGGCGCCGATTCAGATCTGCCACTGCGGCCAGTGCCGCAAGGCGCAAGGCACGCCGTTCGCGACCAACGTGCCGGTGGAGACGAGGAACTTTCGTTTCACCGCCGGCGAGGAACTGCTGCGGGCGTACCAGGCGTCGCCGGGCAAGGACCGCGTGTTCTGCAGCCGCTGCGGCTCGCCCATCTTCAGCCGGCGCGAGGCGCTGCCCGGTATGCTGCGGGTGCGCGCCGGCACGCTCGACGGCCCGCTCGACACGCGGCCGCAGGCGCATTTCCAGGTGGCGTCGAAGGCGAACTGGTGGCCGATCACCGACAGCTTGCCGCAGTTCCCGGACAGCCAGGTTCCAGCCAAGGCCTGATTGTCCGGAGAGGTTCGCGCCATGACCCGCGAGCAATTCGATCGGCTGGTGGCCAAGCTCGAGCCGCAGGCGGCCCGGCACCCGCTGCTGTACAAGGCGCGGATCGTCCTGCTGGCGCTGCTCGGCTACGGCTACCTGGGCCTGATTCTGCTGTTGCTGCTGATCTTGCTGCTGCTGTCGCTGGCGTCGATAGCGGTGCTCAAGGCCTTCGCCCTCAAGCTGGTGATCCCGGTGCTGGTGTTCATCGGGTTGGTGCTCAAGGCGATGTGGGTGCGCATCCCGCCGCCAGAGGGGCGGCGGCTGACTCGGCGCGAGGCGCCCGAACTGTTCGCCATGATCGACGGCCTGCGCCGCAAGCTGCGAGCGCCGCGCTTTCACCGCGTGCTGATCACCGACGAGTTCAACGCCGGCGTGGTGCAGGTGCCGCGCTTGGGCGTGCTGGGCTGGCACCGCAACTATCTGCTCCTAGGGTTGCCGCTGCTCAAAGGGCTGAGCGTCGAGCAGTTCGAGGCGGTGTTGGCGCACGAGTTCGGCCATCTGGCCGGCGGCCACGCGCGCTTCTCCAACTGGATCTATCGGCAGCGGATGAGCTGGCAGCGGCTGATGAGCGTGCTGGAGGCGCAGCGCCGGTTCGGCACCTTCCTGTTCCGCCGCTTCTTTAACTGGTACGCGCCGTACTTCAGCGCCTACTCCTTCCTGCTGGCGCGCGCCAACGAATACCAGGCCGACGCCGCCGCGGCCCGGCTGGTGTCGCCGCGGGCGGCGGCCGAGGCGCTGACCGGCACCGATGTCATCGCCGCCTACCTGAGCGAGCGCTTCTGGCCCGGCGTTCATCGCGACGCCGACGACCTGCCGCGTCCGGCGTTCGCGCCCTATGCCGGCTTGAACGCGCGCATGAGCGCGGAGATCGGGCAGGCGCCGGTCGAGGCGTGGGTGGCGCGGGCGATGGCGCGTGAGACCACCGCAGCCGACACACATCCCTGTCTGGCCGACCGGCTCAAGGCGCTGGGCGAATCGCCGCGGGTGGCGCCACCGGCGCCGGGCGAGGCGGCGGACCGGTTGCTCGGTTCGGCGTTGGCGCCGATCACCGCCGAGTTCGACCGGCGCTGGGAGGAGGGCATCTTGCCCGCTTGGCAGGAGCGGCATAAGCATGTGCAGGAAAACCGCCGCCGCTTGGCCGATCTGGATGAGGCCGCCGAACAGACGGGCGAGCTGTCGCCGGAGCTGGCCTATGAGCGGGCCGTGCTGACCGAACGCTTCGGCGCCGGCGCGGATGCCGCGTTCGAGCAGTTCCGGCGGCTGCAGGAGCGGGCCCCGGAGTCGCCGCTGTTCTGCTTCGCGCTGGGCGTGCGCTTGCTGCACCGCGACGACGACGCGGGCATGGCGCTGATCGAGCGCGCCATGCAGTTGGACGACGAAGCCAGGCTGCCGGGCTACGAGGCCTTGCGTGATTTCACCTGGCGGTTGGGTCGGCACGATGAGGCGCGGGCCTGGCAGCAGAAGCTGGTGGAGTGGAGCCGGCTGCTCGATGCGGCCAAGGCCGAGCGGGAGACGGTGTCCGGGCGCGACCAGTTCGAGGCGCACGGCCTGGACGAGGAGCGGGTGCGGGCGCTGCGGGCACAGCTTGGCGCGATCAAGGGCGTGGGCAAGGCCTATCTGGCGCGCAAGCGGGTGAATCATCTATCGCAGCGCCCCTGCTTCGTGCTGGCGTTCTCGATCAAGCCCCGTTGGTGGTTCCGCGGTGACGAGCGGGCGGCGCGCATTCAGCGCCAAATCCTGGACACGGTGGACTTTCCCGGCGAGACCTTGGTGCTCAGAATCAAGGGCGAGCATTACCTGCTCGAACGTAAGCTGAGCGTTCTCCGCGGCGCGCGCATTCGCTAGCCGGCAAGCAGGCACGAGGACGACACATGCCATCCAGTCGCGAGCAGATCCTCCATTGGGCGGAACAGGGGCACATCAGGGACGGCAATCTGCTCGACGCGTTGCGGGCGGCCGAAGCCTTGCCCGGGGCGGCGCAGTGGCGCCGCTTCGTCGACCGCCTGCTGCTGTGGTTGGGCGCGGTCAGCGTCGGCGTGGGGGTGATCTTCTTCTTCGCCTACAACTGGGACGCGCTGGGTCGGTTCGGAAAGTTCGCGCTGGTGCAGGCGCCCATCCTGGTCTGCCTATTGGCGCTGTGGCGCACCGGGCTGGATACGCTGGCCGGCAAGGCCGCCGTGCTGATCGCGTCGCTGCTGGTGGGCGCGTTGTTCGCACTGATCGGGCAGACCTACCAGACCGGCGCCGACACCTATCAGCTGTTCGCGGTGTGGGCGGCCGCGATCCTGCCCTGGGCCCTGCTGGCGCGGCTGCCGGCGCTATGGGTGCTGTGGCTGGCCCTGGTTCATCTGGCGTTTTGGTTGTACCTGCGTCATTTCGGCTTCGGCCGGTGGTGGTCCGAATTGGGGGCCGAGCAGCGGCTGTTGCCGCACGCGCTGCTGGACATGGCGGCGCTGGTGCTGTGGGAACTGGGCGCGCGGCACGGCCTGCGCTGGCTGGAGGGGCGCTGGGCGCCGCGCCTGATCGCCACCGCCGCCGGCTGCGTGCTGACCTGGATGTATCTGTTCTGGATCGTCGATGACGAGCCGGGGCAGCGCAGCATCATGCTGGTCTGGCCGCTGTGGCTGTTCGCCAGCACGGCGTTCTACCTGCTGATCCGGCGCGACCTCTACATCCTCTCCGGGCTGATGCTGGCCCTCATCGTCGTGGTCACTACCGCGTTCGGCGTTTGGTTGTTCAGGAACCACGTCGAGTTCTTCGGCGGCCTGGCGTTGATCGGGCTGGTGATCATCGGTATGTCGGCGGCCGCCGCCATTTGGCTGCGGCGGCTGGCGCAAGGGGAGTCGCGGGCATGAGCACGGCGCAAGCGCTTTGGGCGCGGCTGCGGGCGCAGTACCTGGTGGAGGGCGAGGCGCCGGCGGCGGACGGCGGTCACACGCCTTGGTATATCCGCTTGCTGTTGGGGATCGCCGGCTGGCTCGGCTCATTCGGCATGCTGCTGTTCGAGCTGTTGGACGCGGGCCCGGCTGGCATGGTCGTGACCGGTATCGTGCTGTGCGCTGTCGCCACCGGGCTAGCGCGCATCCGCGGCGCCAACGACTTTCTCACCCAGTTCGCGTTCGCGATCAGCCTGGCCGGTCAGGCCGCAGTCTTGCTCGGGGTGGGCCAGCTGTCCGACGAGTCCATATCCTCGCTGGCCGCGGCGACGGTGCTGCTGGGCGCGGTGCTGTTCGTCGCCGTTCCGCAGCTCGGCCACCGCGTTTGGTGCGCGGCGCTGGCGGCGCTGGCGCTGGGCTGGATCGGCCGCAGCTGGCTGCTGTGGCAGCTTGCGCCGTTGCCGCTGACGGCGCTGCTGGCCTGGCTGTGGCTGTCGGAGTTCGAGCGGGCGCGGTTCGCGGCGCCCAAGCGGGCCGGCGGGTACGGCATCCTGTTCGCGCTGCTGGTCATGTTTACGGCCGCGCAGTGGTTGCCGTTGTCGCTTCTGCTGGACGAGCCGCAGTCGACGCTCGCCGTGCCGCCGTTGTTGTTGCCCGCGGCCAGTGCCGCCTACGGCTTGGTGTTGCTTGGTAGCGTGGTCCTACTATTGCGTCGCGAGGAGGTGGCTCTCGACAGCGCCGAGGGCCGCAGCGCGATCGCGCTGACGCTGCCGCTGGCGGCGGCCTGCTACTTCGCGCCGGGGCTGAGTCCGTTCCTGCTGAGCCTGATCCTGGGGTTCGCCAACGGCAACCGGGTGTTGCAGGGCTTGTCGGTCATGGCGTTACTGCTCTATCTCGGCCGCTACTACTACCTACTCGATCTGACCCTGTTGGATAAGTCGCTGCTGCTGATCGCGCTCGGCGCCGTGTTGCTCTGCGCCCGCTTCCTGCTCCAGTACCTGCTGCCGCGCCCGGAGGCGCACGACCATGCGTAAGGCGCTCGCCATCCTGGCCGGCATCTTGGTGCTGGTGGCAGCCAACTACGGCATCGCCGCCAAGGAGCGGTTGCGCCGCGACGGCCAGCCGCTGTTCCTGGTGTTGGCGCCGGTCGATCCTCGCTCGCTGATGCAGGGCGATTACATGGCGCTGGAGTTTCAGGTGGCGCGCGAGGCGTTCGGCTGGCGGGCGCAGCAGCGCAGCGGCGACGGCTACCTGGTGCTGGCCCTGGACGAGCGCGGCGTCGGCAGCTACCGGCGCATCGACGATGGCGGCGAACTAGCCGCGGACGAGTTGCGGTGGCGCTATCGCCTGCGCGACGGCCGGCCGTTGCTCGTGACCGATGCGTATTTCTTCCAGGAAGGCACCGGCGAGATCTACGAGGCGGCGCGATTCGGCGAGTTCCGGGTAGGACGCGACGGCGAGGCGCTGCTGATCGGGCTGCGCGACGCCGAGCTGGCGCCGCTGGGGCCACCACGTTGAGCGGAGGGAATCGGCTCGTGTTGATCGGCAAGGTCGCGAAGCTCACCGGCGCCTCGGAGAAGGCGATACGTCACTACGAGGCGCTCGGCCTGCTGGGGCCGGTGCGCCGTACCGGCAAGTACCGGGCCTACAGCGACGACAACGTGCTGGCCGTGCGGCTCATCCGGCAGGCGCAGGCGGTGGGTTTCAAGCTCGACGAGATTCGGCGCCTGGGCGGTGCCCGCAGTCGCGGCGACTGGGCGGGCCTGATCGCCATGATCGAGCGCAAGCGCGGCCACGTCGCCGCCGAGATCGAGCGGCTGCGCTCGCTCGACGCCGCCTTGGCGGCGCTGGTGGGCGAGGTGCGGGAGTGCGAGGCGGAGGAGACGCCGGTTCGGCCGGAGTGCGCGCCGACCTGACAACGGCCTGACAATGGATGGTGTTGACTCTCCCCCTAGGGGCAGGGTTTAGCGTTTCCGGCGGGATAGCACCGAGGAAACGACATGGACCACCGTTATCGACTCGAACTGCCGCGCCTGGGCGCCGACACCGCGCCGGCGCCGGCGCGGGAGCTGCTGCAACGGGTTAAGGCGCATGCCGGCGCCGTACCCAACTTGTACGCGGCCATGGCCAACTCGCCCGGCCTGCTGGCGACCTATCTACTGGGCATGGAGCAGTTCCAGCGCGCCTCGGGTTTCAGCCCGGCGGAGCAGGAGGCGGTGTTCCTCGCCATCAGCCGCGCCAACGGTTGCCACTACTGCCTCGCCGCCCACAGCGCCGCCGCTGGCGTCCGCGCCAAGTTGCCGCGCCAGGAAGTCGATGCGCTGCGCGCCGGACGGCCGCCGTCGGCGCCGCGGCTGCGGGCGCTGACCGAATTCGCCCGCGAGCTGATGCTGCACCGTGGCCGTCCGCCGCAGGCGGCGATGGAACGGTTCTTCGCCGCCGGCTACGAGGAGCGGCATGTGCTGGAACTGGTGCTCGCGCTGGCGCTGAAGACCATCAGCAACTACACCAGCCATCTGGCGCAGCCGGAGCTGGATCGGATGTTCGCGCCCTACGCGGTTAGGGCCGAGGAGGCGGTCGGAGGTTGACGCCGTGCGCGCGGTAGGGTGCGCGTGGACGTCCGGGTTCACAGAGCTGATTGGCGTAGCTCTAGGCGTTACCGACCGGCGCCGTGCGCAGCGGCAGTTCCACGTAGAAGGTGCTGCCCGCGCCGGGTTGGCTGTCGACCCGCACCGTGCCGCCGTGCAACTCGGCGATCTGTCGGGTGACATACAGTCCCAGGCCCAGACCGCCGTAGTGGGCGGAGGAGACGGCGCGTTCGAAGCGGTCGAAGATCCGTTCCAGATGCTCCGACTCGATGCCCGGGCCCGAGTCCTTCACCCATAGCTGCACGCCTGGGCCATGGTGGGTCAGTCCGACGTGGATGGTGGAGCGCGGCGCGTACTTGCAGGCATTGGCGATCAGATTGATCAGCGCTTGTTCCAGACGCAGCCGGTCCCAGCGGCCGACGATGCCGGTCTCGATCTCCAAGGCTACCTCGCAGCCGGAATCGTGGATCAGGCCTTGCAGACGTTGCACGGCGCCGGCCACGGCCTCCGACAGGTCGAAATCGCCCAGACTCAGTCGTATGCGTCCGGTGGCGATGCGGGAGACATCGAGCAGGGTCTCGATCAGTTCCGACAGCCGATCGCCGCTTTCGATGGCGAGCGCCAACCGCCCCGCCAGCCGCTCCGGGTTCCACTTGGTCGGGTCGCGCACGATGTGGCGCTGCAGGCCCTTCAGCTGCAGCTGGGCCGCGGTCAGCGGAGTGCGTAGTTCGTGCGCGGCGATGGAGAGGAACTCGTCGCGGGTGCGCACCGCGTCGCGCGCGGCCTCGTAGGCCCTTGCCGTTTCCTCCGCTTCGACCCGTTCGGTCAGGTCGCGCACCACCTTGGCGAAGCCGTAGGTCTGGCCGGACGTGTCGCGCAGTTCGGTGATGGTGACGTCGGCCCAGAAGCGGCTGCCGTCCTTGCGGACGCGCCAGCCCACGTCGTGCACCACGCCGTCCCGGTCGGCGATGGCGAGCAAGCGCTGCGGCTTGCCGTCGTGGACGTCCTCGGGCGTGTAGAACAGCGAGAAGTGCTTTCCCAGCACTTCGTGCGCCTGGAATTGCTTGATGCGCGCCGCGCCGGCGTTCCAGGTGGTGATGTGGCCCTTGGGATCGAGCAGGAAGATGGCGTAGTCATGGATCTGCTCGACCAGGATGCGGAAGCGCTCCTCGCTCTCGCGCAACGCCTGTTCGGTCTGCCAACGTTCGGTGATGTCGCGGGTTACCTTGGCGAAACCGGTGAGGTTACCTTCGGCATCGCGCAGCGACGTGACGATGATGTGCGCGCGGAAGGTGCTGCCGTCCTTGCGTACCCGCCACCATTCCTCCTCGTAGCGGCCGGTTTCGAGCGCGGTGCGCAGCTCCGCGTCCGGACGGCCGGCGGCGACGTCCTCGGGACGGTAGAACAAGCGGAAATCGCGCCCGACCACCTCCTCGGCGCGGTAGCCGACGATGCGCTCGGCGCCGGAATTCCAGCTCAGGACTCGGCCGTTGAGGTCGATCATCAGAATGGCGTAGTCGAGCACGCTGTCGATCAGCGTGCGCGCATCCGCCTGGCTCAGCGGCAGCGAGCCAGGCTTTTCTCCCTGTCGAGGTACCGGCTGTGCTTCCATGGGCTTCACTCGTTGGCGGCGCGGTAACCGGCTCGGGCGGCAATGCGTGCCGCCGCGCCGATCGGGATCACCCGCCCGCTAGGGCCGGTCCGTTAGTGCCCCGGTTGCCAATCCGGCAGATTTCGCCGGACGGCGGCGAGCAGAGCGTCGAGATCGATCGGTTTGCGCAGCACCTGCTGCACGCCTAGATCGCCGATGTGCGACGCGCCCTCGGTCGCGGCGGTGAGGACGATGGTGGGAACCGCCGCCAGCTTCGGATCGGCGAGCTGAAAGCGGCGGAATTCCCAGCCGCTCATGACCGGCATCATCAAATCGACCACGATCAGATCGGGCAGCGACGACGCCTGGCGCAGCAGTTCGACACCCTCGGCGCCGTGCGCCGCGGTGATGCACTCCAAACCTTCGTCGGCCAACACCATCGCCAATGCCTCGCGGATCGCGCGGTCGTCGTCGATGACTAGAACCGTGGGCGCGCGCGCCGGGCGCGCATGCTCGGAATCGGACGGTCCCGAGGCCAAGACGGCGGGGCGGTTCTGTAGTGCGGAGAAGGCGATGGGGTAGTGCCGCGCCGCGCCACGCAGGATCTGGTTGCGTGCGCTGCGACAGTGGGAATCGGCCCCGGCCTGATCCAATACCATCCTAAATCTACCTGCAGAGTTCTGGGCGATCGATCGTCAACGGCCTCCGCCGACGGCACCGCTGCGAACATTCATTTGATGGGGACAGTACCGAATTCGGGAGGGGGGCACAGCTAGGAAAAGCCCTAGCGAAATCCTAATGAATTTCCGCCTAGACGGTGCCGCCGCCGGCCTTGAATGGCCGCTTTCCCATCCGGTGCGTGGACTTGCCGGGACATGTCGGGCGGACGAGCCCGCCGGGCTCGTCCGCTCGGTGGTTGGCTTAGAGTTCCTTGGCCTCGCGCCGCAGAACGAACTTCTGGATCTTGCCGGTGGAGGTCTTCGGCAGCGGACCGAACACCACCGTCTTGGGGGCCTTGAAGTGCGCCATCTGGCTGCGGCAGAAGTCGATGATCTCCTGCTCGGTGGCCTGCGCGCCGTCCTTCAGCGTGACGAAGGCGCACGGGGTTTCGCCCCACTTCTCGTCCGGACGCGCGACCACCGCCGCTTCCAGCACCGCCGGGTGCCGGTAGAGCACGCCTTCGACCTCGATCGAGGAGATGTTCTCGCCGCCGGAGATGATGATGTCCTTGGAGCGGTCGCGGATCTCCACGTAGCCGTCGGGATGCCACACGGCCAGGTCACCGGTGTGGAACCAGCCGCCCTTGAAGGCTTCGTCGGTGGCGGCCTTGTTCTTCAGGTAGCCCTTCATGACGTTGTTGCCGCGCATGTAGATCTCGCCCATGTGCTCGCCGTCGCGCGGCACCGGCTCGAGAGTGTCGGGGTCGGCCACCATCAGCCCTTCCAGCACGTGGTAGCGCACGCCCTGGCGCGCCTTCAGCCGGGCGCGCTCCTGCAGCGGCTTGTCGTTCCACTCGTCGTGCCAGGCGCAGACGGTGACCGGGCCGTACACCTCGGTCAGACCATAGGTATGGGTGACCTCCATGCCCATGGACTCCACGCCGGCCAGCACCGCGGCGGGGGGCGCGGCGCCGGCGGTCATGGCCTTGACCTTGTGCTCGATGCCCTTCTTGAGCTCGTCCGGGGCGTTCACCAGGCTGTTGAGCACGATCGGCGCGCCGCAGAAGTGGGAGACCTTCTCCTCGCGGATCAGCTTCAGGATGGCGTCGGGCCGCACTTGGCGCAGGCAGACGTGGGTGCCGGCCATCGCGGTGATGGTCCAGGGGAAGCACCAGCCGTTGCAGTGGAACATCGGCAGGGTCCACAGGTAGACCGGATGCTGCGTCATGGACCAGACCAGGATGTTGCCCATGGCGTTGAGGTAGGCGCCGCGGTGATGGTAGACCACACCCTTGGGCCTGCCGGTGGTGCCGGAGGTGTAGTTGAGCGCGATGGCCTGCCACTCGTCGCTGGGGCCCTGCCATTCGAAGTCCGGGCTGCCCTGGGCGATGAAGCTCTCGTAGTCCATCTCGCCCAGGTCGCGGCCGCCTTGGAACAGCGGGTCGTGCACGTCGATCACCAGCGGCTTGTGCTCGACCCGCTCCAGCACGTCGGCGATGGTGTCGGCGAACTCGCGGTCGGTGATCAGCACCTTGGCCTGGCCATGGTCGAGCATGTAGGCGATGGCCTCGGCATCCAGGCGGATGTTGAGCGCGTTGAGCACCGCGCCGGCCATGGGCACGCCGAAGTGGGCCTCGAGCATTTCCGGGATGTTGGGCAGCATCACCGCCACGGTGTCGCCGGTGCCGACGCCGTGCTTGATCAGCGCCGATGCCAGCCGGCGGCAGCGGGCGTAGGTTTCGGCCCAGGTACGCCGGACCGCGCCATGAACCACCGCTAGGCGATCGGGGTAGACGCTGGCGGTGCGCTCTATGAAGGTGAGCGGTGACAGCGGCACGTAGTTGGCCGCGTTCTTGTCCAGGTCCGTGTCGTACATATTGGCCATAGCATCCTCCGAGGCTAGGTAGTTGTAATTCGCGCCGATTCGGTCACTAGCTGCGCGGCCAGCGCGGCGGGCGCTTCTCGATGAAGGCGTCGATGCCCTCCTCGGTGTCCGGATCGGCCAGATTGCAAACCATCAGCTCTGTCGCCTGGGCGTAGGCCTGCTCCAGGTCGGCTTCGAGCTGCTTGTAGAACAGGCGCTTGCCGGCCTGGATGGCCGCCGGCAGCTTGGCGGCGATGGTGGCGGCCAGCTCGCGGGTGGCTGCGTCCAGCTGTTCCGGCGCCACCACCTGATTCACCAGTCCCTTGGCCAGCGCTTCCTGGGCATCGAGGAAACGGCCGGTGAGCAGCATCTCCAGGGCATGCTTGCGGGCGAGGTTGCGGCTCACCGCCACGCCGGGCGTGCCGCAGAAGAAGCCGAGGTTGATGCCAGAGGTGGCGAAGCGGGCGTTGTCGGCGCACACCGCCAGGTCGCAGCTGGCCACCAGCTGGCAGCCGGCGGCGGTGGCGATGCCGTTGACCTGCGCGATCACCGGCTGCGGTAGCTGGACGATGCGCAGCATCACGCTGCTGCACAGGCTGAACAGCTCGCGGTGGAACTCGCGATCGGCTGTGGCGCGCAATTCCTTGAGATCGTGGCCGGCGCAGAAGGCATTGCCGCTGGCGGCGATGACCACCACTCGCACGCCGGCATCGTCGCGCAGCGCGTCCAGCTCATCGCGCAGGGCGAGCAGCAGTTCGCGGGACAGGGCGTTGTACTGGCGGGGGCGGTTGAGGGTGAGGGTGGCGATGCCGTCCTGTTTTGCTACCAGCAGGATGGGTTGTTCCGACGCCGCAATGGCGCTCATGGGCTCTCCTCCCTGGTTGGGGCCGGCGCCGGTGGAGGCCGCGTCCAATCCCCAGCCGGATCATTTTCTAGTTGTCCAGATAACGACCCTGCAAAGCTGCCGCAAGGGCGCGGCCGGGGGAACCTAGACTTTAGTTGTAAGGCCGAGGAGGTATATGCCGGGGGCGGCGGGACGTCGCGTCGGGCATGGCGAAAGCGAGCCCCCTCCCAGGGAGCGGTTCGCGCTCGGGATGTCCGGACACGCCGGCGCGGGCGGTAACGGGCGGGCTAGGCTCAGCCGCTGCTGAGCTTCAGACCGATCAGGCCGGCCACGATCAGGCACAGCGACAGCACCCTGCCGAGCGCGGCCGGCTCGCCCAGCCAGACGATGCCGACGATCGCCGTGCCGACCGCGCCGACGCCGGTCCATACCGCGTAGGCGGTGCCGACCGGCAGGTTGCGCATGGCGAGGCCGAGCAGGCCGAGGCTGGCGATCATGGCAGCAACGGTTACCACGCTGGGCAGCAGACGAGTGAAGCCGGCGGTGAACTTCAGACCGACCGCCCAGACGATCTCGAGCAGGCCGGCGACGAGTAGAAACAACCAGGACATTTCGCTACGCGATCCGAAACGCCGCAGCGGGGCCGTCCCCGCGGAGAAGGGGGCGGTGGGGTCGTCCCCACCGCCATGGGACCGATGCCAAGCATACCTGGTTGAACGTTAGCGCGCCCGCAACGCCCGCTCGGTTTCCGCCGCGAGGGCCGCCACCAGTTCCGCCGCCGGCAGGCCGCGGCTCATCGGTGCGCCTTGGCCGGCCCACAGTGACAGAAAGTCCGTATTGCCGGCCGCGGCGGCGGCGCGGCGAATGTCGCCGGTGAGCGCGTTCTGGATCGGGTAGGGCGGGAACTCGTGCTGGCGCGGATGCAGCCGGCGCAGGTAGTCGTTCATCAGGCCGCGCGCCGGGCGGCCGGAGAAGGCGCGGGTGACGACCGTTTCGTCGTCGCGCGCGGCGCGTAGCCGGGCCTTGTAGCCGGGGTGGATGCCGGCCTCCGGGCAGCTGAGGAAAGCCGTGCCCAACTGGCAGCCGGCGGCGCCCAGGGTCAGCGCGGCGGCGATGCCGCGGCCGTCCATGATGCCGCCGGCGGCGATCACCGGAACGCGCACGGCGTCCGCGACCTGCGGCACCAGCGCCATGCTGCCGATCATGGCTTGCTCGAACTCGCCGATGAACGTACCGCGGTGGCCGCCGGCCTCGGCGCCCTGAGCGCATACCGCGTCGGCGCCGAGTTCTTCCCAGGCGCGCGCCTCGGCCACGGTGGTGGCGGTACCGATCACCTTGATGCCGGCGCGTTTGAGCGCGTCCATTTCCGCGCGCTCGAGAATGCCGAAGGTGAAACTCGCTACCGGCGGACGCGCTTGCAGCAGCGCCTCGAATTGCGCAGAGAAATCCTCGGCCAGCTTGTCCGGCGCCTGGCCCGGAGGCAGACCCAGTTCGACGCGGATCGGGTCGAGCAGGGCATTGGCGCGGGCGATGTCGGCCGGATCCGCCGCCACCGGGCGCAGCACGAACAGATTCACCGCGAACGGCGCGGCGGTGCGCTCACGTATCGCGGCCACGCCCGCGGCCAGAGCCGCCGGCGACAGCAGCGGCGCGGCGAAGGAGCCGAGCGCGCCGGCCTCGGACACCGCCGCTACCAGCTCCGGCGTGGTGGCGCCACCGGCCATCGGTGCCTGGACGATGGGGAGGCGAATGCCGAGCAGTTCGGTCAGCGGCGTGGCTGGAAACATGGCCGTGAATTCCTTATGCCGAAGGTGGAACGGGGCGGGGAAGGCCGCCGGCCGGCGGCGCCATACCGCAAGCTAGATGCTTGCGGCGAGTTTGCCAACGGGTCGGTAGATAGTTGCATGGCTATTTATTTCACGGCGCTTGATCTATGTCATATGCGCGAACGGCGCAGCCGCTAGGGTGGTAGGCCCAGACGGCCGCCCCGAAGAGTGGCCGCGACCAAGTGTGAGGAGATCGTTCGGTGGATTTCGGCTACAGCCCCAAGGTCGAGGAGATGCGCGCGCGGGTGCGCGACTTCATGGACCGCTACGTCCTGCCCCATAACCTGCAATGGCACCGCGAGGTGGCGCAGGGCAAGTATCCGTTGCAGCTGATCGATGACCTCAAGGCGCTGGCCAAGTGGGACGGGCTGTGGAATTTGTTCCTGCCCGGCTTGCGCGACGACGAGCCCGGCACCCGCATGTCCACCCTGGAGTACGCGCCGGTGGCGGAACTGATGGGGCGGGTGCACTGGGCCTCGGAAGTGTTCAACTGCTCGGCGCCGGACACCGGCAACATGGAGCTGTTGCACATGTTCGCGACCCCCGAGCAGCGCCAACAGTGGCTGCTGCCGCTGCTGGAGGGCGAGATCCGCTCCTGCTTCGCCATGAGCGAGCCGGACGTGGCCTCCTCGGACGCCACCAACATCGAGACCAGCATCGTCCGCGACGGCGACGAGTACGTCATCAACGGCCGTAAGTGGTTCATCACCGGTCCGGCCCATCCCAACTGCCGGCTGGCCATCGTGCTCGGCGTGTCCGACCGCCAGGCCGAGCCGCACCGCCGCCACAGCATGGTGCTGGTGCCGATGGACGCGCCGGGGCTGGAGATCGTGCGCAACATCCCGATCATGCATTACCACTCGCCCGAGGGGCACTGCGAGCTGGTGTTCCGCAACGTGCGGGTGCCGGCGGCCAACCTGCTGGGCGCCGAGGGCGACGGCTTCGCCATGGCGCAGGCGCGGCTGGGGCCGGGCCGGATCCATCACTGCATGCGCACCATCGGCCAGTGCGAGGTGGCGCTGGAGCTGATGCGCGAGCGGGCGCTGGAGCGGCGCAGCTTCGGCAAGTATCTGGCCGACCACGCCAATATCGCCGACTGGATCGCCCATTCGCGGCTGGAGATCGACCAGGCCCGGCTGCTGGTGCTGCAGGCCGCCTGGCAGATCGACACCCACGGCGCGCGCTCGGCGCGCACCGCCGTGTCCGCCATCAAGGTGGTGGCGGCGCAGCTGCAGACGCGGGTGATCGACCGTGCCATGCAGGTGTTCGGCGCCATGGGTCTCACGCCCGACACGCCGCTAAGCTACCTCTGGACCTGGGGCCGGGCGATGCGCTTCCTCGACGGTCCGGACGAGGTGCACCTGCGGGTGGTGGCGCGCGACGAGCTGCGCAAGGCGCGGGAGATGCGCGGCGAGCTGGCGCCGTTCTTCACCCTGCCGGACGATCTGCGGCCGAAGGGGTAACGGCCGCCGCGGGCATTCGCGGCGGCACGAATGCCCGCGCTCCTGCTCGGTGATGTACCAGGCTCGTACCGCCCCCATGCCGGTTGGCGCGTCCCGCCGCTGCCGCTAGCATTGCCGGCTACGGAGGTAGGCCATGAGCAATTCACCCTTCATCGTCGACGTCACCCAGCAGAACTTCCAGCAGGTCGTGGTCGAGGGCTCGCGCCGTCAACCGGTGGTCGTGGACTTCTGGGCCGACTGGTGCCAGCCGTGCAAGATGCTGATGCCCATCCTCGCCAAGCTGGCCGAGGAGTACCGCGGCGCTTTCGTCCTGGCCAAGGTCAATGCCGACGCCGAACAGGCGGTGGCCGGCTACTTCCAGGTGCGCAGCCTGCCGACGGTGATGGTGTTCAAGGACGGCCGGGTGGTGGAGCAGTTCGTCGGCGTGCAGCCGGAGGGAGCCATCCGCGCGCTGCTCGACCGGCACCTGGTCAAGCCCAGCGATCAGCTGCGCGCCCAGGCGCGGGAGCTGGCCGCCGGCGGCCGCTTGGACGAGGCGCTGGCGGTACTGCAGCAGGCGGCGCAGCTGGCGCCCGGCGATCACATGATCCGGCTCGACATCGCCCGCATCGCCGTCGCCAGCGGCGACGTCGCCGCCGCGCGGCAGGTCTACGATTCGCTGCCGGCCAACGTGCGCGAGGAGCCGGAGGCCAAGGCGCTGAAGGCGCAGCTGAAGTTCATCGACCTGCTGCCGGGGCTGCCGGAGGCGGCGGCGCTGGAGCAACGGCTGGCGGCGAATCCCAAGGATTCCGAGGCGGACTATCAGCTGGCGATCCACGAGATCGCCGGCGGCGACTACGAGGGGGCGATGACCCGGCTGTTCGCCCTGGCGCAGCGCGACCGGCACTATGGCGAGGACCTGGCGCGAAAGACGCTGCTGGAACTGTTCGATCTGCTGGGCGCGGACGATCCGCTGGTGAAGAGCTTCCGCCGCAAGCTGTTCGCGGCGATGTACTGAGCGCCGCTCAGCCTTGGTTCTTGGCCGCCGCCAGCCGCTTCGGCGGCGCGTTCTTCCTCGGCGTTTCCTCGATCGGCAAGTGCGGCGCGTTGCGGCCGCTCGGGCCGACCTCGACCTGCACCTGGCGCGGGTCGAGCGGCTCGCCGCACTCCGAGCAGACCTGCACCGGGTGGAACAGGTGGCCGCATAGCTTGTGCCGGTACTGCAGCGGCGGGCCCTTCTTGCCGGACATGTGCTTATCGCCCCATTGCACGATGCTCATGATCACCGGGTACAGGTCCAGCCCCTTGGGCGTCAGCCGGTATTCGTAGCGCAGGGGGCGTTCCTGGTAGGCGACCTTGGTCAGGACGAAGCTGTCCACCAGCTTCTGCAGCCGGTCGGCCAGGATGGGGCGGGCGATGCCTAGCCGGGCCTGGAATTCCTCGAAGCGGCGCACCTTGAGGAAACAATCGCGGAGTATCAGCAGGGTCCAGCGGTCGCCGATCACGGAGAGGGTCCGCGCCACCGAGCACGGCTGCTGATCGAGTTCACTCCACTGCATCTGTCGTCTCCTGCGCGCGCCAGAGCGCGTCTGGCCAGAACGCACGGTCCATTTTAAATTAGCACCCACTATGCAGCAACGCGCCGGTCCAGACCGGAGCCCGCCCACGTCCCTTCCCTAGAGGGCTTGCCATGTCGACAGCAGACAGCATGCATCCGTTCGATGCCGCCATCGCGCTCAGCGCGGACGGTGACGACCGCTATCGCGGCCACACCAGTCCGGCTTACCAGAACATGGTGGGGCCGTTCGGCGGGGTCATCGGCGCCACGCTGCTCAACGCGATCATGCACCACCCGGCGCGGTTGGGCGACCCGGTGTCGCTGACCGTGCATTACGCCGCGCCCATCGCCGATGGCGGCTTCGAACTGCGCACCCGGGTGATGCGGACCAACCGCAGCAGCCAGCACTGGCTGGTGGAGCTGACCCAGGACGATCAGGTCGCGGCCTTCGCTACCGCCTTGACCGCCGTGCGCCGCGACACCTGGGGCGCGACCGACGCGGTGTTCCCGCGGGTGCCGCCGGCGCGGGAACTGGCGCCGCTACCGCCGTTGCCGCACGCCGCTTGGACCGGCCGCTACGAGATGCGCTTCGTCGACGGACTGCCCGGCGTGGAGAGCGACAGCGGCCATCCCTCGCAGTCGCGCCTGTGGATCCGCGACCAGCCGGCGCGGCCGCTGGATTTCCTGTCGCTGGCGGCGATCTGCGATGCCTTCTTCCCCCGCGTTTACGTGCGCCGGCCGAAGCGGGTTCCGGCCGGTACGGTGGCGCTCACCACCTATTTCCACGCCGACGCCGCCGAACTGTCCGCCATCGGTACGGCGCCGCTGCTGGGCGTGGCGCGCGGCTTGAACTTCGGCAAGGGCTTCTTCGACCAGAGCGCGGAGATCTGGAGCGAACAGGGCGTGCTGCTGGCGACCAGCCATCAGGTGGTTTACTTCAAGGAGTGAAGCCCGCTCGGTCCATGCCCGGCACCGCCGTGCCAGGCGTGGATTGGCGCCGGCTATGCGGACGGCTTAGTTCCGCGCCGGCCGGCCGAACTGGCGCAGGTATTCCTCTTCCACCTCGCGCAGCCGATCCTTGCCGAAAAAGATCTCGTCGCCGACGAAGAAGGTCGGGCTGCCGAAGGTGCCGCGCCGAACCGCTTCCTCGGTGGAGTCGATCAGCGCCTGCTTGACGTCCGCGTCGCCGATGTGGGCGATGAATTCCTGGGTCGGCAGGCCGGCTTCGCTCAGCACGCGCTGGAACACCTCGGGTTCGCCCATGTTCAGCTCCCGCTCCCACATGCCGGCGAAGACCGCCTCCACGTAGTTCTCGAACAAGCCCAGCTTGCGCGCCAGCATGGCGCCGCGCATCAGCTGCAAGGTATTGATCGGAAAATGCGGATTGAAGCGGAACTTGGACAGTCCGTGGCGGGCGACGAAGCGTTGCGTTTCCAGCCGTTCGTAGGCCAGCTTGGCCGGGATATTGGCCAAGGTCACCGCCGGCGACTGATTGCCGGTTGCCTTGAAGATGCCGCCGAGCAGCGCCGGCTTGAGCGTGAACACCGGCCCCAGCCGCTGCTCGATGTCCGGGATGACCTTGTAGGCGAGGTAGGCGTTGGGGCTGCCGAAGTCGAAGTAGAAGTCGATCCGACCGGTCATCGTGGGCTCCTCCAGGGCAGTTCGTTTTGTGCGCGCGCCGCTTCGGTATTTGGTCGAGCGCGGGCGTGGCGGCAACACCCGGGCGTTCACTCGTTTCGCCGGTGCCGAGCTGTTGGCTGGCCAAGGCACCCCACGGCTGATTGTCTAGCATAAAAAGTTCATTGATAGAACGAACAGTGCTCCGTGCGACCAGCGGCAATGCATTGGGGACGGCACCGGGACAATTGCCGATAACGCCGAAAACAAACGTATAGCCAGGTACTTGTTGAAGGTTATTGTGCTAGGTTGGCCCGCTCGCGCGTCGAGCTGCCATCTGTAGACGACCGCTCTCTTGCTTGTTCCGTCTATACAGTTCTATTGTAGAACGAACACTGACGGGCGTGGGCAAGCTGTACATCTCGCCGAGTGAGTGTCGCCGTTCGCTGGCCCAGAGCCGTTATGTCGGAACGGCTATGCGTTCCCGCCCGTGGCCGGAGCGGCCGGTTCCGTCGTGCCGGTGCTTCCCCGAAACAATGTCGGAGCGAACAACATGACAGAGTCCCAGGAATCGCAGGTCGTTGCTTCCCGTCCGCGGCGCGACGCCACGGTGGCGGTGGTCGGTGCCGGCGACTTCATTGGCGCGGCCATCGCACGCAAGTTCGCGGCCGAGGGCTACACGGTGTTCATCGGCCGGCGCCAGGGCGAGAAGCTCGCCCCCCTCAAGGCGGAGATCGAGGCGGCTGGCGGCCGGGTGTTCGCCCGCTCGCTCGACGCCCGCGAGGAGGAACAAGTCGCCGCCTTCATGCGCGACGCCGAGGCGGAGGCGCCGCTGGAAGCCGCGATCTTCAACATCGGCGCCAACGTGAACTTCCCACTGCTCGACACCACCGCGCGGGTATTCCGCAAGGTCTGGGAAATGGCCTGCTACGCCGGTTTCCTGAGCGGGCGCGAAGCCGCCCGTCACATGCTGCCGCGCGGTCGCGGCTCGATCTTCTTCACCGGCGCGACCGCCGGGCTGCGCGGCGGCGTCGGTTACGCCGCCTTCGCCAGCGCCAAGTTCGGCCTGCGGGCGCTCGCCCAGTCCTGCGCCCGCGAACTGGGCCCGCAAGGCATCCACGTCGCCCACCTGGTGATCGACGCCGGCGTCGACACCGCCTGGGTGCGCGAGCGCATCCGCGAGCGCGGCGGCGACGAGGCTCTGGCGAACCTCAAGCCGGACCAGTTGATGCGTCCCGAGTCGGTGGCCGAGACCTACTGGATGCTGCACCAGCAGCCGCGCGACGCCTGGACCTTCGAGATGGAGATCCGGCCCTACGCCGAGAAATGGTGAGCGCTTAGCGGCGCCGCGGCGGCGTCACGCCCGTTGGAAGCGGGCATAGAACACCCGGGTCTGGTACTCCAGCGCCACCTGGCCGTCGACTTGGTGCCGTTCGAAGCTGCGGCGCAGCGTTTCGATCATCGGCTCGTGATTGGGATGGCCGGCGTTCGGCGCGTAGGAGGAAGACAGCAGCCGGCCCTTGAGGGCGTCGTAGTCGAGCAGCTGCACATTGCTGAAACTGCGGAAGGCGACCGGCGCCGGCGCGAAGAACGCCGCCACCTCCTCGGGGCCGATGTTGCGGTGGTCGACGATGCCATACTCCGGCGCGTAGTCCCGCAACAGCTGCTCGTACTCGCGCAGGAACGGGGTGGTATCGACCAGCCGCTCGTTCCAGATCAGAACCACCCAGCCGCCGGGCGCGAGGATGCGCTCGAACTCGACGCGCGCCTTGGCCCGGTCGAACCAGTGAAAGGCCTGGGCGGCGGTGACGATGTGCACCGAACCGGCGTCGATCCCCGTGGCCTCGGCCGGCGCGGCGACGCTGCTGAAACCGGGCTGCCCGCCCAGCGCCCGCTCGGCGGCGGCGCGCATCTCGGCATTCGGCTCCACCGCCAGCACCCGCGCGCCGCGTTCCAGCAGCAGGCGGCTGAAGATGCCGGTGCCGGCGCCGACGTCGGCCACCACCGAGCCGGGAGCCAGGCCGCACTCCTGCTCCAGCAGATCGAGCACCGCCGCCGGATAGCCCGGCCGGTAGCGGACGTAGTCGTCGACACGGTCTGAGAATCGCTCGGTGGCGGGTTTCATAGGTGCTTCCGGTAGTGACGGTAAGCTTCTTGATACCTGTTGCGACAACGCATGCCAAGCCCAGGTCGCGCCGGGCTGCAAACCGCCTCGAACTGTCCCCAGCTTGCTATGCGGGACGGTCGTGCGAGGAGGCGAGGCCATGAAAATCGAAGGTTCATGCCATTGCGGCGCGGTCCGGTTCCGGGGCGAGACGCACACGCCGGTACCTTACCAGCGCTGCTACTGTTCCATCTGCCGCAAGACCGCCGGCGGGGGCGGCTACGCCATCAACATCATGGCCGAGGCCGACTCGCTGCAGGTGGAGGGGATGGACCAGGTGCGGCAGTACCACGCTCACCTGCCCGATCCGACGCGGCCGGGCGAGGTGATCGTCAGCCAGAGCGCGCGCCACTTCTGCGGCAACTGCGGCAGCGCCTTGTGGATTTCCGACCCGCGCTGGCCGGACTGGATCTACCCCTTCGCGTCGGCCATCGACACGGCGTTGCCGGTGCCGCCCGAGCGGGTGCACATGATGACCGAATTCGCCGCGCCCTGGGTGGAGATCCGCCGCGGGCAGTGGGAAATCCACGTCCGCGGCTATCCCAAGGAGTCCATCGAGGACTGGCACCGCAACCGCCAGTTGTACGTGCCGGACTGATCAACCCCGCGGCACGGTCTGTGGCTCGGCGAACTCGAACAGGCCCTCCATGCCGCCCTCGCGGCCGAAGCCGGACTGTTTCATGCCGCCGAACGGCGCCTCCGGCGCCGGGCCGCTACCGGTGTTGTGGCCGACGTGGGCGAACTCCAGCCGGCGGATCACACGCTCGGCACGCGCCTCGTCCTGGGTGAACACGTAGGCGGCGAGCCCGAACTCAGTGGCGTTGGCCAGGGTTACGGCCTCGGCTTCGTCGACGAAGGGCAGGATCGGCACCAGCGGCCCGAAGGTCTCCTCGCACTGCACTAGCATGTCCGGGCGCACCCCGCGCAGCACGGTCGGCGGGTAGTAGCAGCCCCAGTCCTGCTCGGCCTGCGGCGGCAGCGCGCCGACCACCAGTTCGGCGCCGAGCTCCAGGGCATTGGCGACGTGGCGCCGCACCTTGTTGAAGCCGTGCCGGTCGATCAGCGGGCCGATGTCCACGCCCGGTTCCATGCCGTTGCCGACCTTGAGCCGCCGCACCCGCTCCGCCACCTTGGCGGTGAACGGCTCCAGCACCTCATGCTGGACCAATATGCGGTTGGCGCAGACGCAAGTCTGGCCGGCGCCGCGAAACTTGTTCGCCATCAGGTTGTCGGCGGCGGCGTCCAAATCGGCATCGGCGAAGACGATGAAGGGTGCGTTGCCGCCCAGTTCCAGGGTCAGTTTCTTCACCTGCGGCGCGCACTTGCGCATGAGCTCCTTGCCCACCTCGGTGGAGCCGGTGAAGCTCACCACTCGCACCGCCGGATGCTCGCACAGCATGTCGCCGATCGGGCCCGCCGCCCCCATCACCAAATTGACCTTGCCCGCCGGCAACCCGATTTCCGCTTGCAGTAGGTGGAACAGCGCGATCATGGTCAACGGCGTCTTGGACGCGGGTTTGATCACGCAGCTGCAGTCCGCGGCGAGCGCGGCGGACAGTTTCTTGGCGATCATGCCGATGGGGAAATTCCAGGGCGTGATCAGGCCGACCACGCCGGCCGGACGATAGTGCACCGTCCAGGTGAGTTGGCGCGGGCGCTCGCTCAGCACGTGCGGTTCGAGCACGTCGATGTGCTCGGCGCAGTAGCGGAAGAAGCCGGCGGCGTAGTCGACCTCGACCTGTGCCTCGGGCCATGGTTTGCCGTGTTCGAGCGTGAGGATGCGGCCCAGCTCCTGGCGATGCCGCCCCAGCGTCTCGGCGATCGCCGCCAGCCAGGCGCCGCGCTGTGGCAGCGGTGTCGGCGTTTCCTGCGCGCGCGCCGCCGCCGCGATGGCACGCTCGGTTTCGCTGGCACCCATCGCCGGAACTCGCGCGAGCAACTCGCCGCTGGCCGGGTTGTGAACCGGCATGTCGCGGCCGTCGTCGCTGCCGCACCAATGGCCGTCGATGAAGCCTTGTAAATGAGGTAGTAGAGGAGATTCGATCATTGCGCGCCTCTTTCGTTCACAGGGACTAGACTTCGGTATAGTCCACAGATGAGGGCGGGGCTTCGCAGGGACGGAAATTCCGCCTCAGGTACATCTACTGCTAGGATGTGCCCGCCGGCACGAGCCGGTGCATGTTTTACGTCCAACCACGACAAGGAGCTGGTCACATGCGTCGACTTCTCGCAGCTGCCGCGCTCGCGCTTACGGCGGTCCCCGCGGCCCACGCTTCCACGCTCGAGCTCGGCCTGAGCGACGAATTCGCCCAACTGGAGTTCGCTACTCCGGCTGGCGGCCTCAACGTCCAAGGCGCCGAATGGGGCGCCGCGCTGCTTTACAACGAGGATGACGATCTAATCGGTACCGTGCGCTTCTCGTCGGTCAACCGCATCAGTCCGTCGTTCTTGTTCAACATCGGGATCAAGGGCTATCTGGGCCGTCTCGACAACCCGGACGAAAACCTGGGAGCGGTCGGCATCGGTGGCGGTGCCTCGTTCAGCCTGGCATCCCGGCCGCAGGTGACGTTCGCGGTCAGCGGCTGGTTCGCGCCGAACATCTTGACCTTCGGCGATCCGCGCGGGGTCACCGAGCTGGATGCGCGGGTGGAGGCGGGGCTATCGCAGACGGCGGTGGTGTTCGCCGGTTACCGCTTCTTCGAAGTGGACTTCCGCGGCCGCGATCACGAAGTGCAGGACGGCTTGCAGGTCGGCGTGCGTCTGGGCTTCTAAGGCGCCGCCGGAAAAAGAAAAGGCCATCCAGATGGATGGCCTTGAATCGCGTAGCCAGGGAAAAAGCCTAATTAGGCGGCCTTCTTGCCCAGCGGCGAGAGGGCGGCGACCTGCTCCTGAGCCAGCTTCTGCACCTCGGCGGCGAACTGCTTGTTCAGGTCGGCCAGGGTGGCGGCGTCCTGCGACAGCTTCTCGCCGATGGTCTTGGCGACCTTCTGCTGGTTGCTCACGAACTCCTGCAGGCTCTTGACGTCGGTAACCTGAAGGGCGGCGCGCAGCTGCTCGATGCTCAGGTCGGCGTAGGTCTTGGCCGCGTCCAGGTGGAACTGGGCCAGCTTCTCCAGGTTGCTCACCGCCAGGGTGTTGAACTTCTTGGCCGGAGCGAACAGGGAAGCGAAGCGTTCGTTGCTCGTGCTCAGGATTTGGTCGAAAGTCATGGCTCGTGTCCTTGTCTCACGGAGCGGGGATTACCGCGTTGTGCGTCGCACAATATCATGGTGTCATGGTGCGGCGCAACACTCGTGCATACCTGGTCCCAAGTCCGGGCGAATTCGTCGGCCAACGGACCGCCTAGCATGACCGCGCGGCGCGCGGCCTCCGCCGCGCCGATCCAGTCGCCCAACTCCATTCGGATTACAGCCAGGTTGTTGTACAACGCGCCGTCCTCGGCACCGGCGGCGATCGCATGCGCCAGCGTTGCCGCCGCATCGGTCAGGGCGCCGCGGCCGTACTCGATGTTGGCTAGCGCCAGCGCGATGCGCGCATCGGCCGGCCAGCGCGCGGCGGCGGCGCGGTAACTCAGTCGTGCCGCATCAACCGCGCCGCCGCGTTCGAGGGCGAACGCAGCCTCGAGCAGTCGGTCCGGCTCGGCCGTTGCCGGCAGGCGGGGCGGTTGCAGGGTTATCAAGGCCCAGCGATCGGCGCGCCGCCAGGTGTGCTCGAAGGTGGTGCGGCTGACGATGTGCCGCTGGCGTCGTCCCGAGCGGAGAATGACGTCGTCCCCAACCGGGTCGTAGCCGACCACCACCGCGTAGTGCCATACCGGCCACCAGCTCAGCCCGAGATTCTGTAGTACCAGCACCGGATGCCCAGCCTGGAGTTCGGCGAGCATGGCATCGAAGCGGGGTGGGAGCACGTAGCTCAAGCGGCCATGCCGGCGCGCCTCGGCGATGATTTCCGGTTGCAGGCTGCCCTGCCGCGCCGGCAGGTAGACGCGCGGCACCAACCGCTCCGGATCGGTCTCGACGCCGCTCCAACGCAGGAGGGTGGCCAGCGCCGCCGGGCCGCACTGGTACTCTTGCTGCGGATAGAACGGTACCTCTGTCAGTTCCACCGCCGCCGTCGACGGCAGCGGCGCGCGCGCGGCGCAGCCGGCCAAAACCAGTGCCAGCAGCACGACCCAGAGACGCGGCATCGCCGATTAGCGGGCGCGGCTCTTGACGAACGGGAAGACGTCGGTGAAGCCGAGGATGTCGGTGATCAGCAGCACCAGGAACACGAATACCAGGGCGCCGATGATGTCATTGCCGCCGGCGGGCAACTCGTGCATTCGGCTGCTCATTTCCGCCAGTTCGCGCGCGCTCAGGTTGTCGACCCGCGCCTTGGCGTCGCTGGGATCGACACCCCACGCCTCCAGCTGGCCGCGGACGTCTTCGCGGTCGAAGAAGCGTTTCAGCTCGTTGCGTTGCTGCTCGGTCCGCGCCTGATCGACCACGACCTGTGTGCCGATCATGCCGGCATGCGCGGCGGGGAGGGCGAGGTTGGTGGCGAGGAAGGCGGCGGCGACCAGCGGGCACAGCCGGCGAGCCAGAGTGTGCGTCAGCTCCATGAAGAAAGCTCCTTGTTCTGATTTATTGCAAAGGCGGCAAGGCGATAAGGTGGAGCCTTGCGCGCGCGTTGGCAAGCATCCGGCGCGCCGCCCACGCCCCTTCGGCGGCAACAATCGGTACAATCCGCCGGTCATCCGCCTCACTGCGCAGGAGTGGCTTCATGCCCGTCGACGATATCGAAGGCATTCGCGGGATTCTCGCCAATAACAAGACGGTGGCCATGGTCGGTCTGTCCGCCAATTGGCACCGGCCCAGCAACTTCGCCGCCAAGTACCTGCTCGACCACGGCTTCAAGGTCATTCCGGTGAACCCGGCCTACGACGAGGTGCTGGGGCAGAAGTGCTACCCCTCGCTCAAGGACATTCCGGTGCCGGTCGACGTGGTCGACGTGTTCCGCAAGCCCGAGGACGTGCCGCCGATCGTCGAGGACGCCATCGCCATCGGCGCCAAGGTGCTGTGGCTGCAATTGGGCGTGATCAACGAGGCCGCCCAGCAGCGGGCCGAGGAGGCCGGGCTGGCGGTGGTGGTGGACCGCTGCATGAAGATCGAGTACGCGCGCCTGTTCGGCGGGCTCAACTTGGTCGGCGTCAACACCAAGGTCATTTCCGCCAAGCGTCCCCGCACGCTGGTCTACTGAGACGGATCGTTCAATGGCTGATAGAGAATTCGGTTTCGAGACCCTGGCACTGCATGCCGGCCAGCTGCCCGATCCGGCCACCGGCGCCCGCGCCGTGCCGATCTACCAGACCGCGTCGTACGTGTTCGATTCCAGCGATCACGCCGCGAGCCTGTTCAACCTGGCCACCTTCGGCAACATCTACAGCCGGATGATGAATCCCACCAACGCCGTGTTCGAGGAGCGCATGGCCGCGCTCGAGAAGGGCCGGGCGGCGGTGGCGGTGTCCTCGGGCATGGCCGCGCAGATGACCGCGCTGCTGACCATTCTCGAGGCCGGCGACGAGATCGTGGCGGCGAGCACGCTCTACGGCGGCACCTTCAGCCAGCTCAACGTCACCCTGCGCAAGCTCGGCATCAACACCACCTTCGTCAATCCGGAAGATCCCGAGAACTTCCGCCGCGCCATCACCCCCAAGACCAAGGTGCTGTACGCCGAGACCATTGGTAACCCGGTGGGCAACGTGATCGACATCGAGGCGGTCGCCAAGATCGCGCACGACGCCGGGCTGCCGCTGTTCATCGACAACACCATGGCCAGCCCGTACCTGTGCCGGCCGATCGAGCACGGCGCCGACATCGTGCTGCACTCGGCCACCAAGTTCATCTGCGGCCACGGCACCGCCATCGGCGGCGTGGTGGTGGAGTCGGGCAAGTTCCCGTGGGACAACGGCAACTTCCCGACCATGATGGAGCCGTCGGCCGGCTATCACGGCGTGCGCTTCTACGAGACCTTCGGCGACTTCGGCTTCACCATGAAGGCGCGCTGCGAGCCGCTGCGCACGCTCGGCCCGACGCTGGCGCCGATGCACGCCTTCCTGTTCCTGCAGGGGCTGGAGACCTTGCACCTGCGCATGGAGCGGCACGTGCAGAACGCGCTCAAGGTCGCGCAGTTCCTGCAGAGCCATCCGCTGGTGTCGTGGGTGAAGTACGCCGGCCTGCCCGGCGACCGCTACTACGACCTAGCCAAGAAGTACCTCCCCAAGGGCGCCGGTTCGGTGTTCACCTTCGGCGTGAAGGGCGGGATGGACGCCGGCGTGAAGTTCATCGAGTCGGTGCAGTTCCTCTCGCACCTGGCCAACATCGGCGATGCCAAGACCCTGGTGATCCACCCGGCGTCGACCACCCACCGCCAGCTCGACGAGGCGGATCTGGAGAAGGCCGGCGTCAGCACCGACATGGTGCGCATCTCGGTTGGCCTGGAAACGGTCGAGGACATCATGTGGGACATCGACCAGGCGCTGGCTAAGTCGCAGAAGAAATAGACCGGCCGCGGGCGGCGCGGCCGCCGCCCGCCACCGTCCGCCAAAGGGGAAGCCGTCATGGAGTTCGCCGCCGCCCGTGTGATTCATGTGCTGGCCGTCGTGCTGTGGATCGGTGGGGTGGCGATGGTCACCACGGTGTTGCTGCCGGCGGTGCGGCGTTTCAAGTCGCCGCAGGAGCGGGTGGCGTTCTTCGAGCAGGTCGAGGCGCGCTTCGCCACCCAATCCCGCGTCACCACGCTGCTGGCCGGCCTGAGCGGTTTCTACCTTTTGTACGTCACCGGCTGGGAGCGGCTGGCGCTGGCCCGGTTCTGGTGGATCCACGCCATGATGGCGGTGTGGCTGCTGTTCACCCTGATGCTGTTCGTGCTCGAACCGCTGTTCCTGCACCGCTGGTTCATCCAGCGGGCGCGGCGCGCGCCCGAGTCGACTTTCCGCCTGGTGCACGGCCTGCACTGGTTCCTGCTGACCATCAGCCTGATCACCGTGGCCGGCGCGGTGGCGGGTAGTCACGGTTGGTTCTGGTTCTAGCGGGCTTGCGCCGTACCTGCGCAAGCATCTCCGCGTCCAGCAAGGGTGCGCCGCGCGCCGTTTTTACGCGCGGGCTACCTTCGATCCTTTCCCCGTATCACGAATGAATAAGGCCCGCCGAGGCGGGCCTTGCGGAGCGGGCGCTTAGTGACCCGAGTTCGGGTCGATCTCGCCGTGGGCCTTGAATACCGCGTGGTTCTCCGGGCCGGTGACGTGCAGCACGCCGGCCAGTCCCTTTTCCAGCCGCGACAGGGCGTGATCCACCAGGATGTACTTGCCGGGGACCTCGACCTTGAACTCCACCATGGTGGCGCCGCCGGGGGCTACCGTCGTGGTCTGCACGTCCTTGAGCGGCGGCGAGGTCAGGTCGCCCTGGTTGTAGACGCGGTCGAAGATCTCGCCGATCACGTGGAAGCTGGAGGTGGCGTTGGGACCGCCGACGCCAAAGAAGATGCGCACGGTCTCGCCGACCTTGGCTTCCATCTTGTGCGTCGTGGTGAGCGCGCCCATGGCGCCGTTGAAGGTCAGGTGCGAGGGGCGCTCGTCCAGCAGCCGCTCCAGCGAGAACTCGTGCTCGCCCGGCGTGCCGTGCGCCTGCGTGGTGTAGAGCTCGCCCTGCATCACGTAGAACTCGCGGTCGACCTTGGGCAGGCCGCCTTCCGGTTCGACCAGGATCATGCCGTACATGCCGTTGGAGATGTGCTGGGCCACCATCGGCGTGGCGCAGTGGTACACGTACAGGCCCGGATTGAGCGCCTTGAAGGTGAAGCTCTTGGTCTGGCCGGGAGGCGATTGGGTGACCGCCGCGCCGCCGCCGGGACCGGTGACCGCGTGGAAGTCGACCGAGTGGATGTGGCTGCTGTTGGCGGCGTTGGCCAGGTTGACGTGGATCGTGTCACCGACCCGCGCCCGGATGAACGGCCCCGGCACCTTGTTGTTGAAGGTCCAGTACTTGTAGGTACTGCCGTCGTCGAGCTGGCCGACCACCTCGGTGGTTTCCAGGTCCACGGTGAAGGTCTTCGGCCCGCGCTTGCCGACCGGCTTGCCGACGTTGGTCGGATCCTGCGCCACGTTCTGCCCCTTGGGCTCGGTCTTGGCCGCCGCGCCGCCGCCGACCAAGATCTTGCCGATCATGCCGGCCGCGACATGGCCGGGCAGGGTGCAGATGTACTTGAACTCACCCTTCTTGTCGGCGCGGAACACGATGGCGGTCGATGCGCCCTTGCCGCTGACGTTGTCCGAATCAGCACCGAAGTCCGGCACGGCGATGTCATGGACGGCACCGTCGCCGTTCACCAGGTTGATCTGCACCACGGCGCCTTCCGGCACCTCGAGGTTGGGGTTGATCTTGTCCTTGATGGTGCCGCTGGTGCCGACGAAGACCAGCTTGCCGTCGGCGATGTCGGTCCTGAGCGAGAAGGTGACGTCGGGCCGGTAGGTAGCCGGGGCGGCGTGACCGGTGTGCTCGGCGGCGGCCGGGTTCATCAGGGTTGCGCCGCCCAGCAGGATGAGAGCGGCGGCTTTGTGGAGGATGGTGGTCTTCATTGCATGGCCTCGTTACGAGCGATTGTTTCCTTGAGCGGGCCGGACCCTGTTCTCGGTGCCGGCATTTCGTTCGTCCTTGGTTCGTAACTTAGATAAAAAATGCATCTTTACACTTGACAAACGTCAAGCGGCGTCGAACGCAGGCGCACGACCTGATGATGTGGATCAAGCTTTGTTCGATTCGCGCCGGGGGCGCTCACGTTCGAGACCGGCCGCCCGACCCGGAGCGGCGCCGGCGAGGTGGGGAGGGGATGTGTGGGACGCGGGTTGGGGTTCTGCTCTAGGCCGCTGGGTGCGGGTTGGCGGCGCCGCCGTCGCCGCGAACGATAGTGCGTAGCCGGGTCATCACGTCGAGGTTCGCTTCCTCCATGGAGGTGAGCGCCGCCAGTGCCTCGTCGTGGCGATCGGCGCGGAACAGCGCGACCGCCTGTCGAGCTTGCGCATGCACCGCCCGATGCGGCGCTTCCAGGGCGCGGAAGGCCGCGCTGGCGCGGAACGACGCGCCGTCGTCGTCGCTGTAGTACCAGCGGCCGAGCCGGCAATCCCGCTCATTCGGCAGATCCTCTGGCTTGAGCGTGGACAAGCCCATGAACACCCGGTAGACGGCCAGCTTGATCTCGAGCTCCTCGAGATTGGCGAGTTCGACCTCGCTTAGGGTGGCGGCGAAGCCGATGGCGGAGCCGACGTCCAGCGATAGCGACAGCAGGTGTCCGGTGCGTCCCAGCACATCGCCGGCCTCGGCGCTGAGGCGCTCGGCATCGGCGGCGTTGTTGCGCATCAGTGAATCGGCGTCGGCGGTCTTGGTTTGGATTTCGTCGACCAGGCCGGCGATCGCGCCGGTGGCCTTGCCGGTGCGGCCTGCCAGTTCGCGCACCGCGCCGGCCACCACCGCGAAGCCGCGGCCTTGTTGACCGGCCCGGGCAGCCTCGATCGAGGCGTTGAGCGCAAGCAGATTGGTTTGGCCGGAAATCTCGTCGATCACCCCGACCAAGCCGCCGATCTTGCCGGCATCGCTGTTCAGCGATGCCACTCCCGCCGCCGAGCGCGCCACTTGGCGGTTCATGTGCGCGAGCCGGTCGATGATCGCCTGCAGCGCGGTCTGGCTGGCGGCGGATTCGCTGGCGGTGCGCTCGGCGTTGCGCCGGTTCTGGTCCAGCGTCGCCGCCAGATTGGCGAAGGACTCGCGCAGGGCTACCAGCGATTGGCCGAAACCGTCCAGGCTGCCGAACACCCTAGCGTGCAGCGCCTCGCCGGCCCGTAGGCGCGCCAGTTCCCCCCGTAGCGCATCGCGCTCCCGCACTAGATCGTCGGACTCGGCCTTGAGGCGCGCCGCGTCGTCCTGCGCCGCCCGCAGCGCTTGGCTAAGGGCATGCAGCTGGGCTCGTCGTCGGCGGCCGAACATGGTGACTCCTGAACGTTGATCGGCGATTCCGCTGCCCCTGTGGGGCACGGACAGCGTCAATGGGGGGGTGTATACGGCTCACCCGGAGCGACGCGCCAGGATCAAACTGGCGCGCCGCCGTGCGAGAAGGCGATGGGCGTGGTCAGTGGCAGTGGCCGCAGCAGTGGCCGTCGCCGTGCTTGCCGGCCGGCTTCGCCGCATTGGATGCCGGCGCTGTCTTCGCGGCGCCGGCACTTGCGGTTGGTGCGGGCCGCGCGTTGTCGCCGCGCGGGGAGGTGAACAGCGAGCGGAGCTTGTCGAGGAGCGAGTTCATGCGTGTCTCCAGAACAGCGGAGCGTTGATGGAAGAGGTATTACGCGCGCTGAAAGTAGCATTATTGATGCATGTTCTCGCTTGACCAACGTCAAGTCAAGGCCATCCTCAGATGGCCTTGGAGAAGCGGGTGCTGTCGGTAGGCTTGAGGTAGGCGTCGAACACCATGGCGACGTTGCGCATCAGCAAGCGCCCGCGCAGGGTGATCTCGATGGATTGGTCGTCCACCCGCACCAGATCGTCGTCGATCATCGGCGCCAGCCGCGGCAGCTCGGCGGCGAAATAGTCGCGGAAGCGGATGCCGTGCGCGGCCTCGATGCGCGGGAACTCGATCCGGCCTTGGCACATCAGCGCCTGGATCACGTCGCGGCGCAGGCAGTCGTCGGCGCTCATGCGCACACCGTGCACGATGGCCAGCCGGCCCTCGTCCATGCGCTTGCCGTAGCCTTCCAGCAGCTTGGCGTTCTGCGCATAGGCATTGCCGATCTTGCCGATGGCCGATACGCCAAGACCGACCAGGTCCAGCTCGGCCTGGGTGGAATAGCCTTGGAAGTTGCGCTGCAGGGTGCCATCGCGCTGGGCACGGGCCAACTCGTCGTCGGGCAGGGCGAAATGGTCCATGCCGATGTAGACGTAGCCGGCCTTGGTGAGGCGGTCGATGGTGAGCTCCAGCAGCCGCAGCTTGGCCTCGCCGTCGGGTAGCTCGGCCGGGTCGATCTGCTTCTGCACTTTGAACAGCTGCGGCAGGTGGGCGTAGCTGTACACCGCCAGCCGCTCGGGGCGCAGCGCGATCACGGTGTCCAGGGTGCGGTCGAAGCTCTCCACGGTCTGCTTGGGTAGGCCGTAGATCAAGTCGATGTTGGTGGAGCTGAAACCGCTGGCGCGGCCGGCCTCCAGCACGGCGGCGGTTTGCTCGACGCTCTGGATGCGGTTGACCGCTACCTGCACCGCCGGGTCGAAGTCCTGCACGCCCAGGCTCATGCGGTTGAAGCCGAGCTCGGCCAGCAGCGCGATCTTCTCGCGCGAAACGGTGCGCGGGTCGATCTCGATGGAGAACTCGCGCTCGGCGCGGGCGCTCAAATTGAAATGCCGATGCAGATCGCTGAATACCCGGCGCAGGTCGCTCTCATTGAGGTAGGTCGGGGTGCCGCCGCCGAAGTGCAGCTGCGTCACCTCGCGCCGGCCGAGCAGGGCGCCTTGCAGCGCCATTTCCTGGGCCAGCTTGCCCAGGTAGTCCTCGGCGCGCGAGTAGTTGGCGGTGATCACCTTGTTGCAGCCGCAGTAGAAGCACACCGTGCGGCAGAACGGGATGTGCACGTACAGCGACAGCGGCGCGTCCGAGGTGCCGGCGGCGGCGGCCAGTTCGGCATAGGCGTGCTCGTCGAGCGCCGGCGAGAACTGCGGTGCGGTGGGGTAAGAGGTGTAGCGCGGACCGCGTACGTCGTACTTGCGCAGGAGGTCGGCGTCGAACTGCAGGCCTTGGTGCATGGGGCAACTCCTCGGTCCGGGGACCGTAACATGCATGCGGTGCGAATCTCTATAGCGGACCTGAGCAGCCGTGTATTGACGTCCGTCAAGTCTGTTAAGATATCTATGGAATATATCTTTATTGAAGCAGCGAAGGGAGCGGAATGATGCCGCCTGACGCACAGAACCCGACACGGCGTCGCTTGCGTTGGCCCTACGTCGCGCTCGCCTACGGCTGTGTCGGCATCGGCGCGATCGGCGTGGTCGTGCCCGGCTTGCCCACGACGCCGTTCCTGCTGCTGGCGGTATGGGCGGCGAGCCGCGGTTCCGAGCGCCTGCACCGCTGGCTGTACTCGCACCGTCATTTCGGGCCGCTGCTGCGGCTCTGGCAGGAACAGGGCGCGGTGCCGCGGCGGGCGAAGTGGGTGGCGGTGCTGCTCATGCTGCTGAGCTGGCTGGTGCTGGTCCGGTATAGCGATGGCGTCGCCGTTCCGCTGGTCGTCGGCATCGTGTTGTCGACGGTGGCTGTCTTCCTTTGCACACGGCCGTCGCCCCGCAAGCTTTATGAGGAAACCGATAGTGATGGAGCGTAACGCGCAGCGCCTGAACGACACTCCGGTGCTGCTGGCCTTCCCCTTCCGCCCGTTCTTCTTGCTTACCGGGCTCTACGGCGCGGCCTTGGTCGCTGCCTGGGTAGCGTTCCTGTTCGCTGGGCTAGCGCTGCCGCTGGGCGTGAACCCGGCGCAGTGGCACGGCCACGAGATGTTGTTCGGCTTCGTCACCGCGGCGATCGCCGGATTCCTGCTCACCGCCATGTGCAACTGGACCGGCGCGCCGCCGCTCAAGGGCAAGGGCTTGGCCGCGCTGGCGCTACTGTGGTTGGCCGGGCGGGTGGTCATGTGGGCCTCGGGCGTGTTGCCGCTGTGGCTGGTGGCGGCGGTAGATCTGAGCTTCCTACCGGCGTTGGCGGTCTACGCCGGCCGCGTGTTGGTGCGTTACCAGAATCATCGCAATCTGGTGTTGATCGGCATGCTCGGCATGCTCACCCTGGCCAACGCGCTCACCCATCTGGGGTTCTCCGGCATCTGGCGGGCCGGAGCCGGTGTTGGCGAAGTGCTGGCGCTGGATCTGATCGCCGCCATCATGGTCGTGGTGGGCGGCCGGATCACCCCGGCCTTCACCGCCAACTGGCTGCGCTTCCGCGGCGGCTCACCCGAGGTGGTGCGCCGCTCCGACGCGCTGGATGCCTGGGCGCTGCGCCTGACGCTGCTGATGGTGCCCGCCGACCTGCTGCTCGGCTGGCCCGTGGTCGGCGCGGTGGTGGCGCTGCTGGCCGGCGTCGCCAACGGCTGGCGGGTGTGGCAGTGGCGCGGCTGGCACGCCGCGGCCGAGCCGCTGTTGTGGATTCTGCATCTGGGCATGGCCTGGATCGTGGTGGCCTTGCTGCTCAAGGCCGCTACGCCGCTGCTGGGCCTCAATCCGGCGGCTTGGATGCACGCGCTCGGCGCCGGCGCGATGGGTACGCTCATACTCGGCGTCATGACCCGCGTGTCGCTCGGTCATACCGGGCGGCCGTTGACCTTGCCGAAGGGAGCCTCGCTTATATACGCCTTCGTGTTGCTTGCTGGCCTGGTGCGGCTCGCCGCCGCGCTTGATCTTGCCGATTACCGGATAAGTCTGACCATTTCGGCACTCGGCTGGGTATTGGCCTTCGCAATTTTCCTTGTACTGTATTGGCCGATCCTGAGCCGTCCGCGTGCCGATGGCCGGCCGGGTTGACGGAGATCCCCCCTATGCGTCTTACCCGTTACACCGATTACGCCCTACGCGTACTGATCTATCTCGGTACCAAGGATGGCGAACTCTCCACCATCCAGGAGATCGCCGATCGTTACGGCATATCCAAGAACCACTTGATGAAGGTGGTGCACGACCTCCAGCTTAAGGGCTACGTCGAGACCCTGCGCGGCAAGAACGGCGGTCTGCGGCTGCGCCGCACGCCGGCCGAGATCAACATCGGCGCCGTGGTTCGCGACACCGAGCCGGATACGGCGCTCGCCGAGTGCTTCAGCGCCGAGAACGGCTGCGTGATCACGCCGTCGTGCGAGCTCAAGCACGTGCTGTTCAAGGCGCTGCAAGCGTTCTTCGCGGTGCTCGACAGCTGCACGCTGGCGGATCTGCTGCAAGGTCGCGAGCCGGAACTGCGCCGCTTGCTGACGCTGGGCCGCGTGCCGGTAAGCGTGGTCGCCGGCTGAGCCACGGGTTGGGTTGCCGGCCAGGCCCACCTGCTTGATCATATGTCGGCATTGAAGCCGACCACGGTTCATGCGCGTTCGCCCGTGACGCCGCCCGTGGGCAACAAGGAACAACAGCCATTACCGCGGCCAATCGCACGCTGTATCGACACCTCCTGGCCGGTCTGGCGCTTCTCCTGTGCGGGGACGCGGCGGCCGCGGCTGTGCGGCTGGAGGTGCGCGGCGCCAACGACGATCTGGCCGACAATATCCGTGCTCACGTCGGCAAGATGCCCGAGGCGGAGGAGGAAACCGGTCCGCGTTTCCGCCGCCGGGTACAGGAAGCGGCCGAGCAAGCGGCGCAGGCGCTGGGCTACTACCGCGCGCGGATAGCGGTGGAGCGCGAGCGCGATGACGACGACGTCGTCATCCGTGTGCGGGTGGAGCCGGGCGAGCGGGTCACCGTTACCGAAGTCGACGTACGGCTCGAGGGCGACGCGCAGAACGATCGAGCGTTCAAGCGCGCCCTGACCCGCCTGCCCATCGCCCAGGGCGAGCCCCTGCACCACGGCCACTACGAGAGCAGCAAGCAGGAGCTGGAGAACCTGGCGCTGCGGCGCGGCTACTTCGATGCGCGCTTCACCCGCAACCGGGTGGAGGTGGACACCGAGGCCAACACCGCGCGCATCCTGCTGACCTTCGACAGCGGCGCGCGCTATCGCTTCGGCGAGGTGCGTTTTTCCGAAACGCCGTTCACCGAGGACCTGCTGCGCCGGCTGGTCCCGTTCGAGACCGGCCAACCCTATCGCTCCGACTCGGTGGTCGAGCTCAACCGCAACCTGCTGGACAGCCGCTACTTCGCCGATGTGCGGGTACGGCCGCAGCCGGAGCAGGCGCAGGATCGGGCCGTGCCGATCGACGTGGATCTGACCGCGGAGGAGCCGAACCGGATCGGCGTCGGCCTCGGCTACGCCACCGACGTCGGCCCGCGGGTGCGGCTGACCTGGACCCGCCCCTGGATCAACCGCCACGGCCACAGCGCCTCGGTCGCCACCGAATGGTCGTCGGCGCGCTACAGCATCAGCGGCCAGTACCAGATCCCGTGGCGCAACCCGCTCACCGATTTCGTCCAGATCCAGGGCGGCATCATCGACGAGGAGTTCCCCGACGCCGAGAGCCGGCGTTACACCCTGGCGCTGCAGCGCGAGTGGCGGCTCAGCAGCGGTTGGCGCCGCAGCGTGTTCGTGCGTTGGGACCGCGACCACTTCCAGCAGGACAACCAGGAACCGGTCACCACCGACCTGGTGTTGCCGGGCGTGAGCTACACCCGCACCGAGGTGCGCGGTAGCGCCATCGACCCGCGCTCCGGCAACCGCCAGCTGTTCACCATCGAAGCGGGCAACGAGTGGCTGGGATCGGACATCAACCTGGTGCGGCTGCGGATGGGCACCCGCTGGCTGGTGCCGGTGGCCGACAAGCACAAGCTGTTCCTGCGCGGCGATCTGGGCGCGATCTGGACCTCCAGCTTCGAAGAGTTGTCGCCGTCGTTGCGCTTTTTCGCCGGTGGCGACCAGAGCATTCGCGGCTTCGACTACAATACCGTCGCGCCGCGGCAGGGCGACGAGATCGTGGGTGGCAAGTATCTGTACACCGGTAGCGTCGAGTACGACTACCGGTTCGCGGAGAAATGGCAGCTCGCCACCTTCGTCGATGCCGGTAACGCGGCCGATTCCTTCGACGAGCCCCTGAAGGTGGGCGCCGGGTTCGGCATCCATTGGATTTCACCGGTCGGACCGGTTCGACTCGAGTTCGCCTGGGGGGTGAGCGAGCACGACAAACCGTTCGAGCTGCATTTCACCCTGGGTCCCCGTTTGTGAAGCGTTTCCTGCTGACTACCCTGGGCGTTCTGCTCAGCCTGATTCTCATTCTGCTGCTGCTGGTGGCCTGGCTGGGACTCACCACCAGCGGCGCGCGTTGGCTCGGCGGCTTGCTGCAGCGCGTCGAGCCGCGGCTGGCGTTCGAAGTCGCCGGCGGATCGCTGGCCTACGGCGTCCAACTGCGGACGCTGCGCTGGCAGGACAGCGGCCTCGATCTGAACGCGCAGGGCGCCGAACTCGGCTGGTCGCTGAACTGCCTCGCCGTGCGCACCGTCTGCCTCGATCTGGTGCGGCTCGAAGGCGCCCGCCTGGCGATCAGCGACGTCACCGCCGACGAGGACGACCAAGCCGCCGGGGCGGAGTCCGCCACAGCCGAAGTCGCCGCCTCCGAGCCCGCGACCAAGCTCGAGCTGCCGATGCCAGTCCGGCTGGAGCTGCTGCAAGGCGTGAACCTGCAGGTGGAGACGCCGACGCTGCGGGCCAGCCTCGCGTCGTTGCAGGCCAGCGGCGATGTCGCCAGCGGCGAGCTCAACATCCGCTGGGGTCGTCTGCAGGGCCTGCGCGTCGAGCTACTCGACGACGGCAAGGAAGCGCCGCCGCGCTCGGAGAATCCATTCCCGCTGCCGAGCGTGGCGTTGCCGCTGGACTTGCGGCTGGACGGCCTGCTGCTGGAAGACGCCGATATCGTCAGCGGCGATAGCAGCTGGCACATCGACATGGTCGCGCTCAATGCCGATCTACGGGGCAGCGAGCTGGCGCTACGCAAACTGCAGTTGCAGATGCCCGAGATCCAGGCCGAGGCCAGCGGCCAGATTCAGCTGCGCGAGGCGTACCCGCTGTCGCTGAAGCTGCGGGCGACCATTCCCCACGCCGAGTTGCCCGAGCCGGTCGAGATCAACGGCAGCGTGGCCGGCGATCTCAAGCAACTGGCGGCGAAGGCCGAGGTCGAGGGCGCCTTGCGGCTCAGTGCCGGCGGCAGCATCGCGCCGCTCGATCCAAGTCTGCCGTTCCAGCTCGACGCCCGCTGGAACGCCTTGGCCTGGCCGCTGCAGGGCACGCCGCAGGTAAGCGTGCGTGACGGCCTGCTGACCGCGCAGGGCAGTCTCGACGGCTACAAGATCAATCTGCTCGCGACCGTGGGCGGAGCCGAGCTGCCCGAGGGGCGTTGGACCCTGCAAGCCAAGGGTGATAGGAACAGCCTCGAGATCGGCCAGTTGCAAGGCGATGTCTTGAAGGGCCAGCTGGATGCCAGCGGCAAGCTCGACTGGCGCAAGGGCCTGCGCTGGCAGGCCAAGGTCCAGGCCAAGGATATCGATCCGGGTTCGGTCGCGGCCGACTATCCGGGCCGGCTCAGCGGCGCGGCGCAGGGCGAGGGTGTGGTCGACGAGAAAGGCCGTTACCGCCTGCAGGTGAGCAGTTCCGGCATTCGTGGCCGTCTGCGCGGCTATCCGGTGGCCGCGCGCGGCCGGGTGGACCGCACCTTCGCAGGTCTATGGCGCTTGCATGATGTCGAGGTCTCCAGCGGGCCCAACCGCGCCACGGTCAGCGGCCAGGTCGACGGCAAGCTGGATCTCGCCGGCAGTTTCGATCTGCCCAAGCTGGCGGCGCTGCTGCCGGACCTGCAGGGCGCGGCCGCGGGCCGTTTCCAGCTCAGCGGCAAACCCGAGGAGCCCGATCTCCAGATCGACGTCACCGGCCGCGACATCCGCACCGAAGGGCTTAGCGCGGCGACCTTGACGCTGCAAGGCGAGGTGCTCCGCCTCGGCTACGGCGACAGCCGGCTGCGCTTTGGCGGCACCGAGGTGCAGGTGCAGGAGCAGGCGCTGGGCCGGGTCGGCGGCAGTCTGATCGGCACGCGCAAGCAGCATGAACTCACCGTCAGTGCCGACGGCGGCCGCTTCGGCGGCCAGGTGCGCCTCGGCGGCAGCCTCACCGAGCGGTTCGACTGGCGCGGCGAGTTGCGCGAGGCGGAGCTGGCGCTGCCGCCGGAGCAGCGCTGGCGGCTGCTGCAGGCGGTGGCGCTGGACTGGCGCAACGGCCCGCAGCGGTTGCGGGTGGCGCCGCACTGCTGGCAGCAGCAGGAGGCACGGTTCTGCCTGAGCGACGAGGCGGTGATCGGCCGTCGCGGCGAGGTCCTGGCGGAGCTGGAGGGGTTTCGTTTCGCCTGGCTCAAGCCGTGGTGGCCGGAAGGCGTGGACTGGCAAGGGCCGCTCGACGCGCGCGCCGCGGTGCGTTGGCAGCCGGGGGCGACGGCGAAGGTGTCGTTGCGTGCGGCCAGTCGTGATGGACAAGTGCAGCTGACCCAAGAGGATCAGGATCAGCCGCTGAGCCTGGATTACCGTCGCATCGAGGCGAGCCTGGACATGGACGAGGCCGGACTCGCGCTCGGCCTGGCGCTGGATTCGGACGCGATCGGCTCCGGCAGCATGAACGTCCGCACCAATGCCCTCGGCCGGCCGCGGCCGCTGGAGGGCGAGGTGGCGCTGCGCGGGCTGCGGCTTGAGGTGCTCAAGCCGTTCCTGCCGGACATTCAGACACTGGCCGGCGTGGTCGAGGTGCAGGGCCGGCTGACCGGCACCTTGGAGGACCCGCGCATGACCGGCTCGGTCCGGCTCGATGGTGGCCGCGTCGCCGCCGGCGGCATGCCCGTGGCTCTGACCAACATAGCGTTGGCCGCCGATATCGAAGGTTCCCACGCGCGCTTGCGCGGCAGCTTCATGAGCGGCGACGGCACGGCCGCGGTCGAAGGCACGGCGCGCTGGTCGGGCGCCGACTGGGATCTCGACATCGGCCTCACCGGCGACAGGCTGCGGGTGATATACCCGCCGCTGGCGCGGCTGCAGGTCTCGCCCGATCTGCGTATCCAGGTGGCGCCGCAGCGGGTCGGCGTGCAGGGCGTGGTGCGCATTCCGCGCGGCGAGATCACCCTGGAGGAACTGCCCGAGGATGCGGTGGCGGTGTCCGATGACGTGGTCATCGTCCGCACGCCGCAGGGCGCGCCGTCGGCCGAGGACGAGGCGCCGCTGCAGGGCTGGGCGATAACCACCGACGTCGAGATCATCCTCGGCGACCGGGTGGAGATCAGCGGCCAAGGCTTGTCCGGCGAGCTGGCCGGCAACCTGCGGGTGCGGCAGCGGCCCAACGGCGCTCCCGAAGCGATGGGCGAGCTGCGCATCGAGGAAGGTCGCTACCGGGCCTACGGTCAGGACCTGACCATCCGCCGTGGCCTGCTGCTGTTCTCCGGACCGCTCAGCCAACCGACGCTCAACGTCGAGGCGGTGCGCACGGTGCAGAACGTAGTGGCCGGCATCCGCGTCGAAGGCCGGCCCGACTCGCCGCAGGCCACGCTGTTTTCCGAACCGAGCATGTCGCAGGAGGACATCCTCTCCTACATCATCCGCGGCCGGCCGATGCGCGAAAGCGGGCCTGGCGCTACCCAGCAGCAGTTGCTGGCGCAGGCGGCGTTGTCGCTCGGCATCTTCGGCGGCAAGAACCTGGCGGGCTCGCTCGCCTCGAACCTGGGGATCGAGGATTTCGAGCTGGGCACCGGCGGCGAGGGCGAGGCCACGCAGTTCGAGATGAGCGGTTATCTCTCGCCCAATCTGTTCGTCCGCTACGGCATCGGTGTGTTCACCCCGGTCAACACGCTGACCCTGCGCTACCGGCTGAGTCCGCGCTTCTACGTGGAAGCGGTGAGCGGTCTGGAGAGCGCCCTGGACCTGTTCTACGAGTTCCGCTTCTAACCGGCCGGGTATGATGTGGCGGGCCATCGGGACGGCGCGCGCCGTCCCGATGGCCGGTCATCGATTACTTCTGCTTCCACGCGCCGTTGGCATCCTGATACCACCAGCCGGACGCGGCCTTGCCGATCCAACGCTTGGCGAAGGTGGCGCGGATATCGGCCTCCCATTCGGGATGCTTGTTGGCGACCGCGATTTCCTTGTACAGCGCGTTGCGGTCGGCGTTCTCGTCGGACACCAGCTTGCGCACCTGGTTGCGCTGCTGCAGCGGAACGGCGTTGGGGTCGCGCACCTCGAGCAGGCCGTCGCGGGTGAGCCCGATGGCGCCGGCGTCGTACATCGGTTTGAGCTGCGCGTGGCGTTTCTCCATCGATTGCGTGATCGAGCGGATCGCCGGCGAGGAGATGTCCAGATCGGCCTGTGCGGCCTCGGCGGCGGGAATGATCAGCTCCAGGGTGCGCATCGCCACGCTCACGGCCGCGGCCGGCAGTTGCCGTTGCGAGGTGGGGCGCTCGCCCGGGGGCTGTTCCTGTGGCTGGTTGCTCGGCGCCTGCTTGGCCGGCTCGCCCCAAACGTCGTTGATGATGCGGTCGGCGGCGCGTTCGGCGGCGACGGCCGGGAAGTAGACGTTGATGGTTACGCAGGCCGTGGTGATCAGGCTGGTCAAGACGACAGGGGCGATGCGAAGCGCTTTCACGGAAGCTCCTTGGCGGCTGTTGGCCCGTTTACGGTACGAACGGGCGGCTGAACTATCGCTGAACGTACACCATCGGGATCAATTATTTAACGATCGGCCCATCCGTCGCGGTCACGCTGCGCAGCTGCTCCAGCAGCGTCGGCCAACTGACCTCGCGCTGGAAGCCGATCACGTCCACCCGCGGCAGCCAGGCGCCCTTGACCAGGTAGTAGCCGCCGCCGCCCGCCGCCGGTCCCAGTCCGCCCATCAGGCAGACGTCTTCGATGAGGCGGCAGCTGATGCCGATGCGATCGTAGGAAAAGTCCTCGAAGAAGCGCAGGAAGCCTCGCGACAGGATGGCGCCGGCGCCGCCGCCGCCGATGTCGGAGATGTTCTGAATGGCGCGTTGGCTGATGCGGTGCCGCGAGCGATCGTCCGGCGGCGTGTAGAAGCGCGCGTCGAAGGCCGCGGGCAACCAGTTCAGCAGCCGCAGGCGTTCCACCTCGCCCGATAGCCGACCCTCGATGCGGCCGAAGGCGAAGGTGTCGGTGACCGCCTTCAGGTCCAGATCGCGCAGATAGATGTTGGCCGACAGACGCGGCACCGTGCCGAACGGCGAGTTCAGCTCCAGCTGCTCCACCAGGATGCGGCCGCCGAACGCTTCCACCGTGAGCTGTCCGCCCACCGTCAGCCGGCCGTCCTCATAGCTCAGCGAGGGTAGGCGGCCGGCTAGTTGGCCGGCGAACACCGGCCAGCCAAGCGCCTGACTGAAGCGGCGCATGTCGATCGGGCGCAGCTCGGCATCGAAAGCGGCGCTCATGGCGGGCGTGCCGGCCTCGCGGACCCGCAGTTCGTTGATGGCCAGCGCGCCGTCGAGCACCGGCAGCGCCGTCGGTTCCAGCAGTTCGATGTCGCGGCCATGCACGCGGAACGGCAGCGAGGCGGCGCCGAGCGTCATGCCGCGCACGTGGCCGCCGTTCCAGCTCAGGCGGCTGGCGGGCGGCGTCTCCCCCGGCGCGGCCCGTGCCTGCCAGCGCAGGCTGCCGCTGAGCCCGCTCAGGCCGAAGCGCCCGGCGGCGTCCTCCAACCCGGCGTCGGCCAGATCGAGCCGCGCCAGTTCCAGCTCCCTGTCGGTCACGCGCAGCTCGGCGCCGGCCCAGCCCTGGGTGCGCAGGTTGTCCAGCGGCGTGCCGATCAGGAATGGCTGCGCGTACAACGCGTAGGCCGCGCCCAGATCGGTCTGCGAGACATCGAGCGTGAGCGCGGTGAGGCCGCGATCGGTTTCGTAGCGCAGTGTGCCGGCGGCGGTGGCGACGCTAGGCTGATCGATGGCGAAGCGGTGCAGCTCCAGTTGGCCGGGCTGCCAGCGCCCGGTCGCCTCCAGTCGCAGCGGGTGCTGGCCGGTGTCGACGAAGACGGGTTCGACGTAGAACTGGCCGGTCGTCGAGCTCAAACCGGCGTTGAAGTCCAGCCCGTTCGCGTCGCCGCGGACGGCCCCTTGCAGCGACAGCTCCAGTGCCTCGCTGGCGAAGCGCCCGCTGGGATCGGCGGCGGTGACTTCCAGCAGGCGGCCGCGGACGCGGCCGCGGTAGTGGCCGGCGCGGCCGGCGAGGTCGAGCCGCGCTTCGACGCGGCCGCTGAGCTGGTAGTCGGGCGGCAGCAGCGGCTGCAGCGACGCCAG
>Ga0182741_1000494_pt1 | contig 58960 bp, 54 predicted proteins | sample eDN5th37CBELigOP_FD_128874 | JGI IMG/M metagenome (GOLD analysis project Ga0182741, IMG submission 128874) | Enriched Organic Plus compost microbial communities from Emeryville, California, USA - eDNA 5th pass 37_C BE-Lig OP (version 2) (version 2) ... | reverse complement strand
CGTGCTCCGCGCCCAACCACCCACCGGTGGCATGCCCCGACACCTCCAGCGTCGCACCCCGAGCCTCCAACACCCCGAGCAACCGGCACCGCGCCGCATCCAAGTGGCGCTGGGCCCGCTCCAACTCCCCCGCCAGCTCCACCAACACCCCGTCATCGAGCCCGTCCGGATCCACATCCGCCGCCTCGCGCGCGGCCGCCAGCAACGCCTCACCCACGCCCCGACGCACATCCCCGGACGACACCGCCGCGAGCCGCCCGCGCCCGACCACCTGCGCACCCACCACGCCCACCATCATGCAGAGCCGGTGTGACAACGAAGCCGCACGGTCGGTTCGGGGGCGAGCGCGCCGACGGGGCCGGTCCCTGAGGCACCCGACCCCGCCCGCGGTGGCGTGAACGGCTCAGCGAGCCAGCAGCTCGTCGAGGCGCTCGTACCCCTCGCGCACGCCGACCTCCATGCCGCTCGCGACGAACGCGTCGCGGTCCTCGAACGAGTCGACCAACGAGGTGGTCACGAGCCGGGTCCGTCCTCCGCCGAGGTCCTCGAAGGTGAGCTTCTCGAGCGCCACGCCGTCGGGCATGCCCTCGAAGGTGAAGGTCTGCACGATCAGCTCGTCGGGACGCAGCTCGTGGAAGCAGCCGCGGAACGCGTACTCGCCCTCGTCGTCACGCTGGACGAAGCGGTAGGAGCCGCCGGTGCGGCAGTCCCACTGGTCGATGGTCGTCTCGAGCCCGCGCGGTCCGAGCCACTGCGCGATCAGGTCGGGGTCGGTGTGGGCGCGGTAGACCTTCGACACCGGGGCGTCGAACTCCCGGGTGATGCGCACGAGCGGCACGCGCTCGTCGAGCTCGATCGTGGTCTCGTGCCGGGTGGTGGTGGCCATGGTGGTCCTCCTCTATGGGGTGTTCGCGGTGTCGCGAGGGGCTGCGTCGCCGTCGCCCGGGTCGTCGGGCATCTCGTCGAGCAGGGCGTCGAGGCGGCGGTACCGCTCCTCGACCTGGCGCCGGTAGCGCTCGATCCACTTGGTCATGAGGTCGAACACCTCCGCCTCGAGGTGCACGGGACGCCGCTGGGCCTCCCGGCTGCGCCGGACCAGGCCGGCATCCTCCAGCACCTTCACGTGCTTCGAGACGGCCTGCACGGTGACGTCGTACGGCTCCGCCAGCTCGTTCACGGTGTGGTCGCCCGTGGTGAGCCGGGCGACGATGTCGCGGCGCGTGGGGTCCGCGAGGGCGGCGAACACCTTCGAGAGCCGCTCCTCGTCGTGATCCGACCTCCGCAGCGCCTCACCCACCGGGACCCCCGACCGTGTTCAACCGACTGGTTGAACACTACGACTTCCCTGCCCGTTGTCAACCATTTGGTTGAGAACGGGTGTCCGGGTCCCGAACGCGCGGGTGGGGGTGCAGACTGGCCACGCACCCCGCCGCGAGGAGGTCCCGGACATGGGAGACAGCACCGCAGACCCGGTCGTCGCGCTGCGGGAGGAGCAGGACGAGCTCGTGCGACGCGTGGAGGGGCTCGACGACGAGGAGCTGCGGCGCCCGTCGCGCTGCGACGGCTGGACCGTGGCGGACGTGCTGCTGCACCTGGCGCACACCAACGAGCTCGCCGTCGCCAGCGTCGAGGGCCGGCTGCCGGAGGTCGTCGACCGGATGGCCGCGGGTGCACCGACCGCGGGCTCCGTCGACGACCTCGCCGGCGCGCTCGTCGACGCGCAGCGCGGCGAGCCGGCCGAGGCGCGCGACCGGTACCTCGCCAGCACCAACGCGCAGGTCGCGGCGTTCCGGTCCGTCGATCCCGCGGCACGGGTGCGGTGGGTCGCCGGCGAGCTGGCGGCGCGCACCCTGGCCACGACCCGCCTCGCCGAGACGTGGATCCACTCGGTCGACGTCGCCGTGGCGTTCGGGCCGGAGCCCGAGCCGACCGGACGGCTCTGGCACGTCGCCCGTCTCGCGTGGCGCACGCTGCCCTACGCGTTCTCGCGTGCCGGTCGCGAGCTGTCGGGTCCCGTCGCGGTCGAGCTCGACGCCCCGGACGGGGGGACCTGGCGGTTCACCTCCGAGCAGCCGCCCCTCACGGTCGTGCGAGGCAGCGCGCACGAGCTCTGCACGGTCGCGGGCCAGCGGGCGGCCGCGGGCGACACCGGGCTCGTCGCGGAGGGCCCTGACGCGGCCAGCGTGCTCGAGCTGGTGCGCACCTTCGCCTGAGGGCGATCCAGGGCGCAGGCGAGCGCTCAGAGCACGTCGAAGGTCGCCAGCAGGTCGGTCAGCTCGAACACCTTGCGGACCGGCGGCGGCACGTTGTCGAGGACCAGTCGTCGCCCCTCGCGGCCGAGCGCCTCCTGGATCCGCAGCAGCGCCGACAGCGTCGTCGAGTCGAGGAAGACCACCCTGCTCATGTCGCCGATCACCACGGTCGCCGTGGAGTCCGCCAGCAGGTGCTCGCGGAGCTCTCGGTGGCGGGACGAGTCGTACTCGCCCCACAACCGCACGACCTCGGTACGCGGTCGCGCGTGCTGGTCCGCGGCGAGGTCCTCGTCGGTCGACATGTCCACCTTCCCTGGTGAGCGGACCCGGCACGGTAGGCGGCGGTGGCGCCCCCTGTCACGGCACCTGCGCCCGCGCTCAGGCTCTGCCCGGCGGTGGATGCGGGATGGCTCAGACGTTGCGCCGGTAGCTGCCGCCGACCTCGAACAGCGCCTCGGTGATCTCACCGAGGGTGCAGTGGCGGACGGTCTCCATGAGGACCGCGAAGAGGTTCTCGCCCGTGAGCGCCGCGTTGCGGAGCCGCTCCAGCGCCGCCGGGCGCTCCGCGGCGTGGCGCTCCCGGAAGGCCTGGACCGCGGCGATCCGCTCCTGCTTCTCCTCGTCGCTGGAACGGGCCAGCTCGACCTTCGGCGGCGTCCCGTCGCCGTCCGGATCGAGGAACGTGTTCACGCCGATGATCGGCAGCGAACCGTCGTGCTTGCGGTGCTCGTAGCGGATCGACTCGTCCTGGATGCGGCCGCGCTGGTACCCGGTCTCCATCGCGCCGAGGACGCCGCCACGGGCGTTGATCGCCTCGAGCTCGGCGAGCACGGCCTCCTCGACCAGGTCGGTGAGCTCCTCGATGATGAAGCTGCCCTGGAGCGGGTTCTCGCACATCGTGAGGCCCCACTCGCGGTTGATGATCAGCTGGATCGCGAGGGCGCGGCGCACGGACTCCGCCGTCGGCGTCGTGATCGCCTCGTCGTAGGCGTTGGTGTGCAGGCTGTTCGCGTTGTCGTAGATCGCGCACAGCGCCTGCAGCGTCGTGCGGATGTCGTTGAACGCCATCTCCTGCGCGTGCAGCGACCGACCCGAGGTCTGCACGTGGTACTTGAGCTTCTGCGACCGCTCGTTGGCGCCGTAGCGGTCCCGCATGGCGACCGCCCAGATGCGCCGCGCCACCCGGCCGAGGACCGAGTACTCGGGGTCCATGCCGTTGGAGAAGAAGAAGCTGAGGTTCGGCGCGAAGTCGTCGATGTCGAGCCCGCGCGCCAGGTACGCCTCGACGTAGGTGAAGCCGTTGGCGAGCGTGAAGGCCAGCTGGCTGATCGGGTTCGCGCCGGCCTCGGCGATGTGGTACCCGGAGATCGACACCGAGTAGAAGCGGCGCACCGAGTTCTGGACGAACCACTCCTGGATGTCGGCCATGAGGCCGAGCGCGAACTCGGTCGAGAAGATGCAGGTGTTCTGGCCCTGGTCCTCCTTGAGGATGTCGGCCTGCACCGTGCCGCGCACGTTGGACAGCACCCAGGCGCGCAGCTCCGCGAGCTCCGCCTCGTCGGGCCGACGGCCGTGCTCCTCGACGAAGCGGTCGATGCGCTGGTCGATCGCGGTGTTGAGGAACATCGCGAGGATCGCCGGCGCCGGACCGTTGATCGTCATCGACACCGAGGTCGACGGGTCGCACAGGTCGAACCCGGAGTAGAGCTCCTTCATGTCGTCGAGCGTCGCGACCGACACGCCGGAGTTGCCGACCTTGCCGTAGATGTCGGGCCGCTCCGCCGGGTCGCGGCCGTAGAGGGTCACCGAGTCGAACGCGGTCGACAGCCGCGTCGCCGGCTGGCCCTCGGCGAGCAGGTGGAAGCGGCGGTTGGTGCGTGCGGGGCCACCCTCGCCCGCGAACATGCGCGCGGGGTCCTCGTCCTCGCGCTTGAAGGGGAAGACGCCGGCGGTGAACGGGAAGTGGCCGGGCAGGTTCTCCGATCGCAGCCACCGGAGCAGCTCGCCGTGGTCCTCGAAGCGGGGCAGCGCGAGCTTCGGCACCAGGGTGCCCGACAGGGACTCGCGGGCGGGACGGTCCGGGCCGGACAGCTCCTCGGCGATCGCGGGCCACGCCTCGAGCAGCTCGCGGCTCTCGGCGGGCAGCTCGCCGCGCGCCTCCTCGGCGAGCTCGGCGACCTGCGTCGTGTCCGCCTCACGCTCCGCGAGCAGCGCGGCGGTCGCCTCCAGCTGCTGGACCTTCCGGGCGACCGCGGCATGCTCCTCGGTCGCCGCGTGGTACGCCCGCACCGTCTCGGCGACCTCGGCCAGGTAGCGGACCCTCGAGCCCGGCACGATCTCGCTGAGCCCGGTCGAGGTCTTGGTCTGCACCGGCTCGAGGGCGCCCGGGGCGAGCTCGAGGCCCTTCTCCGCCAGCAGGCCGCGGAGGTGCTGGTAGAGGGCCGTGACGCCGTCGTCGTTGAAGCGCGATGCCACGGTGCCGAACACCGGCATGTCCGAGGGGTCCTTGTCGAACGCCTCCCGGTTGCGGAGGACCTGCCGTGCGACGTCGCGCAGCGCGTCCTGCGCGCCACGCCGCTCGAACTTGTTGATCGCGATCGCGTCCGCGAAGTCGAGCATGTCGATCTTCTCGAGCTGCGACGACGCGCCGAACTCGGGGGTCATCACGTACAACGACACATCGGAGTGCGGCACGATCGCGGCGTCGCCCTGGCCGATGCCGGGGGTCTCCACGATCACCAGGTCGGCGCCCCACGCCCGGGCGGCGTCGATCAGCAGGTCGAGGTACGCGGGCACCTCGGTCTCGTGGGTACGGGTCGCGATCGACCGGAAGAAGATCCGCGGCGTGTCGATCGAGTTCATGCGGATCCGGTCGCCGAGCAGCGCACCGCCGCCGCGGCGGCGGGTCGGGTCGATCGCGAGGACGGCCACGCGGACCTTGTCCTCCTGGTCGAGGCGCAGGCGCCGCAGCAGCTCGTCGGTCAGCGACGACTTGCCCGCACCGCCCGTCCCGGTGATGCCGAGCACCGGGACCCGGCGCCGGCCCGCCGCGGCGCGCACCTCGGCGACGACGGCGTCGTCCACCGTGCCGCGCTCGATGCAGGTGAGGAGCCGGGCGAGCGCGCGGGTCGAGCCGCCGAGGACCTCCTCCACGGGGGGCGCCTCGGCCGCGAGGTCGACGTCGCACTCGGCGAGCATCGAGTTGACCATGCGGGCGAGCCCCAGCTGCTGGCCGTCCGCGGGCGAGAAGATGCGTGCGACGCCCCGCGAGTGGAGCAGCTCGATCTCCTCGGGGACGATCACGCCACCGCCGCCGCCGTAGACGCGGACGTGCCCGACGCCCTCCTCGCGGAGCCGCTCCACCAGGTAGGTGAAGTACTCGACGTGCCCGCCCTGGTACGAGCTGAGCGCGACGCCCTGCACGTCCTCGGCCACGGCCGCGGTGACGACCTCGTCCACCGAGCGGTTGTGGCCCAGGTGGATCACCTCGGCACCCTGGGACTGCAGGATGCGCCGCATGATGTTGATCGAGGCGTCGTGCCCGTCGAACAGGCTGGCCGCCGTGACGAAGCGGACAGGATGCACGGGCTGGTGAAGTTCCGGTGCGCTCATCGGTTCCCCCTGACCCGGCAGAGGTCGTCGCGGAGATACTTGGACGTCCACATGTTATCGACCCCAGATGTGTGGACGTCAAACGATCGCGGGGTGTCGCTAGGCTCAGCCCCATGGCCGAGACCCGCGCCCTGCCGTTCGACCCGATCGCCGAGGCGCGACGCCAGTGGGTCGAGCACGGTTGGGAGCACGCCGCCGACGGCATGGCCGTGATCACCTCGATCATCCGGGTCGAGCAGCTGCTGCTCGGGCGGATCGAGGCGCTGCTGCGACCGGTGGGGCTGACCTTCGCCCGCTACGAGCTGCTCGTGCTCCTCGACTTCTCCCGGCGGGGCGAGATGCCGCTCGGCAAGCTCGGCGCCCGCCTGCAGGTGCACCCGGCGAGCGTCACCAACGCGGTGAACCGCCTCGAGGCCGACGGCCTGGTCGTGCGGGTGCCACACCCCGAGGACGGTCGCGCGACGCTCGCCCGCATCACCCCGGAAGGGCGCCGCACGGCGGCCAGGGCCACCGACCTGCTCAACGAGCAGGTGTTCTCGGACCTCGGGTGGAGCGACGAGGAGCTCGACGTGCTGTTCCGCCTGCTCCGGAACTTCCGCGAGGCCGCGGGCGACTTCAGCTGACGGTCAGCACGAGCTTGCCGACCACGTCGCCCGCCGCGAGGCGCTCGAAGCTGCGTCGCGCGTCCGACAGCGGGCGCACGTCGTCGATCACGGGCCGGACCCCGGTGCGGTCGCACAGGGCGAGGAGGTCCTCCAGCTCCTGGCGGGTGCCCATCGTCGAGCCGATCACCGAGAGCTGCAGGAAGAACACCCGGTTGAGGTCGCTCGGTGGGTTCGGGCCGCTGGTCGCGCCGCTCACCACGATGCGACCCCCGGGCCGCAGCGCCCGCAGCGAGTGCGCCCAGGTGGCCTCGCCCACGGTCTCGATCACCGCGTCGACCTTGCCGGGGAACCGCTCCCCCGTCGGCAACGCCAGGTCCGCTCCCAGCTCGAGCGCCCTGCGGCGCTTCTCCTCGTCGCGCGAGGTGCACCACACCGTGTGGCCGAGCGCCTTGGCGAGCACGATCGCGGCCGTCGCCACCCCACCGCCGGCGCCCTGCACCAGCACGGTGCCCGGCTCGTCGAGCCCGGCGCGGTTGGCGACCATCCGGTAGGCGGTCAGCCACGCGGTCGGCAGGCACGCCGCCTCCTCCCAGGTGAGCGATGCGGGCTTCGGCACGACGTTGCGGGCCGGCACCACGACCTGCTCCGCGAGGGTGCCGTCGTGCAGCTCCGACAGCAGCGTCCGCTTCGGGTCGAGCGTCTCGTCGCCGCGCCCCGCCTCGGGATCACCGATCACCGCGTGGACCACGACCTCGGTGCCGTCCTCGAGCGTGCCGGCGCCGTCGCAGCCGAGCACCATCGGCAGCCGGTCCGCGGGCAGGCCCACGCCCCGCAGCGACCAGAGGTCGTGGTGGTTCAGCGCGCACGCCCGCAGGTCGACCGTGACCCACCCCTCGGGCGGGACCGGTGCAGGCCGCTCCCCGACCTCCAGGCCGCTGAGCGGATCGCTCGCCGACTGCGACACGCAACTGACTGCCAGCACACCGTCCTCCTCGTGGCCCGTGCCGCGTTGGTCCGGGACCGCGCGCGGGACGGTAGCGTGGCCGCCGTCGCCGTGCGACGGCGCGCCACCGCCGCCGAGGTCGGCCCGTACCGGCCGACGAGGAGGACACATGGCCGGCCCCCCGGCTGTCTCGGAGCTCCCGCCGATCCGGTCGTTCCACCACGCCGACTACGACGTGGCGCGCATCCTCGCCGCCAAGGACCTCACCGTCTCGGTGTGCCTTCCTGCCCGCGACGAGGCCGCGACGATCGGCCCGATCGTCGAGACGATCCGGAAGCAGGTCGTCGAGACGGGGCTGGCCGACGAGCTCATCGTCCTCGATGACCACTCCACCGACGACACCGCCCGCGCCGCCGCGTCCGCCGGGGCGACCGTCGTCGCCGCGGAGGAGGTGCTGCCGCACGTCGGCGGCGGACCCGGCAAGGGCGCGGCGCTGTGGCGCTCCCTCGCGGCGTCGAAGGGCGACGTGGTCGTGTGGTGCGACGCGGACATCGAGGACTTCGGCCCCCGCTTCGTCACCGGCGTGCTCGGCCCGCTGCTGTGCGAGCCGGACGTCGAGCTGGTCAAGGGCCACTACCGCCGCCCCACGGTGGAGGGCAACGGCGGTGGCCGCGTCACCGAGCTGGTCGCCCGTCCGCTGCTGTCCATGCTGTTCCCCGAGCTCGAGGCGCTGCACCAGCCCCTGTCGGGTGAGTACGGCGGGCGCCGCTCCGTGCTCGAGCAGCTCCCGTTCGTCGACGGCTACGGCGTCGACGTGGGGCTGCTCATCGACTACGTCCGCCTGCGCGGCACCGCGGGGCTCGCACAGGTCGACCTGGACGTGCGCTGGCACCGCAACCGCTCGCTGGACGAGCTGGCCCACCAGGCGAGGGCCGTGATGCACGCGATCCTTCACCGGGCCGACCCGGACCTGGTCGGCCCGGGCACCGACCTGCCGCCGCTGGCCGAGGTCGCGGCGAGCCGGTGTTGAGCCGGACCCGCCCGACGCGGGGGCCACGTCCGGGCATCCTCGGCATCCTGAACGCCTCGCCGGAGTCGTTCTCGGGCAACCGGTTCGGCCCGGACGAGGTGGGCGACGCAGCGGAGCGGCTCCTCGCCGAGGGCGCCGACCTGCTCGACGTCGGTGCCCAGTCGCTGCGCACCGACCAGGCGGAGCTACCCGTCGAGGAGGAGGTCGCGCGGCTCCTGCCGGTGCTGGACGCGGTCCGCGACCGGCTCCCCACCGCGCCGATCTCGGTCGACACGTACCGGCACGAGGTCGCCGCCGCCGCGGTCCCCTACGGCGTCGAGCTGGTCAACGACCCGTCCGGGCTGCACGACGAGGCGCTGTGCGAGGTCGTCGCCGAGCACGGGCTCTCGCTCGTGCTCGCGCACAACCCCGGGCCCCCGAAGGTCCGGCGGCCCGCGGACCTTCGGCCGGCGAACCCCGTCGAGCGCTGCCTCGAGTTCCTCGGCGAGCGGCTGGAGCGGATCGTCCGCCACGGCGTGCCGCGCGAGCGGGTGCTGCTCGACCCCGGGCCCGACCTGTACAAGCCGCCCGACCACACGATCGCGGTGCTGCGGGCGGTGCCCGAGCTGCGCCGCGAGCTGGGCGTGCAGCGGGTGCTGTGGGCGGTGTCCCGCAAGGACTTCATCGGGGCGCTGCTCCACGCGCCGCCCCGCGAGCGGGGCGCGGGCACCCTCGGCGCGCTCGCGGCGCTGCCCGTGGAGGACGACGACCTCGTCCGGGTGCACGACGTGCGCTCGACCGCCGAGTTCTTCACCGTGCAGCGCGCCGTGCTGCGGGGCATCGAGGGCGAGCTCGAGCTGGCGGACGAGGTCCGCTACGACCCCCGCTGAGGCACCCCGGTCACGCCCGACCGCGGCGCAGCGACCCCCGCCCACGCGGGCTCTAACGTCGGGCCATGGACGGGACGGTGCTCGAGCCCCTGCTGGTCGACCTCTACGAGCTCACGATGGCCGAGGCGTACCGGCGCGGCGGCATGGCGGAGGTCCCCGCCTCGTTCAGCCTGTACGTCCGCACGCTGCCGCCCACCCGCCCCTACCTCGTCGCCGCCGGGCTCGCGGACGCCCTCGACTGGCTGGAGGCGCTGCGCTTCGGCGAGGACGAGCTGGCCGCCCTCGACGGGTTGGGCGTGCTGCCGGCGGAGCTGCTCGACCTGCTCGCGGACTTCCGGTTCACCGGGACGGTGCGGGCGGTGCCCGAGGGCACGATCGTGTTCGCCGAGGAACCGCTGCTCGAGGTGGACGCGCCGCTGCTCGAGGCGCAGCTCGCCGAGACGTTCCTGCTGAACCAGGTGACCCTCCAGACGAACCTGGCCACCACCGCCGCACGCTGCAGGGCGGCGGCGGACGGGCGGTCGGTGGTCGACTTCTCGCTGCGGAGGACCCACGGCATCGACGCCGGCATGAAGGTCGCCCGCGTGGCACGGATCGTGGGGCTCGACGGCACGAGCAACGTCGCCGGTGCCGTGCGCTACGGCGTACCGGCCAGCGGCACCATGGCCCACGCGTTCGTCCAGGCCCACGGCGACGAGCGCGAGGCGTTCCGGCTGTTCGCCGAGGCCTTCGGCGAGTCCAGCATCCTGCTGGTCGACACCTACGACTCCCTGCGGGGGATCGACCGGGCCATCGAGGTCGCGACCGAGCTGCGCGGGCGCGGCGTCGAGCTCCTCGGGGTGCGCTTGGACTCGGGCGACCTCGCCGAGCTCTCCCGGACCGCACGCGAGCGGCTCGACGCAGCCGGCTTCGACCGCATGCAGATCTTCGCGAGCGGCGACCTCGACGAGTTCCGCATCCACCGGCTCGTGCACGAGGAGCGGGCGCCGATCGACGGGTTCGGGGTCGGGTCGTCGCTGGGGGCGTCGAAGTACGCGCCGACGCTCAACGGCGTCTACAAGCTCACCGAGGTCGACGGTCGTCCGGTGCGGAAGACCTCGGTCGGGAAGGTGACCTGGCCGGGCCGCAAGCAGGTCTGGCGGGCCGCCGACGGCAGCCACGACGTCCTGGCCCTCGCGGACGAACCCGCGCCCGGCGAGGGTTACGTACCGCTGCTGGAGGAGGTCATGGCCGACGGCGTCCGTCGGCGGCCCGACCCGGACCTGGACGAGGTGCACGCCCACTTCTGCCGGGAGTGGGATGCGCTGCCCGACGAGCTGCGCCGCATCGAGGAGGAGCCGGCCCGACGGGTCGTGCAGGTCTCGGACCAGCTGCGCGCGACCGCGGCCGGCGTCGACGCGAGGATCGAGGAAGGAGTGTGATGGCGATGACCGGACGGATCGACGAGCAGACCGCCCTCGTCGTCGTCGACGTGCAGAACGACTTCGCCCACCCGGACGGCAGCCTCTACGTGGAGGGCGGCGAGCACGTGGTCGACGGCATCAACGAGCTGGTCCGCGAGGTGCGGCAGGCCGGCGGGCTGGTGGTCTACACGCAGGACTGGCACCCGCCGGAGACGCCCCACTTCGAGGCCTTCGGTGGCACCTGGCCGGTGCACTGCGTCCGGGACACCTGGGGCGCGCAGCTCCACGACGACCTGGTCGTCGATGGACCCGTGGTGCGCAAGGGCACCGGCGGCGAGGACGGCTACTCGGGGTTCACCGTGCGGCACGTCCACACGGGCCACGAACAGCCCACCGAGCTGGAGCAGCTGCTGCGCGACCACGGCATCGAGCGGGTGATCGTCGTGGGCCTGGCCCAGGACGTCTGCGTGAAGGCGACCGCGATCGACGCGGCCTCGCTCGGCTTCGACACGACGGTGCCCCTGGGCCTCACCCGCGGGGTGAACGTGGAGCCCGGCGACGACGAGCGGGCCAACCAGGAGATGGCCGCGGCCGGGGTGCACCTCGAGCCCGCCTGACGGTGCGGCCAGCGCTCGGGTGCCGACGTGCCCGGGGCGGGACTCGAACCCGCACGCTCCGAAGAGCCGAGGGGTTTAAGCCCTCTGCGGCTGCCAGTTACGCCACCCGGGCGGGCCGTGCAGCCACCATGGTCGCACGTCGGTGCCCCGGTGCCCCGCGACCCTCGTGCGGCCCCTCGAGCGCGGCCCACGCCTCGCGACGGAACCCGTCGGCCGCGGCGCCCTGGAGCCCGTTGGCGGCGATCACCCCTTCGATGACGTCGGCCTGCACCGCGGCGAGCGGCCGGCCGGAGCGGCGCACGGACACCACCGCGGTGCCGCCGGGCCGGCGTCGGATGGTCCGGTCGACGCCCTCGATGCGGGGCGGCGAGCGGAACACGGGAGCGCGCAGGCCGTGCTGCCGGCTGAGGGCGACCACCGTGCGGACGCACGCGGAGAAGCGGGTCGCCGTGGCGGGGGACGGAGGCTCCGACGCGGAGGCGACCACGCGCAGCCGTGGCGCTCGCTGTGACGGCTCGTGGGAGGACGTGGTCGATGGCATGGGCACCATCGTCGCGGCCCGGTGTGACACTCAGGCCCTCCGGCGGTCCCCCGTCCCGGCCGTGCTGACCGCTCCCTGCCCGCGCACCTCGGTGCCACCCGCCGCCACGGTGTCCGCGGCGTAGGCGTCCCGGTCGCCCAGCGGCCGGGAGGGGCCCTTCGTGGTGTCCCGCGCGGTCTGGCGCTCGGCCTCGGCGTTCACCTCGGCCCCGAGGATCATCGACAGCGCCGTGATGAAGAGCCACAGCATGACGACGATCACCGCGCCGAGCGACCCGTAGGTCTCGTTGTAGGAACCGAAGTTCGTGACGTAGATCGAGAACCCGATCGACGCGACCAGCCACACGACCGTCGCGACGATCGCCCCCGGCGACGCCCACCGCCACCGGGGCTCGTCGCGGTCCGGCGCGTAGCGGTACAGCACCGCCAGGGCGACGATCACCACGAGCGCGACCAGGGGCCACCGGGCGATCGAGATCACCGTGCGGGCCACGCCCTCCAGCCCGGTCGCGGACAGCACCGCCGGCACCACGGCGATCGCGCCGATCGCGAGGCCGAGGAACACCACCGCGCCGAGGGTCATCAGGATGGCCAGCCCGCGACGCTTCACGAACCCCCGGGTCTCCTCCTCGTCGTAGGCGAGGTTCACCGCCTCGACGAGGTGCTGGCAGCCGGCGGAGGCCGCCCACAGCGCCAGCAGGATCGATACGACCGCGCTCAGGCTCGCTGCCGTGTCCGACGTCGCCGCCACCCGCTCCGCCTGCTCGGTCACGAGGTCCTGCACGGCGGTCGGGGCCGCCTCGAGCAGGTCGCCCATCTGGCGTGCGACGTCCTCGGGGTCGGCCACGAACCCGTAGATCGACACGACCGCCGCGATCGCGGGGATGAGGGCGATGAGGAAGTAGAAGGCCACCCCGGCCGAGACCAGGGTCAGGTGGTCCCGCTTCGCCTCGGCGACGACCCGCTTCGCCACGTCCTTCCACCCGCCCGTGCGGAGCTCGGCCGGCGACTCCGCCGACCGGCCACGGGAGCGCTCCCGACCCATCGTCTCGCTCATTCGCTGCCCTCCGTGTCCGCCCGGCGAGCGGCTCGCCCGGTGTCGCGCCCTACCCGCGCGACGGCGGCGGCCAAACGGTGAATGCCGCTCGCCTGCGCTGGCGCGGCACCCGGCCACGGGGGGACACTTGGACGCCAACGACGGTGTGCGGCCCGACCGCCGACGAGACCCCTGGAGTGCGCCGTGCCAGAACCAGCGTCCGCCGCCGCGGTCCCCCCGGGGAACGGGGCGGGCATCAAGGTCCACTGGTTCCTGCCCACCGGTGGCGACAGCCGTGAGATCCTGCCGACCGCGCCGGACGCGCACCGGCGCGCGCCCACCCACGAGTACCTCTCGCAGGTGGCCGTGGCGTGCGACACCCTGGGCTTCGACGCGGTGCTGACGCCGTGCGGGACCGGGTGCGAGGACGCGTGGCTCGCGACCGCGTCGCTGATCCCCCTGACCCGACGCCTGAGGTTCCTCGTGGCGTTCCGGCCCGGGCTGCTCAGCCCGACCCTCGCCGCGCAGATGGCCTCCACCTACCAGCGGATGTCCGGCGGCCGCCTCTGCATCAACATCGTCGCCGGCGCCGAGGACGCGGAGCTGGCCCGCTTCGGCGAGTTCTCCCCGAAGGAGGAGCGCTACGCCCGGGCCGGCGAGTTCCTCGCGATCATGCGGGGCGCGTGGGGAGAGGAGCCCTTCGACTTCAAGGGCGAGCACTACATGGTCCGCGGCGCGACGACCCGTGCGACGCCCCGGCCGCGCCCACCGATCTACTTCGGGGGTGCGTCCGAGGCGGCCGAGGTGGTCGCTGCCGAGCACGTCGACGTGTACCTCGCCTGGGGCGAGACGCCCGAGATGATCCGCGAGCGGCTCGACCGGATGCGCCAGCGCGCCGAGGACGCCGGCCGGGGCCCGGACCGTCCCCTGCGGTTCGGCATCCGGTTCCACGTCATCTCCCGCGACGACGCGGACGAGGCGTGGGCGGAAGCGGGCCGGCTCCTCGCGGGCATCGACCCCGCCGACCTGGCGGCCGCGAAGGCGGAGTTCGCGACGACCCGCTCGGTGGGCCAGCGCCGCATGGCGGAGATGGCCGCGCTGCGCCACGACGGCGTCCCCGACGACCCCCGGGAGCTGGAGGTGCACCCGAACCTGTGGACCGGCGTCGGGCTGGTGCGCGGTGGTGCCGGCACCGCCCTGGTCGGCAGCCACGCCGAGGTCGCCGACCGCATGGAGGAGTACCGGGACCTGGGCATCGAGGAGTTCATCCTCTCGGGCTACCCGCACCTCGAGGAGGCCTACGCGGCCGGTGAGGGCCTGCTGCCCGAGCTGCGGCGCCGGGGCCTGCTCGCGGCGGGGGACGTTGGCGGCGACCACGACGGCGGGGCCGTCTTCTCGTTCCGGTGACCACCGTCGGACTGCTCCTGTGCGACCACCTCGACCCGGACGTGGTCGAGGCGGTCGGCGACTACACCGACCTGTTCCCGGCGGCGTTCGCGCCGACCGGTGTCGAGCTGCGCACCTACGAGGTCACCCGTGGCGAGCTCCCCTCGTCGACGGACGAGTGCGACGGCTGGATCACCTCGGGGTCCCGCCGGTCCTGCTACGAGGACGAGGGCTGGATCGTGGACCTGCACGACCTGGCCCGCGAGCTCGCGGCTCGCCGGCGCCCCCACGTCGGCATCTGCTTCGGCCACCAGCTGATCGCCCGGGCGCTCGGCGGCGAGGTCGAGCGCGCCGAGGTGGGCTGGGGCATCGGCGCGAAGACGTTCCGGGTCTGCGAGGCCGCGCCGTGGATGCAGCCCCGGGCGGACGAGGTCACGCTGCTCATGAGCCACCGCGACCAGGTGACCCGCCTCCCGGAGGGCGCGACGGTGCTCGCCTCGGCCCCGTACTGCCCGGTGGGCGCCTACCGCATCGACGAGCACGTGTTCTGCGTCCAGGGGCACCCGGAGTTCGTCCCGGAGCTGAACCGGATGCTGATCGAGAAGCGGCGGGACGCCCTCGGGGAGGCCGCGCAGGAGGCCCTGCGGTCGCTGCGCTCGCCCCTCGACCACGACCTCGTCGTGCGCTGGATGGCCGCCTTCCTCCGCGGCTGAGACCACCTACGATGGCCGCGATGGTGAGGAAGGCCACCGCGACGAGGAGCACCAGCAGGACGCGGCGGGCTCCGGCCCGTGCCGCCGCGCCCGACCGCGGGTCCGACGCGGAGGTCGTCGCCGCCGAGGGGGACGACGGGGGGCTGCCGCAGGTGGAGGACGGCGAGCGGATGATGCTCCCCGTGCCGGCGGAGCGGCTCGAGGACCCCGACGACCTCGAGGACATCCGGCTCTCCGACGTCAACGAGTGGGGCCGCTCCGAGCGCATGCGCGAGCTCGCCCGCCGCCTGTACGACCCGATCTACCGCCACTGGTTCCGGGTCGAGTGGGAGGGGCTCGAGAAGATCCCCTCGGACGGCGGCGCCCTGCTCGTCGCCAACCACGCGGCCGCGATCCCGTCGGACGCGCCGGTGATCATGCACGGCATCGAGACCGAGCTCGGCCGGCCGGTGTACGGGCTCGCGGACAACTTCTTCCGCACGCTCCCGGTGCTCGGCACCCTGTGGAACCGGGTCGGCGGCCTGCCCGCCCACCCCGACAACGCCTACCGCCTGCTGCACCAGCAGGGTCAGCTGGTGCTCGTGTTCCCCGAGGGGGCGAAGGGGCCGGCGAAGACCTTCGACGAGCGCTACCAGCTCCGCCGGTTCGGGCGCGGCGGCTTCGTCGAGATCGCGATGCGCGCGGGCGTGCCCGTGGTGCCGATCGCGGTGGTCGGCGCCGAGGAGTCCATGCCGACGCTGTTCCGGGTGCCGTCGCTGGCACGTGCGCTCGGCGTCCCGTACGTGCCGGTCACCGCGAACATGCTCGTGGCGGGGCCGCTCGGGCTGCTCGCCTACTTCCCCGCCAAGTTCAAGCTGCGGGTGCTCGACCCGGTGCACTTCGACGTCCCGCCCAACCAGGAGCGCTACTCGCGCTCGAGGGTCATGGACGAGTCCGAGGCGATCCGCGACCAGATCCAGGTGGCGCTCTACGACATGCTCCGGGCCCGGCGCTCGGTCTGGTTCGGCTGATGGGCCCCGACGCAAGGGGGGCACCACGGCACCGGCGGGTGCTGGTCACCGGGCTCGGCACCTTCTGGGGCGGGCGCGTGGCCCAGGCGCTCGAGGACGACCCCGACGTGGAGGTCATCGTCGGGCTGGACACCCACGAGCCGACGGTGGAGCTGGAGCGGACCGAGTACGTGCGCGTCGACGCGAACTACTCGATCCTGTCGCGCATCGTGCGCGCCACCGAGGTCGACACGATCATCCACACCTTCCTCGTCGTCGACCCGACGCAGATGTCCAACCGGGCGATGCACGAGATCAACGTGATCGGCACGATGAACCTGTTCGCCGCGGCCTCGGCGCCCCGGTCGACGGTGCGCAACGTCATCGTGAAGTCCTCCACGATGGTCTACGGCTGCGCGCCGGAGGACCCGGTGTGGTTCACCGAGGACACCCCGCGCTCGCGCCCCGCCCGCATGCCGATCGAGCGCAGCCTCGAGCAGGTCGAGGGCTACGTCCGGGACTTCGCCGAGGACAACCCCCACGTCAACGTCGCGCTGCTGCGCTTCTCGAACGTGATCGGCGCCGAGCTGGAGACCCCGCTCACCCGCCTGCTCAAGCTGCCGCTGGTGCCGTCGATCCTCGGGTACGACCCGCGGTTCCAGTTCGTCCACGAGGAGGACGTGATCCGCTCGATCCTGTTCGCGTTCGAGCACGACCTCCCCGGGGTGTTCAACGTCGCGGGTGACGGGATGGTGCCCTGGTCCGAGGTGGCGGCGCTGTGCGGCAAGCGCACGATCGCGCTCCCGCCGGTCGGCACCGGCCTGGTCACCCTCCCGTTCCGCCAGCTCGGCATCGCGGACGTGCCCCGCGAGTACCACGCGCTGCTGAAGTACGGCCGGGGCGTCGACAACCGCCGCCTCAAGCAGTTCGGGTTCCGCTACAGCTACACCTCCGCCGAGGCCGTCGAGGCGTTCATCGAGGCCGTGCGGCTGCGCCGGACCGTCGGGCAGAGCGAGCCGGCCTACACCTACGAGCGGGACGTCGAGCAGTTCTTCCGCCACTCCCCCGCGGTCAGGCGCGATCGACCGCTGTGACGACCTCGCGGGCCAGGTCGGCGACCTCGCCCTCGATCAGCTGCCAGTCGTAGCGGCGCTCGAACAGCTCCGCGCCGGCGTCCGCGAGCCGCTGCCGCAGCGCGCCGTCCACCGCCAGCCGCGCGCACGCGGCGGCGAACCCGGCGGCGTCGTCCTCGATGAGCGCGTCGTGGCCGTTCCGCAGGTCGATGCCCTCGCACCCGACCGTGGTGGTGACCAGCGGGAGGCGGTTCGCGAGCGCCTCCACCACCTTGAGCCGGGTCCCGGCGCCCACGCGGATCGGGACGATCGAGACGTCCGCGGCGCGCAGCTCGTCGTCGAGGACCTCCACCGGACCCACCAGGTCGACCCCGGGGACCCCGGCCACCCACGCGACCCGGTCCGCCCCCCGCCCGACGATCCGCACCCTCGCGTCGGGCACCTCCGCGCGCAGGAGTGGCAGCACCTCGCGCACGAACCACTCGACGGCCTCGGTGTTGGGCTCGTAGTCGAGCGCGCCGACGAACAGGAAGGTCGGCACCTCGCCGCGCAGCGGCGTCCGGTCGGACACCGGGTCGGCCGGCGCGTCGCACCCGTTCGGCACGACCACCGCGTTCGGGCAGCCGGAGCGCTCCCGGTCGAGCTCGCTGCACACGACCACCCGCTCGACCTCGCCCGCGGCGCGACGCTGCAGCCGGTCGAAGCGGCGCTCGTCCACCAGGTCGAACGCACGAGACAGCGCCCATCGCCCCACCACCGCGGCGCGGCGCCCCGGCCCGGACCCCGGGGGGAACCGCGGCGGGATGCGCCGCCGCAATCGCAGTGCCAGGTGCTCGAGGTTGTCGAAGTCCAAGATGGCGGGGACGCCGGTCACGAACGCGTGCGTCCCCCACCACGTGTCGACGTGCGAGTACCAGACCAGGTCGATCCCGCCCGAGGCGCAGCGCTGCGCCAGGTGCTCGCCCAGCTGCGTCCAGTCGGGTGCCAGCACGCGGCGGGGCATGTCGCCGCGCACCCACCGTGGGCCCCACTCCCGGATGCCCGGGTCGCCGCCCACGGGGAACGCGCGGGCCTCGACGCCCTCGATCGGGGGGTCGTCGGGGGCTGCGGTGCCCGGGCGGTGCAGCGCGAGCACCTCGACCTCCCCCGCCCTCGCCAGCCCGGCGACGAGGTGGTGCAGCCGTTGGCGGTACCCGTCGCGCGCGGGCCATGGGTACTGTTCGGCCACGACCAGCGTCCTCACGGCGAGGCACCGTAACCGAGGCGCAGGAGGAACCGTGCCGCTCGTCCACCTGGAGCTCACCGACCGCGTCGCCGTGGTGACGCTCGACGACCCCGCCCGCCGCAACAGCCTGAGCGTCGAGCTCGGCGCGGAGCTGGCGGCGGTCATGGAGCAGTGCGAGGCCGACGACCGCTGCGGGGCGGTCGTCGTGACCGGCGCTCCGCCCGCGTTCTGCGCCGGCGCCGACCTCAGCCAGCTGGGCGACTCACGCCGCGAGGGCCTGATGCGGATCTACGACGGCTTCCTGCACGTGGCGCGCTCGCCGCTGCCGACGGTCGCGGCGGTGAACGGGCCGGCGGTGGGCGCGGGCATGAACCTGGCGCTGGCGTGCGACCTCCGCCTCGCCGGCACCTCGGCCCGGTTCGACACCCGCTTCCTCGACCTGGGCATCCACCCCGGCGGCGGCCACACGTGGATGTTCCGCCACGTCGCCGGCGAGCAGGCCACGATGGCGGCGGTGCTGTTCGGCCAGACGCTGGACGGCCACGACGCGGAGCGTGCGGGGCTCGTGTGGCGGTGCGTGGACGACGACGCGCTGCTCGACACGGCGGTCGCCGTGGCATCCAGGGCGGCGGAGGCGCCCACCGAGCTCGCCCGCCGGGTGAAGCGCACGATCCGCGACATGGCGGGGGTGGAGGACCACGCCGAGGCGGTCGAGCGCGAGCTGGTCGACCAGCTCTGGTCGATGGACCAGCCCGCCTTCGAGGAGCGCTTGGCGGCGCTGCGGGCCCGCATCCGACGCTCCTGAAGGGGCGGGGGCCCGTTCAGTCGACCCAGGCCGCGAGCAGCTCGTCGCGGCGCTCCTCCCACTCCTCGGCGGTGATCGCGTAGCGGATGTGGTCCTCCCACACGCCGTTGATCTCGAGGTACCGCTGCGCGATGCCCTCGTCGCGGATGCCGAGCTTCTCGACGACGCGGCGGCTCGCCTGGTTGCGGGGGATGATCGAGATCTGCAGCCGGTGCAGCGCGAGCTCCTCGAACGCGAAGCGCAGGACGACGACGACCGCCTCGGGCATGTAGCCCCGGCCGGCGTGTCGCTCGTCGATCCAGTAGCCCACGTACGCGCTCTGGTGGGCGCCACGGTGGATCGAGTTGAGGTTGATCTCGCCCGCGAAGCCGCCGTCGATGAAGATCCCGAAGCCGTAGCCGGTGCCGAGCTGGATCTCGCGCATGCGGGCCGAGCAGCGGGCCGCGAACGCCTGGCGGTCCTCCACCGTGTCGGGCTGGCCGGGGATCCGGCGCGGCTCCCACTTCGTCAGCCAGTGGTGGCAGCGCCGGCGCACCTCGCGCCACTCGTCGAAGTCGTCGAGGGTGAGCGGGCGGAGCACCAGCCGCCGGCCCCGGAGGATCGCACCCCCGCTCATCGGATGGGAGGTGTCCCTGCGACGCAACACGTGGCGGAGCCTAGCGAGGCCCCCGCGACGGCGGTCAGCCCGGCGGCGGCGCTCATGGCAGCTGCGACAGCACGAGCCCGTCGAGGATGTCGGCCTCGGACACGAGGCACTCCTCGAACCCGAAGTACCTGAAGATGCCCACGAGCACGCAGCAGCCACCGACGATCACGTCCGCCCTGCCGGCCTCCAGCCCGGGGTTGTGCACGCGGTCCGCGACGGCCTCGGTCGCCAGGGTGCGGAACACGTCCTCGGCGGCGTCGTGGGTGAGCACGAAGTGGTGGATCGCGTCCCGGTCGTACTCCGCGAGCCCGATCTCCACCGCCGCGACGGTGGTCACCGTCCCGGCCAGCCCGATGAACCGGCTCGCGTCGCCCGCGCCGGGGACCTCGCGGGCGACGTCGTCGAGGTGCTGCTCGACCACGGTGAGGCAGTTCGACAGCTCCTCGGGCAGGGGTGGGTCGTGGTGGAGGAACTTCTCGGTCATCCGCACGCAGCCGATGTCGACCGACAGCGAGGCGTACAGGTGCTCGCCGCCGAGGGCGAACTCGGTGGAGCCACCGCCGATGTCGACCACGAGGGAGGTGCCCGGCGCGTCGCCGAGGCCCGCGGTGGCGCCACGGAAGCTCAGCTCGGCCTCCTGCGCGCCGCTCAGCAGCTCGGGCGCGGCGCCCACGACCTGCTCCGCCGCGGTGAAGAAGTCGTCGCGGTTGGCGGCGTCGCGCGCCGCGGAGGTCGCCGCGATGCGCACCCCGGCCACCTCGTGACGGTCCATCACCTCCCGGTACTCGCGCAGCACCGACAGCGTGCGCTCCACCGCCTCGGGGTCGAGGCGCCCGGTGCGGTCCACGCCGGCGCCCAGGCGGGTGATCCGCATCAGCCGCTCGACCGGTTCGGTCCCGTCCGAGATCAGCAGGCGCGTCGAGTTCGTGCCGCAGTCGATCGCCGCGTAGAGGGGTCCGCTCACAGGTCTCCTTCGCTCAACCGCTCGTGTACCCAGCGTCCCACCGGATCGTCACCGCCGGCGAGGAACCAGGCGTAGTGGGCGTGCAGGCACTTGACCCCCCGCCGCGTGCCGCCGACGCCGCCGGAGGGCAGCGGGCCGTCGTGGCCCCGCGGCACGCGAGCGTCCCGCTCGGCCCGGTAGCGCTCGTGCGCCGCGGCGAGCTCGTCCGCGGGGACGGCGGCCTCCGCCGCGCGCACGCCGCCCTCGGACTCGAGCCGGCCGATCCGCCGGTTCAGCTCCGCGTCGAGGAGCCAGTACAGGGTGGGCATCGGCGTGCCGTCGTCGAGGAGCGGGTCGTTGCGGATCACGACCGGTCGGCCCTCGGCGTCGCGCACGACGACCTCGAAGCGGCCTCGGGGCTCGCGCCCGAGCGCTTCGGCCACGAGCCGCACGTCGTCGGGGTCGGGCACCTCAGGACGCGGCGGTGCGTCGCTCGATGGCGCCGCCGAGCCGGTCGAAGGGCCACGAGCGCGGCAGCACCAGCCCCGCGGTCGCCGGCGGCAGCACCGTGTAGGACTCCTCACCGGCCTCGACGAGCCCGAAGTCCCGCCGGGCGATCCGCTCGATCTCGGCGGGGCGGTCGAGGCGGGCCCGACGGTCCGCGAGGCGCTCGTTCTCGCGCTCCAGTTCGGTGAGCTCGGCCTCGCGGGCGGCGATCTCCGACCGCTGTGCGAGGTAGCTGCGCGCCGGGACGGCGAGGAGCGTGGCGACGACGGCCGCGAGGAGGCCGGCGACCGCGAGCCGCCGGAGCAGCACCGACCGGCGCTCGGGCCCCGCTGCCACGGTCAGGCGCCGCCCACCGGTGCGAGGGCGGCGCGGCCGCGGTAGACGGCCGCCTCGCCGAGCTGCTCCTCGATGCGCAGCAGCTGGTTGTACTTGGCGACGCGGTCCGAGCGCGCCGGCGCGCCGGTCTTGATCTGCCCGCAGTTGGTCGCCACCGCCAGGTCCGAGATCGTCACGTCCTCGGTCTCACCGGAGCGGTGCGACATGACCGAGCTGTAGCGGCTGCGGGTGGCGAGCTCGACCGCCTCGAGGGTCTCGGTGAGCGAGCCGATCTGGTTGACCTTCACCAGGATCGAGTTCGCCACACCCGACTCGATGCCACGCGCGAGGCGCTCGCTGTTGGTCACGAACAGGTCGTCGCCGACGAGCTGGACCCGGTCCCCGAGCTTCTGGGTGAGCAGCGCCCAGCCGTCCCAGTCCTCCTCGGCCATGCCGTCCTCGATCGACACGATCGGGTAGCGGTCGCACAGGTCGACCAGGTAGTCGGCGAACTCGGCGGAGGACAGGGAGCGGCCCTCGCCCGCGAGGGTGTAGGTCCCGTCGGAGAAGAACTCGGTCGACGCGGCGTCGAGCGCGAGCGCGATCTCCTCGCCGGGCACACGGCCGCTGCGCTCGATCGCCTCGACGAGCAGCGAGACGGCCTCCTCGTTGGAGCCGAGGTTCGGCGCGAAGCCGCCCTCGTCGCCGATGGCGGTGGACAGCCCCCGCTCGCCGACGACCTTCTTGAGCGTGTGGTAGCACTCGGTGCCCCAGCGCAGCGCCTCGCCGAACGACGCGGCGCCGACGGGCATGAGCATGAACTCCTGGATGTCGACGTTGTTGTCGGCGTGCTCCCCGCCGTTGATGACGTTCATCATCGGGACCGGCAGCACGCACGCGTTCGGGCCGCCGACGTAGCGGTACAGCGGCAGGTCCAGCTCGTCCGCGGCGGCCTTGGCGACCGCGAGCGACACGCCGAGGATGGCGTTCGCGCCGAGGCGGCCCTTGTTGTCGGTGCCGTCGAGCTCGAGCAGCAGCCGGTCGATGTCGCGCTGGTCCGTCGCGTCGAGCCCGAGCAGGGCGTCCGCGATCTCGCCGTCGACGTGCTCGACCGCCCGGGTCACGCCCTTGCCGAGGTAGCGGTCGGCGTCGCCGTCACGGAGCTCCACCGCCTCGAAGGCGCCGGTCGAGGCACCGGAGGGCACCGCCGCCCGGCCGGTCGCACCGGAGTCCAGCTCGACCTCGACCTCGACCGTCGGGTTGCCACGGGAGTCGAGGATCTCCCGCCCGATGATGCCCACGATGATGCTCAACTCTGCTCGCTCCTGTCGTACGGCGCGCGCCGCTGCACGCCACTGTCGAAACTACTGCCCGATCCGCCGCGCAGAAGTGAGGGTGCACCCCCCACTCCTGCGCGCGGACCTCGAGGGGTGGGGCTCAGCCGGCCTCGGAGTGGGTGACGGGCGCCTCGCCCATCCACTCCCGCAGCGTGTTCTTCAGCTTCGTCTGCTGGATGAACACGTCGTGCTCCGGCGGGGAGTCACCGGCCGGCTGCGGGTCCTTCCAGTAGAAGCTGAGCCACTCCTGCACCCCGGACTGACCGGCGCGGGCCGCCAGGTCCAAGAAGAGGGCCAGGTCGAGCACGATCGGCGCGGCGAGGATGGAGTCCCGGCAGAGGAAGTCGACCTTGATCTGCATCGGGTAGCCCATCCACCCGAAGATGTCGATGTTGTCCCACCCCTCCTTGTTGTCGCCGCGGGGCGGGTAGTAGTTGATCCGCACGACGTGGTCGATGTTCCCGTAGAGGTCGGGGTACACGTCCGGCTGCAGGATCGTGTCGAGCACGCCGAGCTTCGAGACCTCCTTGGTCTTGAAGTTCTCGGGGTCGTCGAGCACCTCGCCGTCGCGGTTGCCGAGGATGTTCGTCGAGTACCAGCCGCGCATGCCCAGCATCCGGGCCTTGAACCCGGGCGCCAGGATCGTCTTGATGAGCGTCTGGCCGGTCTTGAAGTCCTTGCCCGCGATCGGCACGCCGTTGCGCCGGGCGAGCTCCTCCATGCAGGGGAGGTCGACGGTGAGGTTCGGCGCCCCGTTCGCGAAGGGGACGCCCGACACGAGCGCCGCGTACGCGTAGATCTCCGACGGGGCGATGTTCTCGTCGCTCGCCTTGAGGCCCTCCTCGAACGACTCGACCGTCTGGTGGACCTCCGAGGGCTCCTGGTACGCCTCGGTGGAGCCGCACCAGATCATGACGAGCCGGTCGCAGCGGTTGTCGACGCGGAAGCGCTCGATGTCCTCGATGACCTGCTGGGCGAGGTCCCACTTGCTCTCACCGGTCTTGACGCGCACGCCGTCCAGCTTCTTGACCCAGCGCTTGTCGAAGACGGCCGGCATGGCGACGATGCCCTCGAGCTCCGAGGACAGCGGTGCGAGGTCGGCCTCGTCGAGCACGCCCGCGGTGCGGGCGGCCTCGAGGGCGTTCGCGGAGATGGGGTCCCAACCCCCGAACACGAGGTCGTCGAGGTCGGCGAGGGGGACGAAGTCGCGGATGCGAGGGTTGCGACCCTCGTCGCGCTCACCGAGGCGGATGTGCGCCATCTGCGAGAGCGATCCGATCGGCGCGGCGAGCCCGGCACGTACGGCGAGAACTCCCGCATACGCGGTGGAGGCCACTGCGCCCATCCCGGGGGTGAGGACCCCGAGACGGCCGGTGGCGGGAGAAATCGTGAGTGGTTCAGGCATGGTGCGACTCTACGCCCCAGCCGCCGGGTCGCCCTAGGCGCGCCCGGTCCTCAGCCCTCCCCGCCCGACCGCCGTCGCTCGAGGTCCCGCACCTGCTCGATGCGACGGTCGGTGGCGCGCCGCAGGGCGTTCTCGGCGTCCAGCCCGGCGGCGTGCGCCGCTTCGACGAGCTCGAGCAGCGCCGCGCCCAGCCGCTCGTCGTCGAGGTCGGCCCCCGGCGCCCCGGCACCGCCCCCGAGCGCCTCCGCTCGCTTGAGCACCTTGGCCGCCCGGGCGAGGGCGGGCAGCGAGCCGGGGATGCCGTCGAGGACCGAGTCGCGCCCCAGCTCGTCGCGCTTGTCGGCCTCCCACGTGCTCACCAGCTCGTCGATCCCGGGCGTGCCGCCCGCCCCGGGGCCGAAGAGGTGGCCGTGGCGCCGCACGAGCTTGTCGTGGATCGAGCGGATGACGTCCGCGAGGGTGAACCACCCGGCGTCGCGGGCGATCGCGGCGTGGAACACCACCTGGTAGAGCAGGTCGCCGAGCTCGTCGCACAGCTCGTCCGCGCCCTCCCCCGTCGCGGGGTCGTAGTGGTCGATCGCCTCGAGGACCTCGTGGGCCTCCTCGAGGAGGTAGCGCTGCAGCGACCGGTGGGTCTGGGCCTCCTTCCACGGATCCTCGGCGCGCAGCCGGCGCATCAGCTCGTCGAAGCGGACGAGCTCGCCCGCGAGCGGCTCGCCGAGCTCGGGGATCCACAGCGAGGTGAGGTGGTCCGGCTGCACCGCGCGGTCGAGCTCGGACCACTCGACCTCGAACAGCCGCTCGTCGGGCAGGCCGAGGCGCTGCAGCACCGTGACCGGGACCTCGGGCGGGTCCTCCACGGCGAGCTTCACGTCGGAGAGCACGAACGGGTGGTCGCACTGGGCGACCAGCAGCGGTCCCCGCTCCCCCGCCGCCTCGGTCGCGAAGCGGTGCCCGTCCACGAGCCGCACGCCGAGCTCGAGCGGGTCGACCCCCAGGCGGGCCCAGGTGAGGTCGAGGAACGACAGCGCGGGGTGGACCCGCGCCTCGACGCGCTCGTCCGCCAGCAGCAGCTCGACGGTCCGCTCCGCCACGACCGGCGACCCGGGGACCGCGTAGAGCACCTCGCCGTGCTCGTCGGCCCGCGCGACGAGCTCCTCGACGATGGCCGGGTAGACCTCGTCGATCGTGGCGGCGGCGTCGTAGACGTCGTCGAAGGTGGTCGCGCCCTCCACGACGACCGCGGCGGGGTGCCGCTCGGTCCGCAGGTAGCGCGCGTGCGTCGGGAACCTCGCGACCAGCTCCGCGGTGCCGGCCGTGACCAGGTCCGCGCCGCCGGGGCCCAGCCCGACGACGTGCACCAGCGGGCGGCGCACCTCAGTGGTCGTGGTCGACCTCGGAGGGCGTGCCGCCGATCCCGGGCTCGGGGACGGGCTCGGGCTCCACCGGGGCGGCGATCGGGGTGGGCGGCGCGAGGACGAGCGGTTCGCCCATGCCGCTCATCGTCACCGCGGACCCGTACCGGGGGTTCACCTCGGCGGTCGAGGAGACGACGAGCGAGATCCAGGACTGCGCGCCCTGCTGGGCCAGGGAGTCGGCGATCTCGGCCAGGTCCTCGCGGGCGTCCGCGAAGTCGAGCCGGCGGCGCTCGTCGATGCGGAACACGTAGAGGCTCTCGCCGCCGTTCGGGTTCGGCACGACCACCGGTCCCACGTCACGGCCGGTCGTCGCGCTCCGGAAGGCCTCGTCCAGCTCGTCGGGGATCTGCTCGCTCGACACGCACCGGTCCCCGGGGTCGAGCACGAGCGACGTGCCCTCGACGACGTCGGGCAGCTCCTCGATGGAGGTGCCGTCGCGCAGCGCCCGGCGCACCTCCGCCTCCGACTCGGCCGGCACGTACGTCACCGCCGCGCACGCCTGGTCCCACAGCGCCGGCAGGCCGTCGTAGAGCCGCCGGAGGTCGTCGTCGCTGTCGGGGTCCAGGCGGGAGAACCGCTCGTTGAGCACCCCCTGGGCGGCGACGAGCTCGACGATCTTGTCCCGCGTCGACGCCTCGTACTCGAGGCCGTTCGCCTCGAGCTGGCTGTCGACCTGCTCGCGTGCGGTGCGAAGGTCGTCCTCGGTGATCTCGAGCCCCCAGCGCTCGGCCTCGGCGACCCAGGCGACGCGCTGCAGCTCGAACTGGAGCACGCTGCGGAACACGTCGCCGGGCACCTTGCTGTCGGTGATGCCCTGGACGCCCCCACCGACGAACCCCTCGTCGCGGGCGAGCTCCTCGACCGACTCGACCGGGACCGCGCGGCCCAGCACCGTCGCGGCGGTCGTGTCGGAGAGCACGCCGCAGGCCGATCCCAGGAGCGCCGCGGCGGCCGCCGAGGCGGCGAGGAGCAGTGAACGGGTCCTACGCATGGGCGCGGATGCTACTGCCGGGACCCCGCACCGGAACCACTCGCGACCGCCGGCTCGGTGCCGGCACCCGCGGCGTCGGCGGCGGGCTCCTTCGGCGGGGGCACGAGCTCCCGCAGCGCGCTGACGAGGTCCTCGGCGAGCGACTGCCCACCCTTGACCGGGAGGCGCAGCTCGCGGTCCGCCTCGCGGTACAGCGCGCCCTTGTAGAGGCGGGCGAGGCGCATCTGCTTCGACTGCGGCAGCGTGATCGGGGAGATCGTCGCGAGCAGGCCGCCGCCCGAGAGGGCGGGGCTCTTGGTGACGGTGATGTCGGTGACGCCGGTGCGCACGCACTCGGCCCGCAGGTACGCCACCTGCAGCAGCGCCGCGGCGGGCGGTGGCACCGGGCCGAACCGGTCGGTCCACTCGAGCGCGATGTCGTCCACGTCCGCCGGTGAGCGGACCGCGGCGAGCCGCCGGTAGGCGTCGAGGCGCAGGTCGTCGCGCTCGACGTAGTCGGGCGGGAGGTAGGCCGGCATCGGCAGCTCGAGGGTGATCTCCTCGGGCTCCTCCGGCTCCTTGCCGTTCAGCTGCTCGATGGCCTCGTGCACCATCTGCACGTAGAGGTCGTAGCCGACCGCCGCGACGTGGCCGGACTGGCCGGTGCCGAGCAGGTTGCCGGCGCCGCGGATCTCGAGGTCGCGCATCGCGATGCGGAACCCGGACCCCAGCTCGGTGGACTCGCCGATGGTCTTCAGGCGCTCGTAGGCCTCCTCGGACAGCTGGCGGTCCTGCGGGAAGAACAGGTAGGCGTACGCCCGCTGGCCGGCGCGCCCGACCCGGCCGCGCAGCTGGTGCAGCTGCCCGAGACCGAGCAGGTCGGCGCGCTCCACGACCAGCGTGTTCACCGTGGGCATGTCGATGCCCGACTCGATGATCGTCGTGCACACGAGCACGTCGAAGCGCCCCTCCCAGAAGTCGACCACCACGCGCTCGAGGGTGCCCTCGTCCATCTGGCCGTGCGCGACCGCGATGCGGGCCTCGGGCACCAGCTCGGCGAGTCGGGCCGCCTGCTGCTCGATGTCGCGGACCCGGTTGTGCACGTAGAACACCTGGCCCTCGCGCAGCAGCTCCCTGCGGATGGCCTCGACCACGGCCCGCTCGTCGTACTCGCCGACATAGGTGAGGATGGGCTGGCGGGCCGCCGGGGGCGTGTTGAGCAGCGACAGGTCCCGGATGCCGGCGAGGCTCATCTCGAGGGTCCGGGGGATCGGCGTCGCGCTGAGCGTGAGGACGTCGACCTCGGCGCGCAGCTGCTTGATGGCCTCCTTGTGGGCGACGCCGAAGCGCTGCTCCTCGTCGACCACGAGCAGTCCGAGCTGCTTGAAGCGGATGTCGTCGGAGAGGAGGCGGTGGGTGCCGATCACGACGTCGACCTCGCCGTCCGCGAGCCCTTTCGCGACCTCCCGGGCCTGGCCGGGGGTGAGGAACCGGGACAGCACCTCGACCCGCACGGGGTACCCGGCGAAGCGCTCCGAGAACGTCTGGTAGTGCTGCTGCGCGAGCAGTGTGGTCGGCACGAGCACGGCGGCCTGCCGACCGTCCTGCACGGCCTTGAACACGGCCCGCAGCGCCACCTCGGTCTTGCCGAACCCGACGTCGCCGCAGATGAGCCGGTCCATCGGCACCGGCGATTCCATGTCGGCCTTGACCGCCTCGATCGCGAGCAGCTGGTCGGGGGTCTCCTGGTAGGGGAAGGCGAGCTCCAGCTCGCGCTGCCAGGGCGTGTCGGGCGAGAACGCGTGGCCGGGTGTCGCGACCCGCTTCTGGTAGAGCACGACCAGCTCCTGGGCGATCTCCGCGACCGCCGAGCGGACCTTGGCCTTGGTGCGCGAGAAGTCCGCGCCGCCCATCTTGTTGAGCTTCGGGGTCTCCCCGCCGGAGTAGAGCTTGATCGAGTCGATCTGGTCCGAGGGGACGTAGAGCTTGTCGCCGCCGCGGTACTCGAGGAGCAGGTAGTCCCGCTCGACGCCGCCCATGGCCCGCTTGACCATGCCCTCGAACCGGGCGACGCCGTGCACCTGGTGCACGACGTGGTCGCCGACGCGGAGGTCCTCGAAGAACCGCTGCGCGTCGCGCTTGGGGGTCCGGGCGGCGCGGTGGGTGCGGCGCCGCCCGCTGAGGTCGGCCTCGGAGAGCAGCGCGAGGCGGACGCCGGGGAGGATGCAGCCCCGCTCGAGCGGCGCGACGACGATCCGGCCGCCCGGGCCGCGCAGCTCCGCGGCGGAGGGCACCTCGTCGAGCACCGGGAACGAGAAGCCGTGCTCGGCGAGGAGCTTCTCGATGCGAGCGGCGGAACCGGCGCCGTCCGCGCACACGACGACGGTGTGCTCGTCGTCCAGCAGCTGCCGGAGCTGCTGGAGCAGGGCGGTGGCCTCGCCGACCGCGGGCGGCCACGCGAGCGCGGCGACCGCCGGGGACTCCGGTGAGTCGGGGACGCCCGCGAGCGACCACACCGGCGCGCCCGTGTGGCGGAGCAGCCGGTCGAAGTCGACGTGCAGGCGCGGGAGGTCGCTCGTGTCGCTGAGGTCCCAGGTGCGCGACAGCGCCTCGGCGAGGTCGACCTCCTCCGCGGCGATGTCGCCGGCACGGTCGCGCAGCCGGCGCGGCTCGGCGAGCAGGATCTGCCCCGAGTCGGGCACCAGGTCGAACAGGACGTGCTCGCCCTCGGCGAGCCACGCCAGCCAGGCCTCCATGCCCTCGAAGGCCTCGCCGTCGGCGATCCGCTGCCACTGCTCACGGCCCCAGGGCTCGGTGGCGACGAGCCGCTCGGCACGGGCCCGGACCTCCTCGGTCGGCAGCAGCTCGCGCGCGGGGAAGACGTGCACCTCGTCCAGCTCGACCGTCGCGCGCTGGTCGGCGACGGAGAACTCGAACAGGCGGTCGACCTCGTCGCCCCACAGGTCGATGCGCACCGGCGCGTCCGCGGTGGAGGGGAACACGTCGATGATCGAGCCGCGCACCGCGACCTCGCCGCGGTGCTCCACCTGGTACTCGCGCCGGTACCCGGCCGCGACGAGCTGCTCGACCAGCTCGGTGGAGTCCAGGTGTCCGTCGCGGCGCAGCACGATCGGTTCGACGTGCTCCACCTGCGGCCCGAGGCGCTGCACGAGCGCCCGGGCGGGCGCGACGACGACCGCGAGTGACTCGTCACCGCTGCGCAGCCGCCACATCGTGCGCAGCCGCCGCCCCATGGTCTCGATCGAGGGGCTCACGCGCTCGAACGGCAGCGTCTCCCATGCGGGGAACAGCTCGACCGACGAGGCCGGCAGGAACGCCTCGAGGTCCGCGGCGAGCCGCTCCGCGTCGGACGCGGCGGGCACCGCCACGACCACCGGACGGCGGCGCGAGAGCTCGACGAGGCCGGCGACGGTGACCGCGCGGGCCGCCTCGGGCACGACCAGCACCGTCGAGGACCGGCCGAGCGCGCCGAGGAGGCCCGGCTCGTCACGCAGCCGGGGCAGGAGCGCCCGCAGCGGCGGCTCGGGGCGCGCCGGTGCGCGGGCGTCCAACGTGTCCGCGGGGGGTCGCTCGGTCACCGGGCGAACATACCGCGGGACCCGGCGGGTTGGACGCCGACCCCGCCGCGGTGTGGAATGCTGCCCGCTCCATGGCCGTACTGCTCGCCGCGCTCTCCGCCGCCACGTTCGGGATCGGGGACTTCTTCGGTGGCCTGTCGGCGAGGCGGATGGCGGCGCTGCTCACCACGGTCGCGGCGCAAGCGGCCGGGCTCGGGCTGGTCCTCGCCTCGTGCCTCGCGATCTCCGGCTCCCCGACCGGCAGGGACCTCCTGTTCGGTGCGCTCGCCGGCGTCGCCGGTGCGGTGGGGCTCGTCCTCTTCTACTGGGCGATGGGCCAGGGCCCGATGAGCGTCGTGGCCCCCGTGTCCGCGGTCATGTCGGCGCTGGTCCCGGTCGTCGCCGGCGTGGCGGCGGGCGAGCGACCGGGCGTCCTGTCGACCGCCGGCATCCTCCTGGGGCTGCCGGCGATCGTGCTGATCAGCCGTGAGCCCACCCCGGTGGAGGCCGCGGTCTCCGAGCGGGCCGTGGAGGCCTCGGTGCACCTGCGGGCACCGAAGCGGCTCGCCGCGCGGGGAGGCCTGCCGGTGGTCGCGGGCACCCTCGCGGGCGTCGCCTTCGGCGGGTTCTTCACGCTGATCAGCCACACCGGCGAGGGCAGCGGGATGTGGCCGATCGCCGCGGCGCGCGCCGCCGCGGTCGTGCTCGCCGGGTTCGTCGCGCTGACGGCGCTCCCGGCGCGGCCGGCCCCGCGCGGCCTCGCGTTCGCGGCGCTCGCCGGCTGCCTCGACGCGACCGGCAACGCGTTCTACCTGCTCGCGACCCGCCAGGGGCTGCTCACCCTCGTCGGCGTGGTCGGCGCGATGTACCCCGCGTCGACGGTGGTGCTGGCGCGGGCCGTGCTGCGGGAACGGCTCGCGCCCCACCAGGCGGTCGGCCTGGCGATCGCGGCGGGCGCCGTCGCGCTGATCGCCCTCGGCTAGCCCGCGTTCACCCGCTGCATCGTCGCGTCGATGCCCTCGAGCAGGATGGACTCGACGGCGTCGGCCGCCACCTCGCACGCGACGTCCAGCTCGGCGCGCGCCGCGGCCGGCACCTTCGACAGCACCCAGTCCGCGCCCTTGGCGGCACCGCCGGGGGGCTTTCCGACCCCGATGCGGACCCGGGTGAACTCACGCGTGTGCAGGTGCTGCTCCAGGGAGCGCAGGCCGTTGTGCCCGGCGAGCCCGCCGCCGACCTTGACCTTCACCCGGCCGGGCGGCAGGTCGAGCTCGTCGTGCACGACCACCAGGTCGGCCCACTCCTCGATCGGGTACCGCTTCACGAGCTGCGCGACCGAACGACCGGACTCGTTCATCCAGGTGGTCGGCGTGGCGACCGCGACGCGGCGGCCCTCCAGGCGCAGTTCGGCGACCCGGGCGCTGCACCGGTTGTCGTTGCGGAAGCGCTCGCCGTGGCGCGCCGCGAGCAGCTCCGCGGTGTCCGCACCGACGTTGTGCCGGGTTCGGGCGTAGCGCTCCCCGGGGTTCCCCAGCCCGACGACGAGCAGGTCCCACGGCGTGTCGCGGTGCGCCCGCGGCCGGATCACTCCTCCTCGGAGGACTCGTCTCCGTCGGCCCGCTGGGCCACGACCGCGGCACGGGTGAGCTCCGCGGTGACCACCGCCTGCTGGGGGCTGGTCAGGCAGACGACGCCCTCCGGCATCGGCACGTCCTTGACCAGCAGCGACCGGTCGAGGCGCATGTCGGAGATGTCGACGTCGATGTAGGGCGGGATCTGGTCCGGCCGCACGCGCACGCGCAGCGTGTTCAGGCGCTGCTCGGTCATGCCGCCCATCACCGTCACCTTCTTCGCCTCACCCACCAGCCGGATCGGGATGTCCATCTCGACGGGCTTGGTCGGGTCGACCTTGAGCAGGTCGACGTGGGTGATGTCGCGGCGGATCGGGTGCTGCTGGATCTCGCGCACCAGCGTGAGGAACGAGTCGCCCTCCAGCTCGACGCGGATGAGGGCGTTGCGGCCGGCCTTGGTGCCGAGCGCGCGCCGCAGCTCGGCCCGGTCGAAGGTCACGGCATCCGCGGGCTCCCCGCCCCCGTAGATGACGGCGGGGATGCGACCCTCGGCGCGGGCTCGGCGAGCCGGGCCCTTGCCGCTGCTGCGGCCGGTCTCGGCGGTGAGGGTGACCTCGGACATGACGACTCCTGGGGGCGGACGTGTGGGGGCACCGGGCGCACGCGGGACGCTCGCAGGCCGACGGGAGAGTGTAACGGCGGCGCCGCGACGGGTGCCAGACGCTCGCGCGCCGGCTCAGGTCTGGTTCTGGCCGTCGAAGATCTCCGACACCGACGAGTCCTCGAACACCGCGTCGATCGCGTCGGCGATGATGCCGGCAGCGGAGAGCACCTCGATCTTGTCGATCCGCTTCTCGGGCGGCAGCGGCAGCGTGTTGGTCACGACCACGCGCGTGAGCACCGAGTTCTTGAGCCGGTCGATCGCGGGCCCGGAGAACACGCCGTGGGTCGCGGCGCAGCACACCGACGACGCGCCGCGCTCGACGAGCTGTTCGGCGGCGGCGACGATCGTGCCGGCGGTGTCGATCATGTCGTCGATGAGCACGCAGGTGCGGCCCTCGACGTCACCGACGACCTCCTTCGCGACCACCGCGTTCTTCGCGCCGCGCACGCGCCGCTTGTGCACGATGGCGAGGTCGGCGTGCAGCTGGTTGGCGTAGCGCTCCGCGACCTTCACCCGCCCGGCGTCGGGCGACACGACCACCAGGTCCTCGGGCAGGTTCCGCGCCATCCAGTCGACCAGGACGGGCATGGCGGTCAGGTGGTCGACGGGGCCGTCGAAGAAGCCCTGGATCTGGCCCGAGTGCAGGTCGACGCTGACGATCCGCTTCGCCCCCGCGACCTCGAACATGTTGGCGAGCAGCTTCGCGGTGATCGGCTCGCGGCCCTCCGCCTTGCGGTCCTGGCGCCCGTAGCCGTAGAAGGGCGCGACGACGGTGATGCGCTTGGCCGAGGCCCGCTTCGCGGCGTCGACCATGATGAGGTGCTCCATCAGCGCGTCGTTGACCGACAGGTCCGCCGTGGAGCAGTGGCTCTGGAAGATGAACAGGTCGGCGCCGCGGATCGATTCGCCGTACTTGCAGTGCAGCTCGCCGTTGGCGAACTCCGCGAGCTGGACGGGACCCAGCTTCTGCCCCAGCCGCTGGGCGACCTCCTCGGCGAGCTCGTGGTTGACCCTGCCTGCGACGATCGTCAGTCGCTTCTTGGTGACCAGCTCCACGACGTGCCTCCCGGATTCGCCCGCCTCCGACACCGTCGCGTCGCTCACCGCCGGGCCTCCGCAGTGTAGAACGGCCCGGTCGCCGAGTTCGAAGGGACCTCGGAGCCCGGCCCGAGCGCCGCGTACGGACCGACCCTGCAGCCGTCGCCGATCCGCGCCTCGCGCGCGGTGGTCTGGTCGATCGTGCAGTCGGAGCCGACGACCGTGTCGACGAGGCGGCTGTTGGGGCCGACCTCGGTGCGGTCGCCGACGACGGTGGACCCCTGGAGCATCACCCCGGGGAACAGCGTCACGTCGCGACCCACCCGCACGGTGGTGTCGACGTGCACGGCGGCCGGGTCGACGATCGTCACCCCGGAGCGCAGGAGCGCCTCGTTCGTGCGCCGGCGCAGCTCGGCCTCGGCCGCCGCGAGCTGGAGCCGGTCGTTGATGCCCTGCGTCTCGGCCGGGTCCTCGGCGACCATCGCCTCGACCGGGTGGCCGGCCGAGGCGAGCACCTCGATCACGTCGGTGAGGTAGTACTCGCCCTGGTCGTTGTCGGGCTCGATGCGGCGCAGCGCGGGCGCCAGCAGGTTGCGGCGGAAGCAGTAGATCGAGGTGTTCACCTCGTCGATCTCGAGCTCCTCGGGGCTCGCGTCGCGGTGCTCGGTCACCCTCACCACGCGCCCCTCGCGGCCCCGCACGACCCTCCCGTAGCCGGTGGGGTCGTCCATGACCGCGGTGAGCAGCGTCGCCGCCGCACCCGTCGAGCGGTGGTGCTCGACGAGCGCCGCGATGGTCGACGCCCGCAGCAGCGGCGCGTCGCCCGGCATGACGAGGACGTCGCTGTCGTCCTCGTCCTCGGGGATGCCGACGAGTCCGACCAGCGTCGCGTCACCGGTGCCGCGCTGGACCTGCTGCTCGACGAACTCGAGCTCGATGTCGTGGACGTGCTCCTGGACCTTCTTGGTGACCCAGTCGCCCTTGTGACCGACGACGATCACCGCACGGCGGGCGTCCACCGCCGCCAGCGAGTCCAGCACGTACATGAGCATCGGCCGGCCGCACAGGCGGTGCAGTGGCTTCGGACGCTCCGAGCGCATGCGGCTGCCCTCCCCCGCGGCGAGGATGACCGCGGAGAGCGCCGGTGGGATCGACGAGTGGGTGTTGGTCATGCTGCCGGGGCAGGACTCGAACCTGCACTCTCCTGATCCAAAGTCAGGCGTTCTGCCAATTGAACTACCCGGCACCGCTGCGGGCCTGCTGCTCCTGCCACGGTAGCGGCGCCTCAGCTGGCTGCGAGGTCCGGGCGGGCACCCCCGCGCCGGCGCAGCTGGGAGATCGCTTCGCGCCAGAACCCGATGCCCCAACCGGTGTGCAGCGCGACGAACGCAGGGGCCACCCAGACCCGCTCGCCCGCGCGGTCGAGCCTGCCGACGGTGGTCGCGGTGCCGACCGCGACGAGGCCCGCGTAGGGGGCGATGAGCGCCAGCCCCCACTTGCGCGTGCGTCGTGGGAGCAGCAGCACCACGGCGAGCGCGAGCACCGCCACCATGCCCGGCGCGGCGAGGTGGCGCGCCGCCGCGGACTCGGGGTGCCGCACCAAGGTCTGCACCTTGCCGGCGCCGTAGCGCCGGTACTGGCGGAACAGCGCCGGCACGCTCTGGCGGCAGTCCCACTCGATCCGGACCTCCGGGTCGAACAGGAGCTCCCGCCCCGTGGCGCGCAGGCGGTGGTCGAACTCGAAGTCCTCGTTCACGAGCTGGGTCTCGTTCCAGCCACCGAGCTCCCGGACCACCTCCAGCGGGTACGCGCCGAACGGCACGTGGTCCACGGTCCGCATCTCGTCGCCGTAGTGGTACACGGAGTTGCCCTGCGCGAACGGGGAGGCCATCACCGCCGCGATCGCCCGGCCCGCCGGGGTCCACCCGCGACCGTCCTTGCGTCCGCCGACACCTCCCCAACGGCCGGTGCGGAGGTGGCCGACGACCCGCTCGACGTAGTCCGACGGGATGCGCGAGTGCGCGTCCACGCGGACCAGCCAGCGGCCCGCCGCACGGTCCACGGCGAGGTTGAGCGCCATGGGGATGACCCGGTCGGGGTTCCGCACCAGCTCCACCCGCCCGTCGCGTGCCGCGACCGCCTCGACGATCCGTGCCGTGGCGTCGGTCGAAGCGCCGTCGACGACCAGCACCTGGAGGTTCCGGTGCGTCTGGGACAGCACGCTGTCGAGCACCCCCGCGATGGTGCGCTCCTCGTTCCGCGCGGGGATGACGACCGTGACCAGGTCCTCGGCAGGGTCGTCCTCGACGGCGGGCGCCTCCGCGGGGAGGGCGCTCACCGGCGCTTGCCGAAGAGGGTGGGGATCGTGCGCAGCCCGATCACCAGGTCACGCCACAGCGACCAGTTCTCGATGTAGCGGTTGTCGAGCCGCACCCGGGTCTCGATGCTGGTGTCGCCCCAGTAGCCGTGCACCTGGGCCCAGCCCGTGATCCCGACCGGCACGCGGTGCCGGAAGTGGTAGCCGTCGATCTCGGAGGCGAACTGCTCCACGAAGTGGGGCCGCTCCGGCCGGGGGCCGACGAGCGACATCTCGCCCTTGAGCACGTTGAACAGCTGGGGCAGCTCGTCCAGGTGCGAGGGGCGGAGGATGCGCCCGACCCGGGTCACCCGGTCGTCGTCGTTGACGCACCACTGGGTGGCGGAGTCGTCGTTCACCCGCATCGTGCGGAACTTGAGGATCTCGAACGGCCGCCCGCCGATGCCGATCCGGACCTGGCTGAAGAAGATCGGCCCGGGGCTGCTGAGCTTCACCGCGATCGCGCACAGCAGCATCACGGGCGCCGAGAGCACGAGCAGCACGAGCGACATCACGATGTCGAACGCACGCTTCGCACGCCACCTGCTGGCCGACAGGCCGGGGCGCCGCACGGGGACGAGCGGCAGGCCGGCGACCTCGTGGCCGACGTCCTCGGCGGAGACGCCCAGCTCGAACAGCCGCGGCACCGCGTAGAACTGGACGTCGAGGTCGGCGCAGGAGCGGATGATCCCGACCAGCTCCTCCTCGCCGGCCGCGCCGAACGCCAGGATGACGTGCCGGGTGCCGGTGATCTCGAGGATCTCGCGCAGCCGCTCCGGGCGGCCGACGGTCGGCAGCGGCATCTCGTCGTCGAAGCGGTCGACGAACCCGGTGGGCACGAGCCCGTACTCGGGGTTGTCCTGCAGCGCCTTCGAGATCTCGACGCCGACGGGGCCGGTGCCGACGATCAGCGTGTCCTCGAGGTCGTAGCCACGCGACCGGGCGAGCCCCACGAGCCGGTAGGTGATGAGCCGGCCGAGCAGGATCACCGGGATCGTCGCCGCGACGATCTGCACGATCGCGAACACGTCGATCGACCGCCACGAGCTCTCGAGCCCTCGCCGGCCCACGATCGAGAAGAGGATCAGGGTGACCACCGGCGCCAGGCCGACGCGGCCGACGATCGACAGGAGCCCCTCGCTGGGCACGACGACGAGCCGCCCGCGGCGAGCGGTCGGCCACAGCAGCAGCGTGCCCACGATCGAGAACAGGGCGATGACCTTGAGCGGGATGGGCTCGTTGATGACGACGCCCGACAGCACCAGGGGGCTCGCGAGCGCCGCGGCGTCGAGGAGGTGGCCCAGGACCCGCAGCGTCCGGCCGACCGCGCGGCGCTCGTCGCGGGACACCGCGCTGACCGGCTCCGCGAGGAGCGCCGGTTCCTGCGTGCTGACCCTCAGGTCGATCACGGGCTCGTCGGGAGCTGCACGGCCGGAGTCGTCGCCCACCCGCATGGACGCGACCCGGCCACCGGCCGAAACGTCGTCAGCCTCCGAGTACCGCACCATCATGCCCCGTTCACTCCCAACCGACCGAAGCCGCATGCCCTGCCGTGGAACCACGGTCCCTGCACACGAGTCCTCTTGGCCGCCCGTGTTGCCCCGCCGTCCGCCTGCCCAACTACCTGCACCAGTAAACGTGTGACCACCGCCACCGTCAAGGGTCGTCCGACCCATCCGGCTGGCGGGGCTCCCGGCGTTCAGCCACACTCCCCCGATGCCTCGGGCCGGCCACGTCGAGTTGCGGGTGCAGCGCACCTTCGACGGGCCCGCCCGCGACTGGGACGACCTCGCCGCCTCCCAGCCCCTGCCCAGCCCGTTCCTGAGGAGCTGGTGGCTGCAGCACGCGCCGGCCGGCGAGCTCGTGCTGCTGTGCTGCGTCGCGGACGGACGCCTCGTCGGCGGCCTGGCCCTCGAGCGCGACGAGCTGCGCGCCGGCCCGGTCCGGTTGGAGCGGCTGCGCAGCCCCGGCCAGGGGCCGCTCGCCCCCGACCACCTGGACCTGGTCGCGACCGACGAGCACCGCGACGTGGTCACCGGGGAGGTGCTCGCCTGGCTGCGCAGGCCCGGGTCGCGGGTCGTGGACCTCGACGGCCTCGCCGCCGAGGGGTCGCTCGCCGCCGCGCTGGCCGACCGGGTCGTCGAGCGCCACGGCGCACCCTTCGCGGCGCTGCCCCCCGACGCCGCGGCCTACCTCGCCGCCCGCCCCGGCCGGCTGCGCAGCACGATCCAGCGCACCGCCAAGCGCCTCGCCCGCTCGGGGGCGACGCACCGCCGGGTGCCGCCGGAGGACGGCGAGCGGGCGCTCGCCGATCTGGCCCGCCTGCACGAGGGACGCTGGGCCGACGAGTCGTCGTTCCTCGCGGGCTGGGAGCGGTTCCGGCGCGCGGCGCTCGCCGGCATGCAGGCCGGTGAGGTCACGATCGACGAGATCGTCGACGCGGACGGATCCGTCGTCGCGACCGAGCTCGACCTCCTCGTCGGCGGTCGGACGGCCTTCTACCAGGCGGGTCGCCGCACGGAGCGCGAGTGGCGCGGGGCCGGGTCGGTGCTGCGGTGGGAGATCGTGCAGCGCGCCGTCGCGGACGGGCGCTGCGAGTACGACCTCCTGCGCGGCGACGAGCCGTACAAGGCCGACTGGGCGGACGGGCGCCGTGAGCTGGTCCGGTGCCGCTTCGGCGTCGGGCCGCTCGGCACCGCGGCGATGGCGGCGCGACGCTGGCGCCAGGCCGCGCACGAGCTCAGCCGCGCAGCTTCGCGACGACGTCGAGCACCTCGGCCCGAGCCGACCGGCTGACGCCCAGCCCGACGACCCCGCCCACGACGCCCGCGGCGACGATCGCGACCATCGAGCCGAAGCCCGGCTCGGACAGCAGCCGCACCGGCAGCGCGAAGGCGAGGATGCAGGCGGCGATGGTGACGGCGGGCCCGAGCGCCCCGAGCACGGCCCGGCTGTCGGCCTCGACGATCCGGTTCACGAGCAGCTGCCGGATCCCGGTGAACACGATCGCCACCACGAGGTGCACGGTCGCGACCCAGACGATGCCGTCGTCCGCGACGAACCACATCAGCGCCAGCATCGTCGGCACCATCACCGCGTTGATCCGGACCATCAGGCCGGGACGGCCGATCGCGTAGAGCAGGTCGCCGGTCGCGTACCCGAGCCCCACGACGCAGCCGGTGACCGAGAGGATCTCCATCGTGCGCACGGCGACCGGCGAGTCGATCCCGTACATCAGCGCGATCGAGTCGCGGGCGACCAGCGCGAGGCCGAGGCCCACCGGGATCGAGAACAGCGCGACGATGCGCAGCGCGCGGTACAGGGCGTCGCGCATCGCCATCCGCCCCTCGGAGCGGATGCGCGCGTACATCGGGAACAGCACCGCCGAGAGCGCGTTGAGCTGGGCACCCATCACGAACTCCGGCAACCGGAACGCCTGGTAGTAGCGCGGGTACTGGTCGGGGCGGCGGTTGCCGACGATCACGTAGTCCCCGTTGAGCGACAGCACGCCGAGCAGGCGGGTGCCGGCCATCCGCCAGGCGTACGCGAACAGCTCCTTCGCGACCGGGGTGTCCCAGTGCAGGCGGGGGCGGAAGCGCATGAAGGCCCAGGTCAGCACCAGCCACACGCCGTAGGCGCTGATCAGGCCGGTCATCACCGCCCAGGCGCCGAAGCCCGCCCACGCGAGGCCGATCGTGACCCCGAACCTCGTGAGGTCGCGGGCGACCTCCACCACCGCCCGGGTGCGGAAGTCCATGCCGCGCATGAACAGCGACCACGGGATGACCGTCAGTCCCGACAGCACGACGACCACCGCGAGGCAGCGGAACAGGTTCGTGTACCCGGGCAGGTCGAAGTACTTCGCGATGAGCGGCGAGCCGAACAGCGCCACCGTGGCGAGCACGACGGTGAGGCCGACGTTCGCGGTGAACGCGACCCGCACCCGGTCGGTCACGCCCTTCTCCTGCTCGTACACGAGCGCCGCGCCCATGCCGAGGTCGAGGGCGTTGTCGAAGTAGTAGGTGACCACCATCAGGGTCACCATCACGGCGTAGTCGGTGTCGTCGAGCACCCGCGCGAGCACCGCGGCGAGCACCAGCGCCGACATGTACCGGGTGAACACGCCGACGTTGGCCCACATGAACCCCCGGGACGCGGTCGTGCCGATCGAGGGCCCTGCCTCCCCCTCCCCCGCGCCGTCGCCGGCGGGCTCGGCCGCCCGACCTGATGCGTCCGTGTCAGCCACGGAGCACGATCACCCCGGATGCCCCGGCGCTGAACGAGCGCAGCGCATCGCCCGCGGAGCGGGCGTCGGTGAGGCTGGTGCGACCCTCGGCGACGACCATGAGCGTCGCGTCGGCGAGCGACAGCAGCTGCGACGACGGCACCGGGCCCGGAAGTCGGGGCCCGTTGACGATCACCACGTACCGGCCGGCGAGGTCCTCGAGCACGCGGTGGAAGGTGGAGCGCATCCGCAGGATGTTGCGGCTCGTGTCGACGCCGACGCCCAGGAAGCGGACCATGCCCTCGGGCGCCCCGTAGCCGTCGAGGGAGGACGGCAGGCGGTCCTCGGTGACCGGCACGAGGGCCGTCTCGGCGTCCATCTGCCCGGCGAGGCACTCGGCGAGGCCGGCGACGTCGGTGGTCTGCAGGAGGTCGGTGAGCACACCGCCGTCGAGGTCGGCGTCGATCAGCGCCACCGGCTGGCCGAAGCTGCGGGCGATCATGCACGACAGCCCGAGCGCCAGCTCGGCGCGCTGCTCCCCCTCGTCCGCGCCGACCAGCACGAGCCGGTGCACGGGCTCGTTGAGGCTGAGCCGCTCGACCGCGGCGACGATGCCGGAGACGGAGTCCTGCACGCTGCCGTTGCGCGAGCCGAGCGCCGGCACCCTGGCGAGGATCGGCAGGTCGATCGCGTCGGTGATGTCCTGGGCCGACTCGACCACGGGCCGGCGCAGGTTCCGCACGACGAAGAACACGAACGGCACCAGGCCGCCGAGGAGCAGCCCGAACAGCACGGCGAACCACAGCGGGAACCGCGTGGTGCTCTGCAGCGGCCTCGAGAACACCTCCTGGAACAGCGTGCCCTTGATGCGGCTCTCGACCGGGATGTCGGCTTGGGCGGTCTCGAACACGCCGTTGAGCGCGGGGATGATCTGCGCGCTGACCGCCTCGGAGAGCTCCTTGTCGGGGCTCGAGGCCACGACGTCCATGTAGGCGGCCTCGGGTGAGCGGCGCGCCGAGATGATCGCCGAGATCTGGTCGATCGACTGCGGCAGGTCGCCGCGGCGCTTCACCTCGGCCGCGAGGCCCTTGGACTCGATGATCGTCTCGAGCGCCCGGGTGATGACCTCGTTGTCGTTCGGGTTCGCGCCCGAGAGCACGATCACGGAGCGCTGCGTCTCGTAGATCGGCGGGCTCACGGCCGCGAGCGCGCCGGCGACGGCCGCCGTCACCACCATGGAGGCGACCACGATCAGCACCTGGGTACCGCTGAGGCGGGCGGACCGCCGGACCTCGCCGGGATCGGGCTGCTGCTCGTAGGGCACGAGCGATGTGGTCATCTGTCCCTCGAGATCATCCGCCCGATCGTCTCCTCGGGCCGCGGCCGGGTCCCCCGCGCCCGGAACGGCGCGACGCGGCAGTGTACCGAGTGGAGCGGGCACATCGAAACGTCGACCTGTGCGTCGCACAGGTCGACCGATGGGCGGTGTTTTGAGCCCCGCGCCGATCCGGGCGTAGTGTGCGCCACGTCATGGGCTCACTCATCAAGAAGCGCCGCAAGCGCATGCGCAAGAAGAAGCACAAGAAGCTGCTGCGCCGCACCCGCCACCAGCGGCGGGCCCGCGGCAAGTGAGCCCGTCGGCCTGAGCCGCGCCGAACCGGCGCAGCAGGCCTCGTCGCAACAGCCTCACCCCGAACCCGCCCCACCGAGGGGCAGCCCACCGACGGGCTCGGCCGGGAGGGTGGAGGCCACGACGAGTCCCGGGCCGTGGTGTGCACCCTCGACGAACCACGTCGACCCGCTGCCCGCGAGGCGCGGCCGCTCGCCGGCGAGCTCCCACAGCCGGTCCCGGTGCTCCGCGAGCTCGGGGTACGCGGACAGCGCCGCCGGCTCGAGGTCGTTGCCGTGGTCGCCCTCGGGGCCCCCGAGCTCGTCCCACCGGCGGTAGACCACCGGCGTCGAGCAGTGCACCGGCGGGGTCAGGAGCGTGAACGTGCGCGGCTGGTGCGGCAGCGGCTCGAGGCGCTCGCCGATCCCCCGCACCCTCGCCCGGCCGCCCCGGATGCAGAACGGGACGTCCGCGCCCAGCCGGCTGGCGCGCTCGGGGTCGTCGAAGCCGGCCCAGCGCAGGATCGCCGCCGCGTCGCTGCTGCCCCCGCCCAGTCCCGCCCCGGCGGGGATGCGCTTGTGGAGCACGACCGCGGCGCGGCGCCCCACCAGGTCGAGCGCGCGGACGACGAGGTCGTCCGGGTCGCCCGGCGTGGCCTCCTCGCCGCGGACCACGGTCAGGCCGGACCCCTCCGACAGCACGAGCCGGTCGCAGAGGTCGAGCGACACCATCTCGGCGTCGATCTCGTGGTAGCCGTCGGGGCGGACGCCCACGATCCGCAGCCCGAGGGTGAGCTTGGCGGGTGCCAGCAGCTCCACGGTCACGACCCCGCACCTCGCTCCGGCGCTGCGGCGCCGCTCGGCTGCGCGACCGCCCCGGCGAGCCGGGTCCACGCGGCGACGTCCAGCTCCTCGGGCCGCGCGGTGGGTGCGACCCCGGCCCGGTCGAACGCGTCGGCACCCACGAGGCCCGACAGGGTCGACCGCAGCATCTTGCGGCGCTGCCGGTAGGCCACCTCGACCAGCCGCATGACCTCGTCGACCCCGACGCTGCCCGACGGCGGCTCCCTCCGTGTGATCACCAGGACCGCGGACTCGACGCGGGGGCGGGGCACGAACACCTCGGGCGGCACGGTGAACGCGACCTCGGCGTGCCCGTACCAGGCCACACGGATGGACGGCGCACCGACGACCCGCCCGCCCGGGCCGGCGGCGAGGCGGTCCGCCACCTCGCGCTGCACCATCACCACGAGCCGCTGCACCTGCGTCGCGTGCTCGAGCGCACGCAGCACGATCGGCACCGCCACGTTGTAGGGGAGGTTCGCGACCAGCGACCACGCCCCGTCCCAGCGGGATGCCAGCAGCGACGGCCAGTCGAGCTCGAGTGCGTCGGCCTCGACGACCTCGACCCGGTCGCCGACGGCGCGCTCGGCCAGCACGTCCCGCAGCACCGGCACCAGCGTGCGGTCCTTCTCGACGGCGACGACCGACGCGCCCGTGTCCGCGAGGGCGAGGGTGAGCGAGCCGAGCCCCGGACCGACCTCGACCACGTGGTCGCCCGGGCCGACCCGGGCGGTCGCCGCGATGCGCTCGACCGTCGGAGGGTCGACGACGAAGTTCTGCCCGAGCGAGCGCCGCGGGTCCAACCCGTGGCGGCGCAGCACCGCCCGCACCTCCGCCTCGCGCAGCACCCTCAGCCCCCGGTGGTGGCGGAGCCGCCGGTCTCGTCGTTGGCGTCGGGTGCGGTCGTGGGCGGGAGCGTGGTGATCGTCACCGCCGGGGTCCGGTCGGAGTACCGGCTCGTGCCCTTCGGGTACCACTCCGGCGACACGACCACCGACGTGCCGGGCACCTCGGCGCTGGTCGACACCGGCGCGATCGTCGTGCTGCTCCCCGTGGGCTGCGTGCTCGTCGGCGACGCGCCCTCCCCGTCGCCACCACCGGTGAGTGCGGCGACGGCGAGGACGCCGAGCGCGACCACCGTGACGGCGAGCGCCACCAGGATCCGTGGCGGCAGGGCCCTCACGACTCGTGCAGCCCCGCGGTCGGGACGCTGATCCCGTAGAACGCCGCGGCGGTGGCGGTCGTCGTGCGCGCGACCTCGTCGACCGCCACGTCGTGCAGCTCGGCGACCTTCGCGCCCACGGTGCCGACGAGGGCAGGGGTGTTGGGACGCCCGCGGTGCGGCACCGGCGCGAGGTAGGGCGAGTCGGTCTCGACCATGAGGCGCTCGAGGGGCGTGGCGCGGACCGCGGCGCGCACGTCGTCGGCGGACTTGAAGGTGACGATGCCGCTGATCGACAGGAGCGCGCCCCGCTCGAGGCACTGCTCGGCCTCCTCCGGGCCACCGGTGAAGCAGTGGAACACGGTGCGCTCCGGCACGCCCTCGGAATCGAGGATGGCGAAGGTCTCGCTCCACGCCTCGCGCGTGTGGATCACCAGCGGCAGGCCGAGCTCGTGCGCCAGCTGGATCTGCTCGGCGAACGCGGTGCGCTGCTGGGGTCGTGGGGAGTGGTCGTAGTGGAAGTCGAGCCCGCACTCCCCGATCGCGACGAGCTCGCCGCCCTCCGCTGCCGCCGCGGCGACCTCGCGCAGCTCGGCCGTCCCCTCGCTCGCGGTGTGGGGGTGCACGCCGGCGGTCGCCCACACCTCCGGATGCCGCGCCGCCACCTCCAGGCAGCGCCGGGAGCTGGCGGCGTCGGTGCCGACGGTGACCATCGCGACCACCCCGGCCTCGCGGCCGGCCGCGACGAGGCCGGCGGTGTGGTCGGGGTCGGTCGACCCTCCCCTGGCCATCGCCTCGGCGGCACCCTCGGCGTGGTGCTCCAGCTCGAGGTGGCAGTGGTTGTCGATCCAGGGCCCGGCGCGGTGGTCGCCGGCGGGCTCGGTGGGGCTCGTCCGGGAGTCGTGCACCGGTCAACGCTAACCCGCACGCGGAGGGCCCCGGCACGCGTGGGAGCCCCGGGCGGCCCCTACACGTCGAGCAGGACGATGCCGTACGGCGCGGACGCGAAGTTGCGGACCCTGGACGCGGCGTCCTCCGCGTCGAAGGTGACGGTGCGCCCCTCGACCAGCGCCAGCACGACCGCGTCGCCCCAGCCGAGGACGGGCGCGAGCGGCACCTCACCGGAGGACGGCGGCGCGAGGAGCACCACGTACACGTCGTCGTCGAGCAGGTCGAGCGCGTCGAGCGGGACCGCCACCTGCCGGCCACGGTGGCGCCGCCCCGCGGGCACGAAGCGCAGCTCCCCCTCGCCGCGGCGCATCGTGCGCCGCGGCGCGGGCGCGAAGCGCCAGCGCGGCGGCCGGCGCAGCACCTCGCCGAGGGACCGCTCACCCGCGGCCACCTCCGCCAGGCCGGCCGCGGTCAGGCCGCCCAACCTCGCGGTGAGCGAGGGCCGCTCCATCTGTGCGTCGACCAGCACCACCCGGCGACCCTCGGCGACGAGCGCCGCGGCGACGCCCATGGCGAGCCCGGGCACGGCCCGGTCGGGTCGCGCGCTCGCCACGACCAGGCGGCGCGGCTCGCGGTCCGGGGGCAGGTGGTCACGGGCGGCCGCGACCACGCGCGCGTACTGCCCGGGTGACGCGCCGTACCGGCGGCCGTGCCGGCCAACGTGCGCCCAGACCGAGGCGCCCGTGACGCGGGGGAAGTCGTCGTCGCCGTTCACGCGGGGGCGGCGCTGGCGCGACAGCGCGACACCGGTGGCGGCGAGCGCGCCGGTGCACATGCCGACGAAGGTCATCCACCAGCTGGGCGGCGGTGTCTCGGCGAACACCGGGTCCGGCGGCGCGCGCAGGTAGTGGGGGCCGGTGTAGTAGCGCTGCTCGCCCGGCACCACCTGTCGCACCTCGTTGGCGACGACCTCCTCGGACAGCTCGACGGTCGAGCGGTACACGTTGTCGAGCGCGGTCACCAGGTGCGGCATCACCGCGAGGGTGTTGTCGCGGTCGGTGTCGGAGTACTCGATCTCGATGTAGGCGCCCATCTTCTTGCCCGGGCGGGTGGCCATGAGGCGCTTGCGGACCTCGGGCACCGACAGCTCCACCCCGGAGAGCCGCTTGAGCTCGGCGGCGTACGCGCCGGACACCGCCATGGTCAGGATGCCCTGGAGCCGGGTGCGGTGGACCGAGACGTGCTCGGCGTTCTCGGGCGCGTCGAGCCGCGGGGTGAACAGGCCGGCGCTCGCGCGGTACTTGGTCGGCAGCGTGCTCGCGGCGGTGCTCATCAGGATCGCCCCGATGAGCGCTCCGGCGAGGATCATCGCCCGGGACCGGCGCGAGACGCGCAGGTCCCAGAGTGCGAGCCGCACCGACTCCCACGCCCCCGGCGCACCGTCCGCGGGCGCCGCGGCCTCCTCCGGTGGGCCGTCGGGCCGCACATCGACCGGCCCGGCCCGCGCGGTCCCCGCCCGCGACGCGGCGACCGACACCGGCACGGTGGACGGGTCGACGGTGCCGGGCAGCCCGCTCCAGCGGGCCCCCCAGGAGGGCGTCTGCAGGGCCGCCGACAGGCCGAGGAGCGCCCACCCGAGCTTGTTGTTCAGCAGCGGGAGGAACAACGAGCCCGACAGGACGGGCAGCATCATCACGAAGAGGGTGGTCGACAGCTCCCGGGCCTGGAGCCAGCGCGGCCGGAAGAACCCGACCATGGCGACGACGAACACCGTCGCGAAGATCCCGACGCCGATGAGCCCGAGGTCGCCGGCGATGTCGAGCCAGGTGTTGTGCGCCGACACCTCGCCCCGGCTCTCCCCCAGGCGTTGGGAGCCGGGGGTGACGAGCAGGTACGGCGGGATGATGGAGCGGAGCTGCCCGAGCCCGTAGCCGACCAGCGGCTGTTCCTTGACGAGCTCGATCGAGGTCGTCCACAGGTCGAGCCGGCCCGAGCCCCGGTCCGAGAACCCGCGTTGCAGGTTGTGGGGGTTCGCGACGAAGCCGACCAGGAACGTGATCCCCGCCACGAAGATCGAGCCGAGGCCGACCCCGGCCCGCTGGACGAGCTGCAGGCCGGGGCGGGTGACCATCGTGCCGACGATGGCGAGCGACGCGCCGATCAGCCCCGACCGGCTGCCGCCGCCGGCGAGGCCGGCGAACGCGAACAGCAGGGCGAAGGTGTAGGCGTGCTTCGCGGCGCGGGTCGTCGCCTCCCGCCGGTAGTGGACGGTGAGCGGGATCATCGAGGCCTGCAGGAGCCCGAAGTAGTTCGGGTCCGAGCCGAAGCCGACCGACCGCGTGCCGAGGAAGAGGGCGAGGATGCCCGCGGCGGAGCCGAAGAGCCCTCCCACCCAGTAGGCGCGCAGGAACTCGCGGATCTTGTCGTGGCTGTCGACGAGCATCCCCGTCACGGCGAAGTAGACGACGCCGAGGCCGAGCACGCCCATGCCGAAGAGCCAGCCGGAGCTGCTCGCGGACCACACGCCGCTGAACGTGGCCCACACCAGCAGCGCCCACACCGGCACCCAGTGCCGTGCGGGGATGGCCGGCGGGCGCCACTTCTCGACGAGGAGCTTGTAGAGGATCAGCAGCGCGGCGATCCCGGCCATGACCCTGCCGGTCCGGATCGGTCCGACGCCGAGCCCGTCGAAGTGGATCAGGAACGCGATGATCTGGATGAAGCTGAAGCCGGCCTGGCGCACCCACGCGGCGAGGGCGACGACCACCGCCAGGGCGACCGCGACCAGCACCCCCCACTTCGTGAACACCGCGGCGACGAGCGCGGGGACCGTCAGCGCCGCGGCGGCCACCCCGACGACGGTCGACCAGCGCGAGCGCGCCGTCACCCCCCGCCCCTGGGGCCGGCCGGGGCCGCGGGGCGTCGCCTTCGGTCGTTCGATGGTCTGCAACCGTGTCCCCACGAGGTCCGGGCCCGCAGCGGGCCTCCGACCCACCAAGGCTACCGGCCGCCGCGGAGGGCACCGCCGCGCTCCCCGTCGGGCAGACTGCCGGCATGGGTGACCGACGCGATCCCGACCCCGGCGCCGACCCGTACGCGCGCGCCGCCGAGACGGCGGAGCACCTCGCCGACCGCCTCGGCAGCCACCGGATGGCGGTCGTCCTGGGGTCGGGTTGGGCCGAGGTGGCCGACGGGCTGGGACCGACGACCGCGGAGGTGCCGCTCGACTCGCTCCCCGGCGCTCCCGCGCCGACGGTGCCGGGGCACCGCGGGACCCTGCGCTCGGTGAGGGTGGACCTGCCGGGCGTCGACGGCGTGCCGGTGCTGGTCGCGGCGGGACGGGTCCACCTCTACGAGGGCCACGACGCGTCGACGGTCGTCCACGTGGTGCGCGCCGCGGTGCTGTCGGGGTGCCGGACCGTGGTGCTCACCAACGCCGCGGGCTCGCTGCGACCCGAGGTTGGCGTGGGCACCCCGGTGCTCATCTCGGACCACCTGAACCTCACCGGCGACAACCCGCTGTGCGGCCCGCCGCCACCGGGGGGCACCGCGTCGAGGTTCGCCGACCTCTCCGACCTGTACAGCCGACGCCTCCGGGAGCGCATGCGCGCCGCGGTGCCCGGGCTCGTCGAGGGGGTCTACGCGGGGCTGCGCGGCGGCAGCTTCGAGACCCCCGCCGAGATCCGGATGCTCGCCACGCTGGGAGCCGACCTGGTCGGCATGTCGACCGTGCTCGAGGCGATCGCCGCCCACCACCTGGGGGCCGAGGTGGTGGGCATCTCGCTGGTCACCAACCTCGCCGCGGGCCTGCAGCCCTCGGTGGACCACGAGGAGGTGCTCGCGGCCGGCCACGCGTCGCTCGGCCGGATCGCCGGCGTCCTCCGGGCGGCGATCGAGGCGGCCGAGCCACCGGCCGGAACGTGAGCGGCGAGGCGTTCGACGAGCTCGTCGCGGCGGCCCAGCGGTGGCGGGCGGCCGATCCCGACCCGGCGACCCGGGCAGAGATCGACGGCGTGCTCGCGCGCCGCGACGAGGCAGAGCTGCGCGAGCTGTTCGGCGCGGGGCTCGAGTTCGGCACGGCGGGGATCCGGGGGCCGCTGGGGCCCGGACCGAACCGCATGAACCGTGCGGTGGTGCGACGCACCACGGCGGGGATCGCCCGGCACCTGCTCGAGGCCGTGCCCGACGCGGCGTCCCGTGGGGTGGTGGTCGCCCGGGACGCCCGGCACGGCTCATCCGCGTTCGAGCAGGAGGCGGTCGCGACGCTGACCGCCCACGGCGTGCGGGTGCACCGCTTCGACGAGCCGGTGCCGACCCCGCTCGCGGTCGCCGCGGTCACCGCGCTGGGGGCCGCCGCGGGCGTCGTGGTCACCGCGAGCCACAACCCTCCCGGCGACAACGGCATGAAGGTCGTGTGGTGCGACGGTGCCCAGATCGCACCGCCGGTCGACGCGGCGATCGCCCAGGCGGTCGAGGCCGCCGGGGATGCCGTGCCGCCGGCGGACACGGCGGCCGCACCGGTGGAGGACCTCGGCGGCGCCACGGGCGACCACCGGGTGGTGCGCGGCTACGTGGACCGATGCGCCTCGATGGTGACGGTCCCGCCCCCGTGCCGCCTGAGGGTGGCGACGACCGCGCTCCACGGCGTCGCCGGCGACCTCCTCGACCGCGTGCTGGCCGCCGCCGGCCACGACGACGTGCACACGGTCGCGTCACAGCGCCGTCCCGACCCGGACTTCCCGACCGTCGCCGTCCCCAACCCGGAGGACCCGGCGGCGCTGGCGGAGCTGCGGTCGCTCGCCGCTCGGGTCGGGGCGGACGTCGCGCTCGCGAACGACCCCGACGGCGACCGCCTGGCGGTCGCGGTGCCCGAGGCCGCAGGGACCGGCTGGCGGATCCTCACCGGCGACGAGGTCGGCGCGGTGCTGCTCGCCCACCTCCTCGAGCGCACGGCCGGCGTGCCGGACCGGCTCGTGGTGACGACGGTCGTGTCGTCACGCCTCGCCGGTCGGATGTGCGCGGCGGCCGGGGTGCACTTCCGCGAGACGGCGACGGGGTTCAAGTGGCTGTGCCGGCCCGGGCTCGAGCACCCCGGGTGGCACCAGGTGCTCCTCTACGAGGAGGCGCTGGGCTACGCGGTCGGGCCGGGCGTGCGCGACAAGGACGGCATCGCGGCGGCGGTGGTGCTGCTGGACGCGCTCGGCCACCAGCAGACCCTCGGGCGTGGCCTCCCGGACGTGCTCGACGACCTCGCGCGCGCCCACGGGGCGTTCGTGACCTCGAACGGGTCGGTGCGCACCTCCCGTGAGCGCCTCGACGCCGCGTTCGCCGCGCCGCGCACGAGCCTGGGCGGGCGGCGCGTGGTCGACGCGGACCGGCCGGCGGCGGACGTCCTGAGGTGGTTCCTCGACGACGACACGCGGGTGGTGGTGCGCCCGTCGGGGACCGAGCCGAAGGTGAAGTACTACTGCGAGGCGGTGGAGCAGGTCGGTCGGGACGGCGACGTCGCCGCAGCCAGGCAGGCGGCCGCGGCGCGGCTCGAGCCGGTGGTCGCGGAGGTGCAGGGCCTGCTCGGGGACGGCTGACCCGCGCCGCCCGTCGAGCCGATCAGGCCGTCTCGCCGAGCTCCGCGAGCACCGCGCCGGTCGCCGACAGGCCCAGCCGGTCCGCGCCGGCCCGCAGCACCGCCTCGCAGTCGGCCAGCGAGCGGAGGCCGCCCGACGCCTTGACCCTCGCCCGCGTGCCGGCGACCACGCGCAGCAGGGCGACCGCCTCGGGGGTGGCGCCGCCGGCGGGGTGGAAGCCGGTGGAGGTCTTCACGTGGTCGGCGCCGCCGTCGAGCACGGCGGCCGCCGCGGTGCGCAGCACCGGCGGGCTCCACAGGGCGGACTCCACGATCACCTTCAGCACGACCCCGGGCACCGCGGCGCGGACGGCCGCCACGTCCTCGCGGACGGCGTCGAGGTCGTCGTCCGCGATGGCGCCGAGCGACGCGACCACGTCGACCTCGCGGGCACCGTGCGCCACGGCCGCCGCCGCCTCGTGCGCCTTGACCGACGACAGCGTCGCGCCGTGGGGGAAGCCGACGACCGTGGCGACGGGGATGCGGTCACCGACGATCGACACGACGTGGGCCACGTGCTCCGGCTGGACGCAGATCGACGCGCAGCCCCACTCGACGGCCAGCGCGGCCTCCCGGGCGACCTCGTCGCGGCCGGCCTCGGGGCGCAGGATCGTGTGGTCGATCAACCGCGCCAGCCCGGCCCGGTCCAGTCGCGCGGCGACGTCCTCGTCGGGGTCCTCGGGTCGCATCGGGCGCACCCTAACCCCAGCCCGCGGGCGCGCCGGCCCCTCCCGTGAGAGGATGTCGCGGCGATGGGGATGAGAGAGTGAGCCGCGAGCGCGGCGCACCCGGGCAGCCACACCGTGGGGGCGGACGCAGCATCTACCTCGACGCGCTGCGCGCGGTCGCGCTGAGCCGCGTCGTCGTGTACCACGCCGTGTCGAAGGAGTGGATCACGTTCTTCTCGGCGATGCCGCTCATGTTCTTCATCGCCGGGTCGCTGTACGCGGCGTCGCTGGAGCGCCGGCCGGCACGCCGGGTGATCGTCGACCGGTACCGGCGGATCCTGCTCCCGTACTGGATCTACGTCGCCGCGATGGTGGTCCTGTGGGGCGCGCTCGGCGTGCTCGGCCAGGTCCCCGTCGTCGACTGGGTGGGCCTGGTGATCCCGGTGCTCGCGCCCGAGGGCCCCAAGGGGCCGGGCGCCGGCACCCAGCTCGAGACCACCTGGATCGCGCTGTGGTACCTGCAGTTCCACCTGACCCTGTCGCTGGTGGGGCCGTGGCTGCGCCGGGCGCAGCAGCGCCACGCCGCCCGGACGTGGGCGGTGCTCGGCGGGACGTTCCTCCTCGGGCTCCTCGCCGGGTCGGGGATCGTGGTGGTGATCTTCTACGTGTCGTGCTGGGTGCTGGGCTACCACCAGCACGACGGCGACCTGGCGGGGCTGGCACGCCGCTGGTGGCGGCCGGTGTGCGCGATCAGCGGCCCGCTCGGGCTCGGCCTCTTCCTCGCGTTCGAGCCGAGCTCGGAGGGGTCCCCGGTCGCGGCGCGGCTGGCCGCGGTCGGGGCGGGGATGCTCGGCGCGTTCTGGCTCACGCTCGCGGTGGCGCTCCAGCCACGGATCGAGCCGCTCCTCACGCGCGGCATCGTGCCGGCCGTGGTCCACTGGTTCAGCCAGCGCTCGCTCACGATCTACATGTGGCACCTGGTGGCCATCTACGCGGCCGTCCGCCTGGGGCTGCCGGGCGCGACCAACTGGCTGGGGATCCTCGCGTGGTGCATCCCGCTCACCGTCCTCGCCGTGGTCCTCGTCGGCTGGGCCGAGGACGTCGCGGCGCGCCGCTCGCCGCTGCTGTGGCCGCGGCGGCCGAGCCTGACCCGGTCGGTGGCCTAGCCGAGGATCTGCGCCGCGAGCGCCCGCAGGTCGGCCTCGGGGCGGGCCCCCACGTGGGAGATGACCTCCGACGCGGCGAGCGAGCCGAGCGCGCCGCAGGTCGCCAGGTCCATGCCGCGGCTGTACCCGTAGAGGAACCCGGCGGCGTAAAGGTCGCCCGCGCCGGTGGTGTCGACCAGCTCCTCCACCGGGTGCGCGGGCACCTCGACGACCTCGTCCGCGGTCACCACGACCGAGCCGCGCTCGGAGCGGGTGAGCGCGGCGACGACGCCGTGGTCGCGGATCCTCGCCACGGCGTCCTCGAAGCGGTCCACCTCGTACAGCGCGAGGATCTCCGCCTCGTTCGCGAAGACGAGGTCCACGTGGTGCTCCACGAGATCGGTGAACGCGGCGCGGTGCCGTTCCACGCAGAAGCTGTCCGACAGGGTGACCGACACGCTGCGCCCCGCCTCGCGGGCGTGCCCGGCCGCGACGCGGAACGCCTCCTGCGCCTCGGGCGGGTCGAACAGGTAGCCCTCGAGGTACAGCACGCCCGCGCGGCGAACGGCCTCCGGATCCACGTCGCCCGGGCCGAGGTGGACCGACGCGCCGAGGTAGGTCTGCATCGTGCGCTGCGCGTCCGGGGTGACCATCACGAGGCAGCGACCGGTCGGCGGGCCGGCGGTCGCGAGCGGCGTCTCGTACAGCACGCCGGTGGCGCGGATGTCGTGGGCGAAGACCTCGCCGAGCTGGTCGTCGCGCACCTTGCCGATGTACTGGGCGGTGCCGCCGAGCGCCGCGACGCCCACGATCGTGTTGGCCGCGGAGCCGCCGGAGATCTCGATGGCCGGACCCATCCGGTCGTAGACCTCGGTCGCGACGTCCTCGTCGACCAGCGTCATGCTGCCCTTCGGCACGCCGAGCGACGCGACGAAGCCGTCGTCCTCCTGGCTGATCACGTCGACCAGCGCGTTGCCGATCCCGAGCACGTCGACCTCGGGGGGTCCGTGCCCCCTCCGGGGGGTGTCGTCGTCCTGCACGGGCGGACAACCTAGCCCCGACCCCGGCCGCTCCCCGCGACCCCGCTCAGCGACGCCGTGTCGGGTCGGGGGCGTCGTGCAGCAGGCGCTTGACCCGGTTGGCCGGGACGCCCAGGCGGCGGGCGACGTTCGCGGTGGCGTCGCGGCGGGTCGCCCCCGCGTCGAGCTCGGCGGCGAGCGCCTCGAGGAGCGTGTCGTCGTCGACCTCGCCGGCGGGCGCGGCACCGGCGAGGACGATCACGTGCTCGCCCTTGGGCGCCTCGCGCCCGGCGCGCTCCACCGCCTCGCCCAGCGTGCCCCTCCAGGTCTCCTCGAAGCGCTTGGTGAGCTCGCGGGCGATCGCGACCTCCCGGTCCTCGCCGAGGGTGGCGGCGAGGTCCGCGAGGGTGCGCCCGAGGCGGTGGGGCGCCTCGTAGAGCACGATCGTGCGCCGCTCCCCCACCAGCTCGGCGAGCCGCTCGGCGCGCGCCGGGCCCTTGCGCGGCAGGAACCCCTCGAAGCAGAAGCGGCCGGAGGGGTCGAGCAGGCCGCTGCCGACCAGCGCGACGATCGCGGCGACCGGCCCGGGCACCACCTCGACGGGGATGCCCGCGTCGACGGCCGCGGTGATGAGGCGTGCTCCGGGGTCGGAGACCCCCGGCGTGCCGGCGTCGCTGACGAGGGCCACCACCTCGCCGCCACGTATCCGGCGGAGCAGCCCCTCGACCTCGTCGCGCTCGGTGTGGTCGTCCAGGCGGACCAGCTTCGGGGCGTCGATGCCCAGGTGCGCGAGCAGGCGGCCGGTGCGGCGGGTGTCCTCGCAGGCGACGACGTCGGCCAGCGCGAGCGCCTCCGCGGCCCGCGCGGAGAGGTCGCCGAGGTTGCCGATGGGGGTCGCGACGACGAGCAGCCGGGCGGTGCGGGTGGCCATCGAGGGCTCAGCGGACCTCGAGCCGGTCGCCCGGACCGATGCCCCACTCGCGGAACGCGCCCTGGGGCGCCTCGATCGCCGTGCGGGCCCCGAGGCAGACGCGGGTGACCCGGTTGGGCCGCAGCCCGACGACGCGGAGCACGACCCCGTCCGCGTCGCAGAACGCGACGTCGATCGGGAAGCGCATGCCGAAGGTGTGCACCGACCGGACCGGCAGGACCAGCACCCCGTCCAGCCCGTCGCGGCCCAGCAGGCCGCGGCGACGAGCAGCCCGGCCGTCCGCGACCTCCGCGCTGGCCAGCACCCGGTCGTCATGCATCAGCCAGGGCATGCCACACGCTCACACGTTGAAGCGGATCTCCAGGACGTCGCCGTCGGCCACCTCGTAGTCCTTACCCTCGATGCGGAGCTTGCCGGCGTCGCGGGCGGCGGACCAGCTGCCGAGCTCGACCAGCTCGTCCCAGTGGATCACCTCCGCGCGGATGAAGCCCCGCTCGAAGTCGCTGTGGATCACCCCGGCGGCCTGCGGTGCCTTGGAGCCCGCCCGGAAGGTCCAGGCCCGGGTCTCCTTCTCACCGGTGGTGAAGAACGTCCGGAGGCCGAGCAGGCGGTAGGCCGTGCGGAGGAACTGCGGCAGCGCCCCCTCGCCGAGGCCGAGCGCCTCGAGCATCTCCGCGCGGGAGTCCTCGTCGAGCATCGCGGCCTCGGCCTCGAGCTGGATGCACAGCCCGATGACCCGTTCCTCGCCGTGCTCGCCGAACGCCTCGCGCACCGGGGCGAGGACCGGCTCGGGGTCCTCGAGCTGCTCCTCGTCGAGGTTGACCAGCGCGATCGCCGGCTTGGCGGTGAGCAGCGACGACGGGGCGAGGTGTGCGAGCACCTCGTCGCCGAGGTCCGCACGGTAGATGGGCGTGCCCTCGCGCAGCGCCTCGATCGCGGCGTCCATGGCGGCCACCTCGTCCGCGAGCGACTTGTCGACCCTGGCCGCCTTGCGGCGCTTCTCCGCATGGCGCTCGAGGGTCTCGAGGTCCGCGTACACGAGCTCGACCTCGAGGGTCTCGAGCTGCTCGACCGGGTCGGTGGAGCCGGGGACGTCCTCGTCGCGGAAGGCCCGCAGCACGAACACGATCGCGTCGACCTCGCGGATGTGGGCGAGGAACCGGTTGCCGAGCCCCTCCCCCTGGGCCGCCCCCTTGACGAGCCCGGCGATGTCGACGAACTGGACGCTCGCGGGGATGACCGTCTTGCTGCCGCTCATCTCCGCGAGCTTCGTGAGGCGGTCGTCGGGCACCTTGGCGACCCCGATGTTGGGGTCGACGGTCGCGAAGGCGTAGGGCGCTGCGAGGGCGCCGCCGCCGGCGAGAGCGTTGTAGAGGGAGGACTTGCCGGCGTTGGGGAGGCCGACGAAGCCGAATCGTTCCATGGAGGTCCTGGTCTGTCGGGGGTGCCGCACGGTGCGCGCGGCCGCGTCGGAGGGTAGTGGCTGGCCCCCGGTTGGAGCCCACGGTCGGTGCTCCGGTAACGTGGTCCGCCATGTCGAAGCGCACGTCGAAGAAGAAGGCCAACGTGCGGCGGAAGAAGGCCAACCACGGCCGCAAGCCGAACCTCGGCCGCAACTCCTGAGCCACTTCCGGCCGCCCTGCCGGCCCGCGCCCTGACCCCCCGTTCCTCGGCGGGGTCCGTCGCGCGTCAGGCGTCGCTCCCCGGCCGCTCCGGCACCGCGTAGATCAGGGGCACCGACGCCACCGACGTCAGCCCCTTCACCACGACGTTCGCCCACACGATCGACGCCGCGACGCCGAAGGGCACGTCGCCCGCGAAGGCGATCGCCACGAACACGATCGAGTCGAGCGGGACCGACACCGCGTTGGACGACAGCACCCGTCCCCACTGCGCGCGCTCGCCGAAGCGGAGCACCCACCGGTGGTACACCTCGGTGTCGACGAGCTCCGCGACGACCTGGGCGATCACCGACGCGAACGTGATCCGCAGGACCGGGGTCAGCACCGGTCCGAACCACTCCTGCGCGGGTGTCGAGACCGCGTCGTCCCCGGGCAGGTTCGCCGTGGCCCACATGGCGCCCGCGGCGACCAGGTTGAGCACCGCGGTGCACACGATGACCACACGCGCCGCGGACCGTCCGCCGGCCTTGTGGACCAGGTCGCGCAGCGTGAACGTGAGCGGGTAGGTGAGCGTGCCGGCGTCGACGGAGAAGCTCGCCCAGTCCGGACCGACGCGCAGGATCCGCACCGACATGACGTTCGCCATGATCGAGAACGCGGCGTAGCCGGTCACCGCGGCGAGCAGCCACCGCATCGGGCCGTCGCCCCCACGGTGCGCCTCGACCGGCGCTGGTCGCGACAGGGTCACGGGTCGAAGGTACCGTTCGCCCGTGGCACCGAGGGACGGACAGCTGCTCACCATCGCCCTGGGCGACGACCCCGCCGCGTGGTCGGCCGCCGGCTTCTGCGTGGAGGGCGGCTCGCTCACACTCGGCTCGACGACGCTCGTGCTGCTCGGCACCGGCGGGGGCTTCGCGGGATGGGCGCTCGCGGGGGTGGACGACCCGATCGACGGGCTCCCCTGCGTCGACCCGGTCCCGCCGTCGGTCGGGCCGACCCACCTCAACGGGATCACCTCGATCGACCACGTCGTCGTGCGCACCGGGGACTGCGACCGCACGATCGAGGCCTTCACCTCAGCGGGGTTCGCGGTGCGCGGCGGGCGGAGCACGACCAGCTACGGCGCCCCGCTCCGCCAGACGTTCTTCTGGGCGGGCGACGTGATCCTCGAGCTCGTCGGCCCGGACGCCGGGGAGCCCACCACGGACGAGCCGACCTCGATCTTCGGGCTGGCGCTCGTCGCGTCCGACCTGGACGCCACGGCCGAACACCTCGGCCCGCTGCTCGGCACGCCGAAGCCCGCGGTCCAGCCCGGCCGGCGCATCGCAGGGCTGCGGCACCGCGACGTCGGCATCGGGCTGCCGGTGGCGGTGATGAGCCCCCACATCCGGGGTGGAGGCGAAGCTACCGACGGGTAACATCGGCGGATGGCCGAGTACCGTGCACCCGTCAAGGACGCCCTGTTCGCGCTGCGCCACGTCGGCGAGCTCGAGAAGCTGGCGTCCACCGAGCGCTACGCCCATGCGGACCTCGAGACCGTGGAGTCGGTCCTGGAGGAGCACGGGCGGTTCATGCAGGAGGTCTTCGCTCCGGCGAACGCCATCGGGGACCGCGAGGGGCTCGAGTGGAGCCCCGAGGGCGTCAAGGTCCCGAAGGCCTTCACCGAGGCGTACCAGAAGTTCGTCGAAGCGGGCTGGCAGGGGCTGAACGCCCACACCGAGTACGGCGGCGCCGGGTTCCCCGAGGCGGTGTTCTCGCTCGGGGCGGAGTTCATGTGCGCCGCCAACAACGCGCTGACGATGGCCCCGGGCCTCACCACCGCGGCCATCGAGCTGCTCCAGGAGTGGGGCACCGAGGAGCAGAAGGAGGTCTACCTCCGCAAGCTCGTGACCGGTGAGTGGACCGGCACGATGAACCTCACCGAGCCCCAGGCGGGCTCCGACGTCGGCCTCAGCACCACCCGTGCGGTGCCGCAGGACGACGGGACCTACCGGATCACCGGCACGAAGATCTTCATCTCGTTCGGCGAGCACGACATGGCCGAGAACATCATCCACTTCGTGCTCGCACGCCTCCCCGACGCCCCGCCCGGGACCAAGGGCATCTCGCTGTTCCTCGTCCCGAAGTTCCTGGTGGAGGAGGACGGCTCGATCGGGCAGCGCAACGACGTCCGCTGCGTGTCGATCGAGCACAAGATGGGCATCCACGGCTCCCCCACCTGCGTCATGAGCTTCGGCGACGAGGGCGGCGCCGTCGGCTACCTCGTCGGCGAGGAGAACCGCGGCATGCGCGCCATGTTCACGATGATGAACTCGGCCCGCATCGCGGTGGGCATCCAGGGCGTCGGCCTGGGCGACGCGGCCTACCAGAAGGCGCTCGCCTACGCGCACGAGCGGCGGCAGGGCACCGAGATCGGCGGCGACTCGAAGGGCCCGGCGCCGATCATCGTGCACCCCGACGTCCGGCGGATGCTGCTGTCGATGCGTTCCAGCGTCGAGGCCACCCGCGCGCTGGTCGTCTACAACTCGGCGGCGATCGACCTGTCCCGGGCGCTCGAGGGCGACGAGGCGGAGTTCTGGCGCGAGATCGCCGAGCTGCTCACGCCGGTCACCAAGGCGTGGTGCACCGACGTGGGCATGGAGGTCACCTCCACCGCCATCCAGGTGTTCGGCGGGATGGGCTACATCGAGGAGAGCGGGGTGGCCCAGCACTTCCGCGACGCGCGGATCGCCCCGATCTACGAGGGCACCAACGGCATCCAGGCGATGGACCTGGTCGGGCGGAAGCTGCCGATGCGCATGGGCGGCGTGGTGAACGACCACCTGCAGCGCATGCGCGACCTCGACGCCGAGCTCGAGAAGGCCGGCGAGGACCTCGCGTCGATCCGCTCCAACCTGGCCGAGGCGGTCGCCGCGCTGACCTCCGCGACCGAGTGGATCATGACCAACGGCCTCGCGGACCCGAAGGAGGCGCTCGCCGGCGCCACCCCGTACCTGAGGATGTTCGGCACGGTCACCGGCGGCTGGCTCATGGCTCGGCAGGCGCTGGCGGCGCGCGCCGAGCTGGACGCGGGCTCCGACGACGCCGACTACCTCCGGGCGAAGGTCGCCACGGCCCGCTTCTACTGCGAGCAGGTCCTGCCCACCGCGGCCGGGCTCGTCCCGTCGGTCACGGCGGGCGCGTCGGTCCTCTACGAGGTCGACGGCGAGTCCCTGGCGTCGGTGTGACCGCCGGAATCGCCCCTCGCACGGGCGGCTAGCTGTTGTGCCCTGGGACGTTGTTGACATCCGCTGAGCGGTGAGCCCCCTGGGCGAGTGTGGAGCTGTCGAAGGCAACACACGAACCCAGGAGGCCCTGTTGCACCGTAACGCTCCCCT
>Ga0182741_1000493_pt1 | contig 58994 bp, 60 predicted proteins | sample eDN5th37CBELigOP_FD_128874 | JGI IMG/M metagenome (GOLD analysis project Ga0182741, IMG submission 128874) | Enriched Organic Plus compost microbial communities from Emeryville, California, USA - eDNA 5th pass 37_C BE-Lig OP (version 2) (version 2) ... | reverse complement strand
GGCGGGAAGCCGATCGCCGCCGCCAGTTCCGCCAGCATCGTGGCGGTCAACGGCGTCACCTCCGACGGTTTGGCCACGACCGTGTTGCCGGCCGCCAGCGCGGGCGCGATTTTCCAGGTGAACAGGTACAGCGGCAGGTTCCACGGCGAGATGGTCGCCACCACGCCCAGCGGCTGGCGCAGGGTGTAGTTGAGTCCCGCCTCGCCATGATGCGATTCGCTCGCGGATTGGCCGGCCGCCTGGGCGAAGAAACGCAGGTTGGCGACCGCGCGCGGGATTTCCACGTCGCGCGCCAGCCGGATCGGCTTGCCGCCGTCGTGCGATTCGGCGCGGGCGAAATCGTCCAGGCGCGATTCCAGCGCGGCGGCCAGGCGTTCCAGCCAGGCCGCGCGTTCGCTGTGGCGCAATGCGCTCCAGGCGGACGCAGCACGCGTTGCCGCATCGACGGCCGCGGCGACGTCGGCGGCGTCCCCGTCGGCGACCTGCGCGTAGGGAAGGGTGTCGGCCGGCGCATGCACCGGGCGCCAGCCGCCGTTGCGGGCCGCCTGCGGCTGGCCATCGATCCAGTGGGTCAGCGATTGCATGGCGCCAGCTTAACCCGGCCCGCGCCGACCGCCTGCTGCATTGCGGTCGGCCGCGCCTGCATTCAGATGGACTGCATGCGCCCGCCATCCACCGCAAGGCTGACGCCGCTGATGTAGGCCGCGGCGGGCGAAGCGAGGAAGGCGATGGCCGCCGCCACTTCGCCCGGATCGGCGAAACGGCCGGCCGGGACGGTGGCCAGCATGCCCGCCGCGACGGTCGCTTCGTCCTTGCCGCTGGCGGCGCTGCGATCGGCGAGGATCTGCTGCAGGCGGCCGGTGCGGGTATAGCCGGGCAGCACGTTGTTGACGGTGATGCCGCCGGCGCCGAGTTCGCGCGACAGGGTCTTGGCCCAGGCGGCGACGGCCCCCCGGATGGTGTTGGAGACGCCGAGGTTGGCGATGGGTTCCTTCACCGACGTGGACACCACGTTGACGATGCGGCCCCAGCCGGCTTCCCGCATTCCCGGCACGACCGCCTGCGCCAGCAACTGGTTGGCGAGCAGGTGGCGCTGGAAGGCTTCCAGGTAAGCCTCCGCACCGGCGTCGATGGCGCGTCCGCCGGGCGGACCGCCGGTGTTGTTGACCAGGATGTGCACGGGCGCGCGGGCAAGCCGCGCTTCCACGCCGGCCCGCAGCGCGGCGTGATCGGCCAGATCCGCGGCGTGCCAGTCATGCGATTGGCCCGGCGCCACGATCGGAAGCGCGGCGGCGACTTCGGCCAGCACGGGGGCGCGGCGGGCGAGCACGGTGACGCTTGCGCCGAGCAGGGCCAACTCGTGCGCGGCCGCGCGGCCGATGCCTTCCGAGGCACCGCAGACCAGCGCGTGGCGGCCGGACAGATTCAGATCCATTGGAACTCCTCGGTATGCCGGGCACGCAGTCTACCGCCGCGTCCCGCGCAGGCGCGACGCCCGAACCGAGGTTTGAACCGTGGCGCCGTGATGGAATCCGTGCACGCGCAGGTCGTCCCGGCGTATCCGGCGCACGCCGGTCGTGATCGGTACGACGCCTAGCGGGGCCGGCGCTCCAGGCGCTCCAGCATCCATGCAGCGATTTCGTGGGCGTCCGCGTCGTCCTGCCCGCGCAGGCCGGCCGCGGCGCCCCGGACGTTGGCTTCGGGATGGTTCTGGCTGAGCTTGAACTTGAGTTCGACCCGCTCGGCCTGGAAGCGGAAGCCCACGATGCCGCGCAACTGGCTGGCATGGTCCGGGCGTCCGACTTCGAACCGCCAATCGCTGCCCGATCGCGCTTCGTGAACCTGGCTCAGGCGGTCGACGATGCCGGCCAGCGCGGCGGTGTCTTCGGTCGGTTCCAGCGTGCCGTACAGATGGGCGACCGCGTAGTTCCAGGTCGGCACGCGCGCCGCGCTTTCCTTGTCCGGGTACCAGCCGGGGGAGAGATAGGCGTGCGGGCCATGCGCGATCAGCAGGGCGGGGCCGGCATGCCGCGCCTGCGGATTCGGCCGCGCCCAGTGTCCTTCGATGACGATGCGGTCGCCGTCACGCGCGTACAGCACCGGCAGATGGCTGGCGAGCGGCACGCCATCGGCGCCGGTGGTGATCAGGGTGACGAAGGCGTCGCGCGCGAACAACCGATCCAGTTCGCCCGGATCGGTCTCGGCGAAGGCGCGCGGCGTGTACATCGAACCCGGCGGTGGCTCAGGCGCGGCCGCCGAGCCGCTGCACCATCAACGCCGGCAGCGCCTCGTCGTCGGCCGCCTGCGGCGGGCCGACCTCGTGCAACGAGAAACCACGCTGCAGCGCGTCCTCCTCGTCCAGGCCGTCATAGGCGACGAACTCGGCGTCGAACAGCGCCGCGCGGGCGCTGTCCTCGCTGTCGTAGGTCAGGGTGTTGCCGTCGCTGTCCAGCACCTGCGCGGTGCCCGCTTCCAGCACCCGCAGGCGGGCCCAGATCAGGGTCCGGCCGAGCGAGGCCACGTACCAGGCATCACGGATGGAGTCGTTCATTTGATCACCAGTGAAAACAGCGTCAGCAGCCCCGACAGCACCAGGGCGATGAAGATCACCAGCAGCGAGATGCGCGCCGGCGCGGCCAGTCCGCTGAGCGATCGGTCGCGCAGCGGCTGGTAGCCCCGCGCCAGCAGCCAGCGCAGCGCGATCGGCTTGAGGAAGGCGCCTTCGCCCCACTGCGCGCCGAGCGCCGCATGGCAATCACGGATATGCACCAGCGTGAGCGGCCAGAAGATCACGAACGCGCAGAAGCCGGCGATCGCGACGCCGACGAAGCACAGGGCGAAGAACAGCAACATCGTCGCAGGCCGCTCCGATCAGAATTCGGCGCTGCCGGGCGCGCGCGGGTAGGGGATGGCATCGCGGATGTTGGTCAGTCCGCAGACGTAGACCACCAACCGCTCGAAGCCCAGCCCGAAGCCGGCGTGCGGGACCGTGCCGTAGCGGCGGAAATCGCGGTACCAGCCGTAATGCGCCGGATCCAGGCCGAACTGCGCCATGCGCGCGTCCAGCACGTCCAGGCGTTCCTCGCGCTGGCTGCCGCCGATGATCTCGCCGATGCCCGGGGCCAGCACGTCCATCGCCGCAACGGTCTTGCCGTCGTCGTTCAGGCGCATGTAGAAGGCCTTGATGTGCTCGGGATAGTTCATCACCACGACCGGGCGGCCGACGTGCTGCTCGGTCAGCCAGCGCTCGTGTTCGGTCTGCAGGTCCAGGCCCCATTCGACCGGGAACTCGAATTTCCTGCCGGACTTTTGCAGCAGGCCGATGGCATCGGTGTAGTCGATGCGCTCGAACGGCGCGTTGATGAAGGTTTCCAGGCGGGTGATCGCGTCGGGCTGGACGCGCTCGGCGATGAACGCCATGTCGTCGCCGCGTTCGTCCAGCACCGCGCGGAACAGGTACTTGAGGAAATCCTCGGCCAGGTCCGCGTCGGCGGCCAGATCGGCGAAGGCGATCTCCGGCTCGATCATCCAGAACTCGGCCAGGTGGCGGGTGGTGTTGCTGTTCTCCGCGCGGAAGGTCGGACCGAAGGTATAGACCTTGCTCAGCGACAGGCAGTAGGCCTCGACGTTGAGCTGGCCGGACACGGTCAGGAAGGTCTCCTTGCCGAAGAAATCGCGCGAGAAATCCACCGCGCCCTTGGCGTCGCGGGGCAGGTTGGCCATGTCCAGGGTCGAGACGCGGAACATCTGGCCGGCGCCCTCGGCGTCGGAGGTGGTGATGATCGGCGTGCTGATCCAGTAGAACCCGCGCTCGTGGAAGAACCGGTGCACGGCCTGCGCCAGGCAGTTGCGGATGCGGGTGACCGCACCGAACAGGTTGGTGCGCGGACGCAGGTGGGCGACCTCGCGGAGGAATTCCAGCGAGTGCGCCTTGGGCTGGATCGGATAGGTCTCCGGATCCTCGACCCAGCCCGCCACCTCGATCCGGCGGGCCTGGATCTCGAAGCTCTGGCCCTGGCCCTGCGAGGGCACCAGGGTGCCGGTGGCGATCACCGCGCAACCGGCGGTCAGGCGCTTGATCTCGGATTCGTAATTGTCCAGATCGCTGGGCGCGACCACCTGGATGGGAGCGAAACAGGAGCCGTCGCTGACATTCACGAAGGACAGGCCCGCCTTGGAATCGCGCCGCGTGCGCACCCAGCCGCGTACCGTGACCTCGCCGCCGGCCGGGATCTTGCCCGCCAGCGCATGTTCGACGCTCACCACCGTCATGACTTGAATCCTTCCGTAACAGGACTATTTATGGAACGGTGGAGTTTACCGGAGCGGCGGGCCGAACGCCCTGCCCACGACCTATAATCGACGTCCCGCCTGGAGGAATGCATGGCCATCACCCTGACCCCCGTCGCCCTGGAGCGCGTGCAGCGTTTCGTCGCGCAGACCCCGGGCGCGCTGGGCCTGCGTTTCGGCGTCACCCGCACCGGCTGCTCCGGCTGGGGCCATGTCGCCGATCTGGCCCGTGACGAACGCGAGGGCGACACCGTGTTCGAATTCGGCGGCGTGCGCATCTACGTCGATGCCGACAGCCTGGCGCTGGTGGACGGCACCGAGATCGATTTCGCCAAGCAGGGACTGGGCGAAACCTTCCTGTTCCGCAATCCCAACGCCACCGCCGAGTGCGGCTGCGGCGAGAGCTTCACCACCCAGGCCGACGCCGCCTGAGCGCATTGACGCGGCGGCCGGCACTGCCGGTCGCGCCGGGCAACCGCTAAGCTTCGGGGCTTTCCGTACCGGGGAGCCTGGATGTTCCGTTCACTGATGCTGGCCGCGCTGGTGGCCGCCACCGCCGCGACGCCGCTGCGTGCCCAGTCCGCCGCCGACAAGCATGCCGCGCTGGAAGCCCTGTTCGCGGCGGAATGGGAACGCGGGCTGCGGGAAAGCCCGGAGAACGCCAGCTACAACGGCGACAACCGCTACAACGACCGCTGGAGCGACCGCAGCCTCGAAGCCATCGCGCGGATCGAGGCCAACGACCGCGCGGCGCTCGCGCAACTGCATGCCATCGGTCGCGACGGGCTGTCGCCGGCGGACCAGCTCAACTACGACACCTTCGAGTGGAACCTGAAGCAGGCGATATCGCGCCAGCGCTTCAAGGAATACCTGCAGCCGATCGGCCACCAGGGCGGCGTGCAACTGGCCGACGGCATGGCGGAAGTGGTGCCGTTCGCCAACGGCACGGACTACCGCAACTGGATCGCCCGCCTGCGCGGGCTGGACACCTTGATCGAGCAGACCCTGGTGCTCATGCAGCGCGGGGTGGCCGAAGGTTACATGCCGCCGAAGGTACTGATGCAGCGGGTGCCGGCGCAGATCGCCGCGCAGATCGTCGACGACCCGGTCAAGAGCCCGTTCTACCGGCCGTTCCTGAAGTTCGCCGACGGCGTGCCGGAAACCGAACGGGCCGGCCTGCGCCAGGAGGCGCAGCAGGTGATCCGCGAACGCGTGGTGCCGGCCTACCGCAGGCTGCAGGCCTATTTCGAGCAGACCTACCTGCCGGCCAGCCGCGCCAGCATCGCCGCCATCGATCTGCCGGACGGCCAGGACTTCTACGCGGCGATGGCCGCCTACTACACGACCACGCCGCTGACGCCGCAGCAGATCCACGCGATCGGCCTGAAGGAGGTCGCGCGCATCCGCGCGGAGATGGAGAAGATCAAGGCCCAGGTGGGATTTCAGGGCGATCTGCATGCCTTCTTCGATCACCTGCGCAGCGATCCGAAGTTCTTCCACGCGACGCCGGGCGAACTGCTGGAGGCCTACCAGGCCCTGTCCAAGCGGATCGACCCGGAACTGGTGAAGGTGTTCCACACCATTCCCCGGTTGCCTTACGGCGTGCGCCCGATTCCGGACAACGCCGCGCCCGACACCACCACCGCCTACTACCAGCCGGGTGCCGCCGACGGCAGCCGGGCCGGGTATTACTACGTCAACCTGTACAAGCCGGAGACGCGGCCGAAGTGGGAAATGATGGCGCTGTCGCTGCACGAGGCGGTGCCGGGGCACCACTTCCAGATGGCGCGCGGCATCGAATTGCCCGACCTGCCGATGTTCCGCAAGACGGCCTATTTCGTCGCCTACGGGGAGGGCTGGGGCCTGTATGCCGAGCGGCTGGGCTACGACATGGGGCTGTACGACGATCCGTACGACCGTTTCGGCCAGTTGACCTACGACATGTGGCGGGCGGTCCGGCTGGTGGTGGACACCGGCATGCACTCGATGGGCTGGAGCCGCGAGAAGGCCATCGCATACTTCAAGGACAACGCCGCCAAGACCGACCAGGACATCGTCAACGAGATCGATCGCTACATCGCCTGGCCGGGCCAGGCCCTGGCCTACAAGATCGGCCAGCTGAAGATTTCCGAACTGCGCGAGCGTTCGGCCCGGGCGCTGGGGCCGGCGTTCGACCTGCGGGCCTTCAACGACGAGGTCCTCAATACCGGCTCGGTTCCGCTGGAAGCGTTGGAGAAGCGCATCGACGCCTGGATCGTGGAGCAGCGGAAGGGGCGCTGAGCGGACCGAGGTTCCGGAACCGGCGCGTCGGCGGGCCCCTTCCTCTGGACGGTCGTGCTCGAGGGAATCGAGGTGAGATCCGAGGGGCGGGTGGAGGCCTGCTCCCGTTGATTTCGGAAAAAGCCAGAAATATCAAAGATTAACGGGTAAACATCCACGTCCAACGCCGGACCCCGGCCGCGGGGCCCCCGGACGACAGGCGAGGGAGGGCCTCCCCGTTTGCCTGCAAGTCATTGGCCTGCCATAATTTCGGGCTCCCCGCCGCTCGTTCGAGACGGCAGGGTCCTTGCTCCACCGCGTCCGTCGGACGTCGGGGGGCTGTTCCGCCCGGTGCCGCGAGGCCGCCGGGCCCACATCCGAAAGGTAAAAAACGATGCGTCACTATGAAATCGTGTTCCTGGTCCATCCGGACCAGAGCGAGCAGGTGCCGGCGATGATCGAGCGCTACAAGGGCCTGATCGAGAATGGCAACGGCAAGATCCACCGCCTGGAAGACTGGGGCCGCCGCCAGTTGGCCTACCCGATCCAGAACCTGGTGAAGGCCCACTACGTGCTGCTCAACATCGAGGCCGACCAGTCCGTGCTGAACGAGCTGGTGGAAACCTTCCGCTTCAACGATGCGATCCTGCGCCACCTGGTGATCAAGCGCGACGGCGCCGACACCGAGCAGTCCCTGATCATGAAGAACAAGGACGAGAAGGGCGAGAAGGCCGAGCGTGGCGAGCGTCGCCGTCGCGACGATGAAGAAGGCGAGAGCACCGAAGCCGCCGCCGATTCCTCCGACAACGCTGAAGCCGCTTAAGGAGCACACCCATGTCCAAGTTCTTCCGTCGCCGCAAGTTCTGCAAGTTCACGGCCGAAGGCGTGAAGGAGATCGACTACAAGGATCTCAACACCCTGCGCCAGTACCTGACCGAGACCGGCAAGATCGTCCCGAGCCGCGTGACCGGCACCAAGTCGCGCTACCAGCGCCAGCTGGCCACGGCGGTCAAGCGCGCGCGTTTCCTGGCGCTGATCCCGTACACGGACAACCACGACGTGTAAGCGTCGAACCGGGCGCTCCGGCGCCCCGGTATCCGGACCTCCCCGCCCGGGAGGTCTTCCCTACTGTCATTCGGACAGCCCACGCTGCGGGACAGGCGCCCGCTAACGAATACGGAGCAATACGATGGAACTGATTCTTCTGCAGAAAGTGACCAACCTCGGCGTCCTCGGCGACAAGGTCAACGTGAAGCCCGGCTACGGCCGCAACTACCTGGTGCCGCAGGGCAAGGCCGTGCCGGCGACCGCCGCCAACCTGGCCGAGTTCGAAGCCAAGCGCGCCGAATACGAAGCCAAGGCCAAGGCCGTGCATGACGAGGCCGAAAGCCGCCGCGCCAAGCTGGAAGGTGCCAGCGTCACCATCAAGGCCAATGCTTCGACCGAAGGCAAGCTGTTCGGTTCGGTCGGCCCGCGCGACATCGCCGACGCGTTTACCGCCGCCGGCCTGCCGCTGGAAAAGAGCGAAGTGGTCATGGGCGAAGGCCCGATCCGCAATGTCGGCGAGTTCGAAGTCATCGCCAAGCTGCACGCCGACGTCGAAACCGCCATCAAGGTGGTCGTCGAAGCCGAAGCCTGATACGCAGGCCGTGCTGCACCGGAACGGGCGCCTCGCGGCGCCCGTTTCCGTTTCCGCGTCCCGCATCGCCGGCAGGACGCGCCCCCGTCCGTCGGTTGGCCGCAGCCACGACGCGCGCGTCTCAGAGCATGAGATGCCCACTGGTTATCCACATGGTTATCTGCAACCTCCCGACGGAGGAGCGACTACCATGATCCATCCCGTTCCGTTCGCCCCGCATCGGCCACAGGAGTCCGTCGCCCCCATGTCCGCACGCCCAGGTTTCCGCAACGACCCGCAGGATGCGCGTATCGAACAGTTGCGGGTGCCGCCGCACTCCATCGAGGCGGAACAGGCGGTGCTGGGTGGCCTGATGCTGGCGCCGGAAGCCTACGACCGGATCAACGACAAGCTCACCGACAACGACTTCTACCGCCGTGATCACCAGTTGATCTACCGCGCCATCAGCGAACTCGCGGAACGCAACCGCCCCTACGACGCGGTGACCCTGGGCGAGTGGTTCGAATCGCAGGGGCAGCTCGAACAGGTCGCCGGCGGCGCCTACCTGGTCGAACTGGCCAGCAGCACGCCGTCGGCCGCCAACATCGTCGCCTATGCGGAAATCGTCCGCGACAAGGCGGTGATGCGCCAGCTCATCGACGTCGGCACCGGCATCGTCAACGATGCGTTCCAGCCCGAAGGCCGCGAGAGCGCCGAACTGCTGGCGGTGGCGGAGCAGAAGGTGTTCGCCATCGCCGAAGCCGGCGCGCGCGGGCGCAGCGACTTCGTCGGCATGAATTCGGCGCTGAAGGATGCCTTCGAAGTCCTGCAGACCCGCTTCGAGAACGGCGGCAACGTCACCGGGCTGCCGACCGGCTACACCGAATTCGACCAGATGACCGCCGGCCTGCAGCCGACCGACCTGATCATCCTGGCCGCGCGCCCGGCGATGGGCAAGACCACCTTTGCCCTCAACATCGCCGAGTTCGCCGCGATCAAATCGAAGAAGGCGGTGGCGGTGTTCTCCATGGAAATGTCCGCCGCGCAGCTGGCACTGCGCCTGATTTCCTCCAACGGACGCATCAACGCGACCCGCCTGCGTACCGGCCAGTTGGAAGACGAGGACTGGAGCCGCGTCACCAGCGCGATCCGGATGCTCAAGGAAACCAAGATCTTCATCGACGACACGCCGGGCCTGTCGCCGGAAGTGCTGCGTTCCAAATCCCGCCGGCTCAAGCGCGAACACGACCTGGGCCTGGTGGTGATCGACTACCTGCAGCTGATGTCCGTACCCGGCAACAGCGAGAACCGCGCCACCGAAATCTCGGAGATTTCGCGTTCGCTCAAGGGCCTGGCGAAGGAACTCAACGTGCCGGTGATCGCGCTGTCCCAGCTCAACCGCTCGCTGGAAACGCGAACGGACAAACGCCCGGTGATGGCCGACCTGCGCGAATCGGGTGCCATCGAGCAGGACGCGGACATGATCGTGTTCATCTACCGCGACGACTACTACAACAAGGAAAATTCGCCGGACAAGGGCCTGGCCGAGATCATCATCGGCAAGCAGCGTAGCGGCCCGACCGGTTCGTGCAAGCTGAAGTTCTTCGGCGAGTACACCCGCTTCGACAACCTGGCGCACGATTCCATCGGCAGCTTCGAGTAAGCGGCCGATGCCGGTCGCCCTCGTCTGGTTTCGCAACGATCTGCGCCTGGACGACAATCCGGCGCTGCGGATGGCGCTGGAAGAGGGCTACACGCCGTTGCCGGTGTACATCCATGCGCCGGAAGAAGAAGCTGGCTGGGCGCCGGGCGCCGCATCCAACGCCTGGCGCCATCGCTCACTGCAGGCGCTGGATGCGGATCTGCGCGCGCGCGGCTCCGCATTGCATTGGCGCACGGGCCCGACCGCTGCGGCGCTGCAGGATCTCCTGCGTGAGGCGGATGCGCAGGCGGTGTTCTGGAACCGCAAGTACGAACCCGCGACCCAGCCGCGCGACGCCGCGCTGAAGAAGCAGTTGCGCGAGCAGGGATTGCGGGTGGAAAGCGCGAACGGCGGCCTGCTGTTCGAGCCTTGGGATCTGGCGACCGGGCAGGGCACGCCGTACCGGGTATTCACTCCATTCTGGCGCGCGGCGCGCGCGCGTTGGCGCCTGCCGTCGCCCTGGCAGGCCCCCACGCGCCTGCCGGCCTGCGATGTCGCCGCCCCGGTGACGTTGTCCTCGCTCGGGCTGATGCCGAAGCGCGATTGGGATCGGGGATTCTGGGAGGTCTGGCGGCCGGGCGAGGCGGGGGCCCGTGAAGCACTGGAGATTTTCATCGACGGCGCCTTGCGCGGTTATCGCGAGGATCGGGATCGCCCGGATCGCGTGGGCACCTCGCGACTCTCCCCGCACCTGCATTTCGGCGAGATCGCGCCCTGGCGCGTGGCCGCCGCGCTGGAGCAGGCGCGCAACGCGGCCAACGCCGCGGAGGTGGAGGCCTTCCTGCGCGAGCTGGGCTGGCGCGAGTTCGCCTGGCACCTGCTGCATCACTTCCCGCACACCGCCGACCGCAATCTCAATCCGCGCTTCGACGGCTTCGTCTGGGCAACGCCCGGAGCCGGCACGCTGGCTGCCTGGCAGCGGGGGCAGACCGGCGTGCCGATCGTCGATGCCGGCCTGCGCGAACTCTGGGCGACCGGCTATATGCACAACCGGGTGCGGATGATCGTGGCGAGCTTTCTGACCAAGCACCTGCGCCTGCACTGGCTGCACGGCGCCCGCTGGTTCTGGGACACGCTGGTCGACGCCGACCTGGCCAACAACACCCTGGGCTGGCAGTGGACGGCGGGCACCGGTGCCGACGCCGCGCCGTACTTCCGGGTGTTCAATCCGGTCACCCAGGCACGCCGGTTCGATCCGCACGGCGAATACATCGCCCGCTGGGTGCCGGAACTGCGCGGGCTGCCTGCGGCCGCGCGATTCGCCCCGTGGGAATCGCCGGCGCTGGTCGCGCGGCTCGCACCCGGCTACCCCGCCACGCCGATGGTGGACCTGGCCGAAGGGCGCGAAGCGGCGCTGGCCGCGTATCGGAGCAGCGGGGGCTGAAGGCGCGTTGACGCCTTTCGCGACCGCGTGCTTCACTCGAAGGCAGGGAACGGAGGGCAGCATGGCGACGAAGAAGGGGCCGGGCAAGCCACGGCGCGAACCGATGTCGCGGGTCGATACCGCCTGGCTGCGGATGTGCCGGCCGACCAATCCGATGATGATCACCGGCGTGCTCATGTTCGACGAGCCGCTGACGCTGGAGCGGCTGAAAGACGTCGTCCGCAAACGCTTCCTGGCGTACCCGCGCTTCCGCCAGAAGGCGGTCGACACCGCCGCCGGCGCGTCGTGGGTGGAGGACGCCGATTTCGACATCGACTGGCACGTGCGCCTGTCGGCCTTGCCCGGCCGCGGCGATCCGGATTCGGAGAAGCGCGCGCTGGAACGCTTCGTCAGCCAGATGGCATCGACGCCGCTGGACAAGACCAAGCCGCTCTGGCAGTTCCATCTGGTCGAACGCTATCGGGGCGGTTCGGCGCTGGTGGCGCGCATCCACCACAGCTACGCCGATGGCATCGCGCTGGTGCAGGTATTGCTGTCGCTGACCGATACCACCCGCAAGCCGGACCGGAGCAGCGAACTGCGCGCGGCCTGGCTCAAGCAGGATGGCGTGGAAGTGGTGCGCCGGGTCGGCGCGATCGATCGCTACGTCAAGCTGGGCGGCAAGATGTTCGGCAAGGGCATGGAGATGTACCGGGATCCGGGCCTGGCGACCATGCTGGCGAAGGAGGGCGGCGAGATCGGCCGCGAACTGCTGGCCGCGCTGGCGCTGTCGGACGATCCGCCCACGCTGCTGCGTGGCCCGCTCGGCGTGAGCAAGCGGGTGGCCTGGGCCGAGCCGCTGGATCTGGAAGAGGTCAAGGCGGTGGGACGCGCCTGTGATTGCACGGTCAATGACGTCCTGATGGCGACCGCGGCGGGCGCGCTGCGCGGCTATCTGATCGAGCGCGGTGAGCGCGTCGAGGGCGTGACGCTGCGTGCGACGGTGCCGGTCAACCTGCGGCCGCTGGAACATGCGCGCAAGCTGGGCAACCACTTCGGCCTGGTGTTCCTGGATCTGCCGGTCGGCGAGCCCAATCCGATCCGCCGCGTGGAGCGCGTGGCGGACTGCATGAACAACCTCAAGAATTCGCGACAAGCCATTGTCGCCTTTGGACTTCTTGCCGCGTTGGGCATGGCGCCCGCGGCCTTGCAGGGCGTGGCGCTGGAACTCTTCAGCCGCAAGGCGACCACGGTGGCCACCAACGTGCCCGGACCGCAGCAGCCGCTGTACATGGGCGGCAGCCGGGTCCGCGACATGATGTTCTGGGTCCCGCAGACCGGTTCCATCGGCATCGGCATTTCCATCCTCAGCTACAACGGCCGCGTCCATTTCGGCCTGATCGCGGACGCCAAGCTCGTCCCGGATCCCGACGCGGTGATCCGCCGCTTCGGCCCCGAGTTCGAAAAGCTGTTGTACCTGGCGATGATGGGGAACTGGGATTACACGCTCGATGCCGCTGCGGCCGAGTCCCTGTTGGAGGAGAGCGCGCAAGCAAGCTGAACAGTAAGGCGCATGCTTTGCCGGATCTTCACGGCGCTTTAGCTATCAGACAGAACGGAGCCGGTATTTTTGCCGCGCTGTAATGATTGCCGGGATGCATTCCCACACGACGAGGAGATGTCCATGAACAAGTACGCCGTCAAGACCACGCTCATCGCGCTTGGCGCCGCGGTGATGTTGAGTTCCTGCGCCAGCTACACCGGCCAGACCAACGATCCCAATGATCCCAACCGCACGCGCACCGGCGCGCTGATCGGCGCCGGCATCGGCGCGGCGGTCGGCCTGCTGAGCGGCAAGGATGCGACCGATCGCCGCCAGCGCGCATTGATCGGCGCGGGCGTCGGCGGCCTGGCCGGCGGCTCGATTGGCGCCTACCAGGATCGCCAGGAAGCGGAACTGCGCCGCCAGACCGCGGGCACGGGCATCGACGTCAGCCGCGACGGCGACGTGATCAAGCTCAACCTGCCGGATGGCGTGACCTTCGATTTCGGCAAGGCGGACCTGAAGCCGCAGTTCTATCCGGCGCTCAACAACGTGGCCCGCACGCTGTCCGAGTACAACCAGACCATCGTGGAAGTGACCGGGCATACCGACAGCATCGGCAGCGACGCGGTCAACCAGCGGCTGTCCGAGCAGCGCGCCGCGGCGGTGGGCAACTACCTGATCGGCCAGGGCGTGATGCGCGAGCGTTTCGAGATCGTCGGCATGGGCAAGCGCTATCCGATTGCCAGCAACGACACCGAGTCCGGCCGCGCGCTCAACCGCCGCGTCGAAATCCGGGTGCTGCCGGTGCGTTCCTGACGGACGTCCGCGTTTGAACGGAAGGAGAGGGCCGCACGCGCGGCCCTTTACTTTTTCCGCGGCATGGCCGCCTGGCCGTTCAGAAGCCGCGCCGCCGGCATTCGGCGTCCAGGCGCCGTGCGTCGACGTTGCGGCTGTAGTTGGCCGCCTCGATGGCGGGCATGCCTTCGATCAGGGCCTGGTACATGCCCAGCCGCTTGATGCGCCGGCCCAGCGGACCGTTGACCTTGTTTTCCTCCGCCACCATGCCGGCATAGAGGATGGTGAACAGCTGGTCCACCAGCAATGCGTCTTCGCCATAGGCGGCGGACAGTCCGGTAATCCACGTCAGGACGGCAGGACTGGCCTGCGCGCCGGTGCGGTCGTAGACGCGCACGAAATCCTCGTACAGGCGGTAGGCACCGTGGCGCGACGCCAGCGTCTGCAGTTCGCCGAAGTACCAGGCATCGCGCGGGGCGAAGCGGGCGGCACCCGGCGGCGTCAGGTAGACGCACCAGTCATCGAACTGGCCCCGATCGAATTCGATCAGCGCGCCATCGGACAGTGTCTTGAAATGCCGGCGCATGCCGCTCAGGCGAACCGGTCGGCCAGCGCGTCGGTGGCCTGCACGAGGGCGTCGACGATGGCCGGATCCGCGGCGCTGTGCCCGGCCAGCACCACCCTCAGCTGCGCTTCCGGCCAGGCCTGCGCCAGATCGTGCGCGCTCTTCATCGGGCAGACGATGTCGTAGCGGCCGTGCACGATGGTGGCGGGAATGTGGCGGATGCGATCGATGCCGCGCAGCAGTTGATCCGGTTCCAGGAAGACGTTGTGGCGGAAGTAGTGCGCTTCGGCGCGGGCGACGCTGACGGCCACCTTCGGATCCTCGAAGTTGCCGGCTTCTTCCGGATCGTGGATCAGGGTGGTGCTGCCGCCTTCCCAGTCGCTCCAGGCGCGCGCGGCGGCCAGCCGCACCTCCGGATCCGGACTGTCCAGGCGGCGCCAGTAGGCTTCGACCATCTCGCCGTGTTCGGCTTCCGGGATGTGGGCCAGGTACCGCGCCCAGCGTTCCGGGAAGATCCAGCGCGCACCGCCGTCCCGTTCGTTGAACCAGCGCAGTTCACCCGGGCGACCGAGGAAGATGCCGCGCAGGACCAGGCCCAGCACGCGCGCCGGGTGCGCCTGCGCATAGGCGAGCGAGAGCGTGGAGCCCCACGAGCCGCCGAACACCACCCAGCGCTCGATGCCGAAATGCGCGCGGATCCGTTCGATGTCGGCGACCAGATGCCAGGTCGTGTTGTCGCGCAGTTCGGCCGGCGGGGTGGAACGCCCGGCGCCACGCTGGTCGAACAGCACGATGCGGTAGCGTGCCGGATCGAAGAAGCGGCGGTGATAGGCCGACAGGCCGGCGCCGGGCCCGCCATGCAGGAACAGCACCGGCAATCCGTCGGGATTGCCGCATTCCTCGATGTACAGCGTATGCAGTTCGTCCACCGCCAGACGCAGGGTGCGGTAGGGCTCGATTTCGGGATACAGCTCGCGCACGTGCGTGGTCCTTCCGGTCTGCGCGAAGGATAGCGCAGCGCCGTCTCCGGCCGCGCGGTCCCTAGCTGAATTTCCCTGCCTGTCAACCCGTTTCGCAGGCGCGCCCGGGTTGCCACAATCGGCATCCCACCCGGGTCACCGGGTCATTCCCGACGGAAGCAATGCAAGACAAGAACCCGAAGCTGGCCCTGCAGATCGCCCAGACCATCGCCACCGAGATCGGCGCCCAGACGGCGCAGGCGCGTGCCGCCATCGCGCTCCTCGACGAAGGCGCCACCGTTCCCTTCATCGCGCGCTACCGCAAGGAAGTCACCGGCGGCCTGGACGACACCCAACTGCGCAATCTGGAAGTCCGCCTGACCTACCTGCGCGAACTGGAAGATCGCCGCGCGGCGGTGCTGGCGAGCATCGAGGAACAGGGCAAGCTGACCGACGAACTGCGTGCCGACATCGAGGCCGCCGACAGCAAGGCGCGCCTGGAGGATCTGTATCTGCCGTACAAGCCCAAGCGTCGGACCCGCGCGCAGATCGCGCGCGAAGCCGGGCTGGAACCGCTGGCGGACGGTCTGCTGGCGGATCCCTCGCAGGTGCCGGAAACCGCCGCCGCGGCCTACGTGGACGCGGAAAAGGGCGTGGCCGACGCCAGGGCCGCGCTGGAAGGCGCGCGCGCGATCCTGATGGAGCGCTGGGGCGAGAACGCCGCGCTGGTCGGCGAACTGCGCGACTGGATGCACGAGGTCGGCGTGATCCGCGCGCGTGTCGCCGAAGGCAAGGAAACTGAAGGCGCCAAGTACCGCGACTACTTCGACCACGCCGAGCCGCTGGCGAAGATTCCCTCGCACCGGCTACTGGCGCTGTTCCGCGCGCGCCGCGAGGAAATCCTGTTGCTGGATCTGGATCCGGGCAGCGATGCCGAGGCCGGTCACCTGCTCGCCGAAGGTCGGGTGGCGAAACATGCCGGCGTGGCCGCGCAGGGCCGGCCGGCCGACAAGTGGCTGCTGGACGCGTGCCGGCTGACCTGGCGCGCCAAGCTGCACATGCACCTGCTGCTGGATCTGTTCAACCAGGCGCGCGAGAAGGCGGAGGCCGAGGCGATCGCGGTGTTCGGCGACAACCTCAAGGATCTGCTCCTGGCCGCGCCGGCCGGCCCCAAGGCGGTGCTGGGCCTGGACCCCGGCCTGCGCACCGGGGTGAAGGTGGCGGTGGTGGACCGCACCGGCAAGCTGGTCGATACGGCGACCATCTACCCGCACGAGCCCAAGCGCCAGTGGGAGCAATCGCTGCACGTGCTGCGCGCGCTGTGCGCGAAGCACCAGGTGGAACTGATTTCGATCGGCAACGGCACCGCCAGCCGCGAGACCGACAAGCTGGCCGGTGATCTGATCAAGCTGGCGCCGGAGCTGAAGATGCAGAAGGTCGTGGTCAGCGAGGCGGGCGCATCGGTGTACTCGGCATCCGAATTCGCGGCCCGCGAATTCCCCGGCCTGGACGTGAGCCTGCGCGGCGCCGTGTCGATTGCGCGCCGGCTGCAGGACCCGCTGGCCGAACTGGTGAAGATCGAGCCCAAGGCGATCGGCGTGGGCCAGTACCAGCACGACGTGGACCAGTTCCGGCTGGCGCGCGCGCTGGACGCGAAGGTCGAGGACTGCGTGAACGCGGTCGGCGTGGACGTCAACACCGCCTCGGCGGCGCTGTTGACCCGCGTGTCCGGCCTGTCGTCCAGCGTGGCCGACAACATCGTGGTCTATCGCGACGCCAACGGTGCGTTCAAATCGCGCAGGGATCTGCTGAAGGTGCCGCGGCTGGGCGAGAAAACCTTCGAGCAATGCGCCGGCTTCCTGCGCATCGCCGACGGCGACCAGCCGCTGGATGCTTCGTCCGTGCATCCGGAAGCCTATCCCGTGGTCGAACGCATCCTGGCCAAATGTGGCCGGGAGGTGAAGCAGATCATCGGCGACGCCGGCTTCCTGCGCAGCGTGCGCGCCGAGGACTACACGGATGAGAAGTTCGGCGTGCCGACCGTGCGCGACATCCTCAAGGAACTGGAGAAACCCGGTCGCGATCCGCGCCCGGAATTCAAGGCCGCCCGTTTCGCCGACGGCGTGGAGGACATCAAGGATCTCCGGCCCGGGATGATCCTGGAGGGCGTGATCAGCAACGTGGCCGCGTTCGGCGCCTTCGTCGACATCGGCGTGCACCAGGACGGCCTGATCCACATCTCCGCGCTGGCGGATCGCTACGTCAAGGATCCGCGCGAGGTGGTCAAGGCCGGCGACATCGTCAAGGTGCGGGTGCTGGAAGTGGACATCCCGCGCAAGCGCATCGCGCTGACCCGGCGCCTGGACGATACGCCGCCCCCCGCGCGCGAGGAGCGCGGCGCGGCGGGCGCACGCGGGAATGGAAACGGCAACGGCCCGCGCAATGGCCGCGAGGGCGGTGGGCGAGGGCAGGGCGGCACGCCACGCCCGTCCGCGCCCCCGGCCGACAATGCGCTGGCCGCGGCGTTCGCGCGTGCCCGCGGCAAGGACTGAACACGAGTGGTCCCGCGGTAGGCGTTTCCTTTCCCGCGCACGCGGGGGGAAGGCGCTTCATCGGAAGCGTGTCCGCCTGGCCCCCAACCGCCTTCGGCGCCTTCCCCCGCAAGCGGGGGAAGGAACACAGGATGACGAGGTTGCTGAAAAGGGTTGAAACCAATGTGAGCGCTTACGGCCAGCGCATCTCGCCCTTGCTGACCTTGGCGCTCAATTCCAGCGAAGGCACGCCGCCCAGTTGCGGGTAGCGCGCTTTCATTGCCGCGATCAGTGCGGCCGAATCCTTCGCCTTGGCGGTTTCCTCGTCGTAGGCGCGGATGTAGTCGGCGGTGAAGCGCACCGCCTCCAGGCCCTGCGGCGCGCCGGGCTCGAAGTGGCCCGGGATCACCGTGGCCGGCTTGAGCGCGGCGATCCGATCCAGCATCGCCAGCCAGTCGGCATGCGACTGCGGCGTCTGGGTGTCGGCCATCCACACGTGTTCGCCCGCCACCACTGGAATGCCGCCGACCACCGCCCGGATGGACGGAATCCACACCACGCTGCGATCCGGCGTGGGGCTGTCGAGGCCGATGATCTGCAATGCCTGGCCTTCCAGGGCCAACTGATCGCCTTCCAGTGGTTCCGGCACGACGATCTGCCCGGGCGCGCCCGCGCCGAGGATCGGGCCCCAGTGCGCGAGCTTGGCGGCGCCGGTGTCGCGGATATGGGCGATGGTCTGCGGCGTCGCCACGATTTTCGCGTCCGGGAATGCCGCCTTAAGCGTCTCCAGCCCGAAGTAGAAATCCGGATCGCCGTGGCTGATGTAGATCGTGGTCAGGCGCTTGCCGGAGGCCCGGATCGTCTCGACCAGTTTCGCCGCGTCGACGGTGGAGAACTGCGCGTCGATCAACACCGCGTCCTGGCGGCCGCTCACCAGCACCGACGACACCGCGAAGATGCCGGCGGGGCCCGGATTGTAGGCGTCCAGCTTCAGCGGTTGGACGACCGGTTCGCCGGCCTTCGGGGTTTCGGCGGCGGGAGCGGTGCCCGCGGCGGTGTCCGCGGCCGGGGGCGCCCGGTCGCCGCAGGCGGCCAGCGACACGGCGAGCGCCAGCGCGCTCATGGACTTCAGGGCATGGACTTTCATGGATATCGTCTCCTGCTCAATGGACGCGGGTGAGGGCGGATTCGCCGGTGAAGAAACGGCCGTCCGGGCGGGTGATGTGGGTGTACACCCGGCCCCGCGCGAAGTCCTCCAGATGCACGACCGTGGTCTTGTCCGCTTCCTGCCAGCGCACCAGATACAGGCCTTCGCGGATCCGGCGGTGATCGAAACGGATGGTTTCCACCTGGCCCTGCGCGGGCGGTTGCAGCTTGGTGAAGGTCATGTGGCGATCGGAAGCGAAGTCGATGTCGAAGGCGTTGCCGCCGCCGAAATCGACGCGGTAGGTATGTCCGGTGGCGGGAAAATCGCCGGAATCGGCCGCATCGCTGCCGGCGCGCGCCGGCTGATGGGTGCAGCCGCCCAGTGCGCCCGACAGGGCCAGCGCGGCGAGCAAGATGTTTCGCATGGGAATGCTCCGGCGCGGGGTCAGTAAGCCGCGGTGATGATCTGGCGCGGGTGGCGCGCCTGCTCGAGTTCGGCGACGAAGGCATCGGCGTAATCGGCGTAGCTGATCGCGCTCTTGCCGTTGGCGTCGCCCAGCAGCGCACCGACCTGGGTGCGGAAGCGGCCGCGTGCTTCGCCCGGGCCGATTTCCGCGGCGGGGGAGAAGAAGGTCCAGGCCAGATCGTCGGCGTTCTGGAAGCGCTTGAGCGCTTCGCGGTGGGCCAGTGCGACCGGTTTGTAGGCGGCCGGGAAATCCGGAACGTCGACCAGTTGCACGCCCGGTGCGACTTCCAGGCTGCCGGCGCCGCCGACCACCACCACGCGCGGGACACCGGCCTCGCGGGCGGCGGCGATGAGGGCGTCGCTGACGTCGACGAGGGTGGATTCGGCGCCGGCCTGCGGACCATAGGCGCTGGCCAGCACGTCGTGGCCGCGCACGGCGGCGACCAGCGCGTCGTGATCGTCCAGCGGCGCGATCACGATGCGGGCGCCATCCAGTTCCGGCGGCAGGTCGGTGTCGCGACGGACGATCGCGGTGACGTCGTGGCCGCGGGCGATGGCGTGGGCGGCGATGTGGCGGCCGATCTTGCCGGTGGCGGCGGCGAGGGCGATTTTCATGGAAGTCTCCTTGGATTCAGGAAATCCGGGCAGGGATGCGGCGGGCGCCGGGCGCCTGCCGCAAAGGAAGGAAAAAGGAGGAAAAGGAGGAAAGGGAACGGCTCAGTCCCACTGCGGCGCCAGGCCGGCGGGATTGACCAGGCGTTCGTTGCGATCGAGCGTGGCGATGCGTGCCATGTCGTCCCCGCCCAGTTCCAGGTCCAGCGCCGCGAGGTTGCTCTGCAGGTTTTCGCGCCGGGTCGAGGAGGGAATCACCGCGTAGTCCTGCCGCAGCGCCCATGCCAGCGCGACCTGTGCCGGCGTGGCGCCGTGCGCGGCGGCGATGTCCTGCAGCACCGGTTCCTGCAGGACCTTGCCGTAGGCGAGGGTCATGTAGGAGGTGATGGCGATGCCGTGTTCGCGCGCGAAACCGGCGACGGCCCGGTTGGGCAGGTAGGGACTCAGCTCCACCTGGTTGGTTGCCAGCGTGCCGGGGCCGAGGATCGCCAGCGCCCGGCGCATGAGATCGATGTTGAAGTTGGAAACACCGATGTGGCGCGCCAGGCCCTGCGCGCGGGCCTCCGCGAGCGAGCCGAGGTAATCCTCCAGCGGCACCGCCCCGCCCGGGGAAGGCCAGTGGATGAGCAGCAGATCGACCCGATCGGTGCGCAGCTTTTCCAGGCTTTCATGCAGGCTGGGCAGGAAGCGATCGCGGGCGAGATTCTCGGTCCAGATCTTGGTGGTGAGGAAGAGGTCGGCGCGCGGCACGCCGGACGCGGCGATGGCCTGGCCGATCTCGGCTTCATTGCCGTAGATCTGGGCGGTGTCGATGGCGCGGTAGCCGAGCGCCAGCGCGGTGCCGACCGAATCGATGACGGTCTGGCCCTGCAGGCGGAACGTGCCGAGGCCGAAGCGGGGAATCACGGGACTCATGTCGAACTCCAGCGGAGGAAGTGGGAGGCACTCTAAAAGGCTGGAAGCGGACGAAAAACCGCGTATAAGGCGCTTGTTTGTTGCATGAATCGAGCAAGTCATGGACCGGATGACCGCAATGGGGGTATTCGTCGAAGTCGCCGAGCGCGGCAGCCTGACCGCCGCGGCCGAGACGCTGGACATGTCGCGGGCGATGGTCACCCGCTACCTGGCCGAACTGGAGGACTGGCTGGGCGTGCGCCTGTTCCACCGCACCACCCGCCGGATCAGCCTGACCACGCCGGGCGAACAGGCGCTGGAACGCTGCCGCAAGCTGCTGGAACTCGGCGCCGATCTGCAGGCTTCGGTCGCCAGCGACACTGGCGCGCCGCTGCACGGGCAACTGCGCCTGACCTGCAGCACCTCGTTCGGGCAGAGCCAGATGGCCGCGGCGGTGGTGGACTACGTGGGCCGGCATCCGGGCGTGCGCATCGACATGCTGCTGCTGGACCGCACGGTCAACCTGATCGAGGAACGGGTGGATCTGGCCATCCGCATCACCCACGAACTGGATCCGAACCTGATCGCCCGCCGGCTGACCACCTGCCGTTCGCTGCTGTGCGCCTCACCGGACTATCTGGCCCGGCGCGGCATGCCGGTGCGCGCGGAGGACCTGACCACGCATGACTGCCTGACCCATCACTTCGTCGGCAAGAGCCTGTGGCACCTGCGGCGCGAGGGCCGCGAAGTGGCGGTGGCGGTGGGCGGCGGGATCAGCGCCAACGAGGCCAGCGTGCTGCTGCAGGCGGTGCGCAGCGGCGGCGGCATCGCCATGCTGCCGACCTACCAGGCGGCCGGTTATCTGGCGCGCGGCGAGCTGGTGGCGGTGCTGCCGGACTACGACATCCCGCCGATGGGCATCTTCGGCGTCTACGCCACCCGCCGGCTGATGCCGCCGCTGGTGCGCTCGTTCCTGGACTTCCTGGCCGGGCGCTTCGGCGAGGCGCCGGAGTGGGACCGGGCGCTGTTCCCGGCCGGATCCGCCTGAGCGGGGCCGGGAAGGCCGATTCAGGTTTTCACCCTTGGCTTTCACCTGATTAGGTGAAAAGATTCTCGTGTGAGCCTGACCCTGACCCATCGCCAAACCGCCATCCTCGAGGCCGTGCGCCAGCACCTGGCCGAGACCGGCAGCGCGCCGACCCTGCAGGAAATCGGCGCGGCGGTCGGCATCGGCCACGTCAGCGCGGTGTTCAAGCACCTGGAGGCACTGGAGAAGAAGGGCTACCTGGTCCGCGATCCCAGCCGGCCGCGCGGCATCCGCCTGATCGAGGCGCGGGTGGAGCGCGACGACGTGATCAGCCTGCCGCTGGTGGGACGGGTCGCGGCGGGCCAGCCGATCCTCAACGACGGCGAGACCGAGGAATACCTGCAGGTGGACGCCGCGCTGTTCCGCATGCGCCCGGATTACCTGCTGCGCGTGCAGGGCGATTCGATGCGCGACGACGGCATCCTCGACGGCGATCTGGTCGGCGTGCGCATCAGTCCCGAAGCGCATCACGGGCAGACGGTGGTGGCGCGGCTGGGCGATGCCGGCATCACCATCAAGCGACTGCATCGCACCGCCGGCGAACTGCGGCTGCTGCCGCGCAGCGCCGGCCATGCGCCGATCGATCCGGATCCCGACGAGGATTTCGCCATCGAAGGGCTTTACTGCGGCCTGATCCGGCGCGACTGATGGGCAGCGTCGTCGCCCTGGAATCCCTGCTGGCCGCGCAGACCCTGTGGCACGCGGGCCGCAGCGCCGTCGCGCCGGCCGACAGCGAAAGTACCGGCCATGCCGCGCTGGATCGCCTGTTGCCGCAGGGCGGCTGGCCGCGCGGCGCGCTTACCGAACTGCTGCTGCCGGCCGACGGCGTGGGCGAAATCGGCCTGCTCATGCCCACGCTGTCGCGCCTGACCCGCGCCGGCGGCGGGGTGGTGCTGATCGCGCCGCCGTACCTGGCGTATGCGCCGGCCTGGCAGGAAGGCGGCGTGGATCTGGCCCATCTGCACCTGGTCGAGGCGGCGCCGCGCGATGCGTTGTGGGCGTTCGAACAGTGCCTGCGCAGCGGTGCCTGCGCCGCGGTGATCGGTTGGCCATCGACCGCCGACGGACGCGCCCTGCGGCGCCTGCAGGTGGCGGCCGACAGCGGCGATTGCCTGGGCTTCGCGCTGCGGGATCGCCGGCATGCCCTCAATGCCTCGCCGGCGGCGCTGCGGCTGGAATACGCGCGCGACCCGGCAGGCCGGGCAGGCGCGTGGCACGTGCGCAAGTGTCGCGGCGGCCATCCGCCCGCGCAGGCGTTCGCCTGGACGTAAGGCGGACATGCTCTGGGCCTGTGTATTGCTGCCGCAACTGGCGCTGGACGCCGTCCTCCGCCGTTGTCCCGACCCGGAAGCGCCGCTGGCGCTGGTGACCGGCCCGGCGCAACTGCGCAGCCTGCATGCCGTCAATGCCGCCGCCGCGCGGGCGGGACTGCGGGCCGGCATGCGCCTGACCGCCGCGCATGCGCTGCAACCGGATCTGGCCCTGGCCGAATACGACCCGAAGTCCGAGGCGCGCTGGCATCGCTTCCTGGCCGCGTGGGCCTATCGCCACAGTTCGCTGGTGAGTGCGCAGTGGCCGGGGTGTCTGGTGCTGGAAGTGCGCGCCAGTTTCCGCCTGCTGGGACCGTGGCCGCGGTTCGAGGCCCGGCTGCGCGAGGAACTGCATGCGCTCGGGTTCGAGCATCGCATCGCACTGGCGCCGACCCCGCGCGCGGCGCGGGTGTTCGCGGGCCTGCGCGATGGTCTTGCCCTGATGCAGGGGCCGGCGATGCGGGAAGTCCTGGATCGGGTGCCGATCCGGCGCGCCGTGTTGCCGGAGGACGCCGGCGAACGCCTGCACCGCATGGGCATCCGCGATCTGCGCACCCTGCGCGGGCTGCCGCGCGACAGCCTGCGCCGGCGCTTCGGCCTGGACGTGCTGGAACATCTGGACCGCCTGTATGGCGAGGCCGACGAACCGCTGGCGCATTACGCGCCGCCGGACTACTTCGACGCCCGGGTGGAATTGGGTTACGAAGTGGAAAGCCATACCGCGCTGCTGTTTCCGCTGCGCCGCCTGATCGGCGATCTGTGCACCTACCTGTCCATCCGCGATGGCGGCGTGCAGCGGTTCCTGCTGCGGCTGGAGCACGAGGAAGGCCACACCGACGTGGAAGTGGGCCTGCTGTCGGCCGAGCGCGAGCCGGCGATGCTGTTCGAACTGACCCGCAACCGGCTCGAGCGCGTATCGATTCCCGCGCCGGTGGTGGCGGTGCGGCTGCTGGCGCGCGAACTGCCGCCGTTCGTGCCGGCCAGCCGGGATCTGTTCGATCTGCGCGCGCAGCAGACGCTGCCGTGGCCGCAACTGCGCGAACGCCTGCGCGCGCGACTGGGTGACGACGCGGTCCACCAGATCCTGCCCACCGGCGATCCGCGCCCGGAGCGCGCGTGGCGGAAGCGGCATGGCGACGAGCACGTGGACATCGCGCCGGCGCCCGCGCGCCCGCCGCGTCCGGCCTGGCTGCTGCCGCAGCCGGTACCGCTGCGGGATCCGCGCCCGCGCATCCTGTCCGGACCGGAGCGGCTGGAAAGCGGCTGGTGGGATGGCGGGGATGCCCGCCGCGACTATTACGTGCTGGAAACCTCGCAGGGCCAGCGCGCCTGGGCGTTCGCGCCGCCGGGCGAGCGCGATCACTGGATGCTGCACGGGTGGTTCGCATGAGCCGCGAGCAGGAACGCGATACCGGTTCGCCCGGCGGCCGCCCGCCGCGCGCCTGGGAAGTGGCGCAGCGGCTGGGGCTGGCGGCGGCCAACGACGACAGCCTCGTCGTCGACGATCTGCCGGCCTATGCCGAACTGCATTGCCTCTCGGATTTTTCCTTCCTGCGCGGCGCGGCCAGCGCGGAGGAATTGTTCGCGCGTGCCAGGCAGTGCGGGTACGAGGCGCTGGCGATCACCGACGAGTGTTCGCTGGCCGGCATCGTGCGCGCGCTGGAAGCCTCGGAGGCCACCGGGCTGAAACTGGTGGTGGGCAGCGAATTCCGCCTGTCCGATGGATTGCGGCTGGTGCTGCTGGTGGAAAACCAGGCCGGCTACACGCAGTTGTGCCGGCTGATCACGGTGGGACGCCGCGCCACCACCAAGGGACGCTACCGGCTCACCCGCCGGGACGTGGAAAGCGTGCTGGACGAAACCGGGCGCGGTCTGTTCGCGCTGTGGCTGCCGGCGCGCACGCCGGATCCGGAGCAGGGCCGCTGGCTGAAGCAGGTGTTCGGCGAACGTGCCTTCCTGGCGGTGGAACTGCACCGCGACGAGGACGACGACGCCCGCCTGCACCAGTTGCTGGCCCTGGCGGCGGCGCAGGGCATGACCCCGGTGGCGGCCGGCGACGTGCACATGGACGTGCGCCGCCAACGTGTCCTGCAGGACACCATGACCGCGATCCGCCACGGTCTGCCGCTGGCCGAATGCGGCGAGCACCTGTTCCGCAACGGCGAACGCCACCTGCGCACGCGGCGCGCGCTGGGCAACATCTATCCGGCCGCCTTGCTGGAAGCGGCGGTGCGACTGGCACGGCGCTGCACGTTCGACCTGAGGAAACTGGAGTACCGCTACCCCGTCGAACTGGTGCCGGAGGGCCATACGCCGATCAGCTGGTTGCGGACGTTGACCGAGCGCGGCATGCACGCGCGCTGGCCGGAAGGCCCGTCCGACAGGATCCGGCGGCAGATCGAGAGCGAACTGGCGCTCATCGAAAAGAAGAAATACGAAGCCTTCTTCCTGACCGTCGAGGACATCGTCCGCTTCGCCAGGTCGAAGGACATCCTCTGCCAGGGACGCGGCTCCTCGGCCAATTCGGCGGTCTGCTTCGCGCTGGGCATCACCGTGGTCAACCCCGACGAGACCCGCCTGCTGATGGCGCGCTTCCTCTCAGAGAACCGCAACGAGCCGCCCGACATCGACGTGGACTTCGAGCACGCACGGCGCGAGGAAGTGCTCCAGTACGTCTACGACAAGTACGGCCGCGAGCGCGCCGCCATCGCCGCCACCGTGATCCGCTACCGCGGCAAGAGCGCGGTGCGCGATGTCGCCAAGGCGTTCGGCCTGCCGCCGGATCAGATCGCGCTGCTGGCCGACTGCTACGGCTGGGGCAACGGCGACACGCCGATGGAACAGCGCCTGCGCGAGGCCGGGTTCGATCCGGACAATCCGCTGATCGCGCGGGTACTGGCGGTGACCGCGCTGCTGCGCGGGCATCCGCGCCACCTTTCCCAGCATGTCGGCGGTTTCGTGATCAGCGATGCGCCCCTGTCCACGGTGGTACCGGTGGAAAACGCGGCCATGGACAACCGCACCATCATCCAGTGGGACAAGGACGATCTGGAGACGATGGGATTGCTGAAGGTCGACTGCCTGGCGCTGGGCATGCTGACCTGCATCCAGAAGGCGGTGGAACTGCTCGGGAAACACCGTGGCCGGGTGATCGACCTGGCGCGGATACCCGGCGGTGACAAGCCCACGTATGACCTGATCCAGGCCGCCGACACCGTCGGCGTGTTCCAGATCGAATCGCGCGCGCAGATGAGCATGCTGCCGCGATTGAAGCCCCGGAACTTCTACGATCTCGTCATCGAGGTCGCCATCGTCCGCCCCGGCCCGATCCAGGGCGACATGGTGCATCCCTACCTGCGGCGGCGGCAGGGCAAGGATCCGGTGGTGTATCCCTCCGAAGGCATCGAACGGATCCTCGGTCCGACCCTCGGCATCCCGCTGTTCCAGGAACAGGTGATGGAACTGGTGATCCATGCCGGCTACAGCGAGGCGGAAGCGGACGGACTGCGCCGCTCGATGGCGGCCTGGGGGCGTGGCGGCGACATGGAACCGCATCGCGCGCGCATCCGCGAACTGATGGAGGAAAAGAACTACGCCTCCGAATTCATCGACCAGATCTTCGAGCAGATCAAGGGCTTCGGTTCCTACGGGTTTCCGCAGAGCCATGCGGCCTCGTTCGCCAAGCTGGTCTACATCAGCAGCTGGCTGAAGCGGCACGAACCGGCGGCATTCGCCTGCGCATTGCTCAACGCCCAGCCGATGGGGTTCTACTCGCCCAGCCAGATCGTGCAGGACGCACGGCGCGGGCGGGGCGGGCGCCCGCCGGTCGAGGTGCGGCCGGTCGACGTGATGCACAGCGACTGGGACTGCACGCTGGAAGGCGGCCGTTTCCACGTGGAAGGGGAGGAAGGCGGCCAGCCGGCGATCCGCCTGGGCATGCGCCAGATCAGCGGATTGCCGGAAGCGATGGCCAACGCGATCGTCGCCGCCCGCGCACGGCAACCGTTCCGCGACGTGCGCGATCTGTCCCTGCGCGCGGGGCTGGACGAAAAGGCCCGCCATGCGCTGGCCGAGGCCGGCGCGCTGGAAGCGCTGGCCGGCAATCGCCACGCCGCGCGCTGGGCGGTGGCGGGCATCGAACGCCAGCGTCCGCTGCTAACAGGCAGTCCGGACGAGGATGCCATCGAGCTGCCCGCGCCGCGGACCGGCGAGGACGTGCTGTCGGACTACCGCGCGCTCGGATTGACCCTGCGCACGCATCCGCTGGCGCTGCTGCGCCCGCGCCTGCAGGCCGAGCGCGTGCTGGATTCGCGCCAGTTGCAGGACATGCCGCACGGACGCGGCGTGCATGCCGCCGGCATCGTCACCCAGCGCCAGCGGCCGGGCACCGCCAGCGGCGTCATCTTCGTGACCCTGGAAGACGAGCACGGCGTGGTCAACGTGGTGGTGTGGCCGCACCTGGCCGCGCGCCAGCGCAAGGCGCTGCTGGGCGCGCGCCTGCTTTCGGTGCGCGGACGCTGGGAACACGTGGATGGCGTGCAGCACCTCATCGCCGCGCATCTTTCCGACATGAGCGGGCTGCTGGGCGATCTCCACACCACCTCGCGGGACTTCCACTGAGATGGATCTGTTCGCCTCTCCCATGCGGCAACTGGTCGACGACGCCCAGGGCGGAATCCGCTACTGGCCGGATTTCGTCGACGAGGCGCGCGCCTGGGAATGGTTCCAGGTCCTGCGCGCACGCGCCGACTGGACCCGCATGCAGCGGCCGATGTACGAGAAAGTGGTGGACGTGCCGCGCCTGCTGGCCAGCTACGATCTCGACGCGCCGCCGCCGGATCTGCCGCTGGCCGAAATGCTGGCGCGGGTGCAGGGGGTGGTGCCGGCGCCCTACAGCCGGGTGGGCATGAATTTCTACCGCGACGGCCAGGACAGCGTCGCCATGCACAGCGACAAGCTGCATATCCTGCGCGAGGGATATCCGATCACCCTGATCTCGCTGGGCGCGCCGCGCCGCATGCTGATCAAGGCCAAGGCGCCGGGCAGCCGCGCCATCGCGATCGATCTGATGCCCGGCAGCCTGCTCAGCATGAGCCATGCTTCCCAGCTCACCCACGAACACGGCATCCCCAAGACCCGCCGCCACCAGGATCCGCGGATCAGCGCGGTGTTCCGGGTACGGCCCTGAGCGGATTACGGTCCAGGGCGCGGGTCGCCGTGTCTACATAATTTCCTGCATGTACCGGCTGCTTGTCGCGGTTTGTCCTTGTTCCCACCACGACAGCCGGGCTATTGAAAAAAACGGATAAGTCCCGAGGATTTCCTCGTTCGGATGAAGCTGTTTCAGATACAGGAATGGGAGACGCGATGGGAACCAGGGTTGTGGTGTTGTCTATCGTTTCGGCTGCGGTTCTGGGTGCGGCAGGCCTGTTCTTTGCGCTGCGCCACTCCAAACCCTTGTCTTCTGCGGCTGGCGCGTCAAACGAAAACATCCTGTCCGATCCGGGGGTTGCTCGGGGAGATTCCGGAAAGGTCAATTCCATTCGCCCGACGCTCCGCGCCATTCAAAAGAACGAAGTGCCTGGTTCTGCTGAAGCCGATGCTGCAACAGCATACGAGCTGGTTGAAATAGATCTGCGTTGTCAGGTTGACCATGAGGCATCGGTCGAGGGTGATCACGCTCGAAGCACAACGGACGCACTTTGCAAGGATCTGTTGCTCGATCCATTGAGTCGTGAAGAAATATTCAAGGCGATAACGTATGCGGCCGAGCACGGCGATATCCGGGCCCAGCTCGATTATTCGCTTTATGCCGCGAGAATTTTCGAAGACGAGAAAAATGCCCTGGATCCGGAATTGATCCGGAAATACAAGGAAAACACGGTCAGGTTTCTCGAATCCGCTGGAAGGTCCGGTGAATCGCAAGCCTATGCCCGGTTGAGCGACATATACCGGAATGGTGTGCTTGCCCCGGAAGATCCGGTGATGGCCTATGCCTATGCGGAGGCCTATTTCCGTACAGGTTCGAGCCGCTACGGGGCCTCCTTTCTCGAGAGCGCCATGTCTGGCCTGAATGGCGAACAGTTGCGCCGTGGCAAGGAAATCGCCAATCGAATCCTCAGCGAAAGAAGGCGCTCCAAGTAAACATGGACGAGGTTCTATCGGGACGTGCCGTTCGGGTCGAGGGAGCTGCCGCGGGCCGGGCGAGTACGGCCCGCCCGGCACCCATGCAGGCGATCAAGGCAAGGCGCTGCCTTTACGGCTGCGCGCGCAAACGTTCCGGAAAGGTATAGACGTTGCAGCCGCCGGCGCGGGCAAAGCCAACCAGGCAGACGCCGGCGCCGCGCGCCAGTTCGACGGCCAGCGCGGTGGGCGCCGACACCGCGGCGATGAAGCCGATGCCCGCGCGCGCCGCCTTGACCACCATCTCGTAGCTGGCCCGGCTGGAAATAAGCAACATGCCGGCGGCGGGGTCATCACCTTCGCGTGTCATCGCGCCAATCAGTTTGTCCAGTGCGTTGTGCCGGCCCACGTCCTCGCGCGCGCGGCGGATGCGGCCTTCCGCGTCGGCCCAGGCCGCGGCGTGGACGGCGCCGGTAGCCGCGTTGAGGGGTTGGTGGCGTGCCAGTGATTCCAGCGCAACGCGCAGGGCGGCGACATCGAACGTCGCCGTGGCGGCGAGCGGGGCGGGGGACCGTACCACGTCCTCCAGCTCGCGGGTTCCGCACAGGCCGCAGCCGCCGCGTCCGGGCAGATGGCGGGACCAACCCTCATCGAGCCGGGCAGCCGCCGCGGTGGCGGTTACCGTCATCGCCAGTTCGATGCCTTCCACGCGCGGGTGGATATCGACCCGCAGCAGTTCGCCGGCATCCGCGATGAGCCCCTCGCTGAGCGAGAAGCCCAGCGCGAAATCCTCCAGGTCGCACGGCGTGGCCATCATCACCGCGAAGGCGCGGCCGTTGTAGCGCATCGCGACCGGAACTTCCTCGGCCACCCGATCCTCGACCGCGTCGACGGAATCGCCCCGCCGGCGCTGGAGCTTCCGGATCACGGATCCGGGCGGCGGCGCGGCGGCGCCGGAATCGAGCATGGCTCTCCACCTCCGTGACTGGCGGGTTGGTCGGGATCCGCGCGATGCCGGCATGCCGCGGCGTCGTGCTGCGGCAGCGTAGCGGATCCGGCGCCGCGCCGGCGAGGACCGGCCAGGGCCGGGGCCGGGCGGCGGCGTCTTCGCGGCAAGGTGGAGCGCTTCCTTCCAAAGTGCTTAACTGGTCGCGTCTTCGGGTCAAGGGCGTCCGGCCATGAGCGAAAAGAAGCCTCCCCGCTACCAGCCCTACGACCAGCCCGCCGGCGGCTGGGGCGCGGCGGCCGCCACCGCGCGGGTCCTGCTGGAGCAGAGCGTGGTCGCCAAGGGATCGCGCGCCCTGCTGGCGATGAACCAGCCCGGTGGCTTCAAGTGCCCCAGTTGCGCCTTCCCCGACGCCGACCACACCCGGAAACTGGAATTCTGCGAGAACGGCGTGAAGGCGCTGGCCTTCGAGGCCACCAAGGCGCGCATCACCCGCGAATTCTTCGCGCGCCACAGCGTGTCCGAACTGATGGAACAGTCGGACTACTGGCTGGAGATGCAGGGCCGGTTGACCGAACCGATGCGCTACGACGCGGCGACCGACCACTACGTGCCCTGCGACTGGGACAGCGCGTTCGCGCTGATCGCGCGCCACCTGCAGGCGCTCGACAGCCCGCACCAGGCCGAGTTCTACACCTCCGGCCGCACGCCCAACGAAGCCGCGTTCCTGTACGCCATCTTCGTGCGCCAGTTCGGCACCAACAATTTCCCCGACTGTTCCAACATGTGCCACGAACCGACCAGCCGCGGGCTGCCGCCGGCCATCGGGGTGGGCAAGGGCACGGTGGTACTGGAGGATTTCGAACACGCCGACGCGATCTTCGTGATGGGCCAGAACACCGGCACCAACTCGCCGCGCATGATGACCCACCTGGTCGAGGCCCGGAAGCGCGGCATTCCGATCGTCGCGGTCAACCCCATGCCCGAGCGTGCCCTGATCCGGTTCACCGAACCCCAGGACGTCGTGCAGATGGCGACCTTCGGTTCCACCGAGATCGCCAGTGAATTCGTGCACATCCGCATCGGCGGCGATCTGGCGTTCCTCAAGGGCATGATGAAAGTGCTGTTCGAGCGCGAGGCCGCCGGCGAGTCCGTGCTCGATCATGGATTCCTGCGCGAACACACCGTGGGCCTGGATGCCGTCCGCGCCGACGCGCTGGTGCAGGAATGGGACGGGATCGTGCGGGTTTCGGGCGTGCCGGAGGCGCAAATACGCCGCTGCGCGGAGATCTACATCCGCTCCCGGGCCACCATCATCTGCTACGGCATGGGACTGACCCAGCATCAGCAGGGTTCGAGGCTGGTCCAGCAGGTCGCCAACCTGCTGCTCCTGCGCGGCAACTTCGGCCGCCCGGGCGCGGGCATTTCGCCGATCCGCGGGCATTCCAACGTGCAGGGCGATCGCACCGTCGGCATCGACGAAAAGCCGTCGCCGGCCTATCTGGACAAGGTGCGCGAGGTGTTCGGCTTCGAGCCGCCGCGCGAGCCCGGCCACCATACCGTGGAGTCCATCGAGGCGATGCTGGACGGCCGCGCCCGGGTGTTCATCGGCCTGGGCGGCAACTTCGTGCGGGCGGTACCGGACACGGAACGCGCCTATGCGGCCATGCGCAGGCTGGATCTCACCGTCGGCATCGCCACCAAATTGAACCGGGGTCATCTGGTGCACGGCAGGGAGGCGTTGATCCTGCCGGTGGTGGCGCGCTCGGAACGCATCCGGACCGCGGCGGGCGAGCAGTTCGTCACCATCGAGGATTCGATGTCCAACATCACCGCGTCGCGCGGGGTGCTGGAGCCGGTGAGCGCGGACGTGCTGCCGGAAGTGGAGATCGTGTGCCGGATGGCGCGCGCGACGCTGCCCGGCAGCCGGATTCCCTGGGAGGCGTACGCCGCCGATTACGGACTCGTCCGCGATCGCATCGCGGCGGTCTATCCCGCGATCTACGCGGGCTTCGCCGAGCGCATCCGCGATCCGAAAGGGTTCCACCTGGACGTCGCGCCTCGCCGCCGCGTCTGGCTCACGCCCAACGGCAAGGCCAACTTCCTGCTGATGGAAGGACTGGAGGTCAACGATCCCATCGACGATCCGTCGATGCTGCGGCTGGCGACGGTGCGTTCGCACGATCAATTCAACACCAGCATCTACAGCTACAACGATCGCTATCGCGGCGTGTACAACGACCGCATGGTGATCTTCATGAACGAGGAGGACCGACGCGCGCGCGGGCTGGCGCCGGAAGCGCGCGTGGCGCTGGAGACCTTCAGCAAGGATGGACGCACCCGCCGGGTGGAAGGACTGACCGTGCTGGACTACCCGATGCCGCGCGGCGCGGTCGCCGGTTACTACCCGGAACTGAATCCGCTGTTGCCGCTGGATCACCACGACCACATCAGCGGTACGCCCGCGGCCAAGTCGATCCCGGTCCGCGTGATCGCGATGGAGGCCGGACCGTGAGCAATCCCTACGACGTGCTGGGACTGGAACCGTCCGCGTCGGCGGACGACATCAAGAAGGCCTATCGCCGGCTGGCGCGCAAGCTGCATCCGGACCTCAACCCAGGCGACAGAGCGGCCGAGGAAAGATTCAAGGACGTCGCCGTCGCCTATCGCCTGCTGGGCGATCCCGAACAGCGCAGGCGCTATGACGCCGGCGAAATCGACGAGACCGGCGCCGGACGTCCGTCGCATCGCTATTACCGCGACTACGCCGGCGGCGAGCACGGGCAGGCGCAGGGAGACGACGCCGGCTACGCGGGCTATGCGGATTTCGCCGAGGGCGACGATCCGTTTGCCGAACTGCTGCGCCGGAGCGCGCAGGCGCGGGCACGGCGGCGCGGCCAGGACATGCATTACCGGCTGGCCATCCCGCTGGCCGATGCCATCAACGGCACCCGCACGCGGCTGACCCTGCCGACCGGCGACACCCTGGACGTCAGCGTGCCGGCCGGCGTCGTGCCGGGACAGATCTTGCGCTTGCGCGGCAAGGGCGCGCCGGGCGGCGAGCAGGGCCAGGCCGGCGATGCCCTGATCGAACTGGAGGTCCAGCCGGATCCACGCTTCAGCCAGGACGGCGACGACCTGGGCCTGGAAGTGCCCATCTCGCTGCGGGAAGCGGTGCTCGGCGGAACGGTGCGCGTGCCCACGCCTACCGGCCACGTCGAACTGACCGTGCCGCCCGGGTCCGACGGCAGCCAACGGTTGCGGGTGAAGGGGCACGGCCTGCCGCGCCGCGGCGGCGGGCGCGGTGACGAATACGTGCGCCTGCGCATCGTGCTGCCCCGGGGCGAGGACACCGAATTGAAGGATTTCGTTTCCCGATGGAGCGCGGGCCGGGCCCACGCGCCGCGCGAGGAGCATCCGGCATGAACATCGACGTCGAAGACTTCCTGGCCCAATCCGGAATCCCGCGCGAAACGCTGGCCGTCTGGATCGAGAAGGCATGGATCACCCCCGCGCAGGGCATTGCCTGCGTCGAATTGACCGAAGTGGAAGTGGCCCGCGCCTGGCTGGTGCGGGATCTGGCGCACGATCTGGGCGTGAACGAGGAAGGCATCGACGTGGCCCTGCACCTGATCGATCAGATCCACGGGTTGCGCCGGTTGCTGGCGCAACTGCGCGGCGAGATGCAGGGGTAGGGCGGGCGATCCGCCCGCGTTCCGCTGAACACGCCTCTTATCCAGGGTTGCGTGCTCGTGTACGCTCGGTGGCCTCGACAACCGAAGGCGCGCGGATGACGGATGGGGACTCGCACCGGATTTCCCGCGTGACGCCGGGTTTCCTGCGTCTTGTCGCATCGGCGGTGGCCTGGCTGCTGGTCGTGGCGGCCGCCGTCGAATTCCTCGCCATCGCATCCCAGAAGTACGGCCACCTGGACGCCGGCAGCTATGGCATGTTCTGGACCCGGCGCGGATGGCTGTGGACGCACCTCGGCGGGGGCACGCTGACGGTGGTGCTGGGCGCCCTGCAATTCGTGCCACGGATCCGCCGTGCGCATCCACGGCTGCATCGCTGGATCGGCCGGGTCTTCCTGCTTGGCATGCTGGTGGCCTGTGCCGGCGCCGCGGGATTGATCCTGACCAGCCCGGCACCCGGTTCGATCCGCACCGCTTTCGCCGCCACCGCGCTGGCCTGGCTGATGACCGCCTTGCTGGGGTATCGCGCCATCCGCGCCGGACAGGTGGACCTGCACCGGCGGTGGATGACCGGTTGCTATCTGGTGACGCTGGCCCCGATCACGTTCCGGGCGCTGATCCGGATCCCCGGCATGATGGAAATCGCTCCGCCGACGGTGATGATTCCGACCCTGCTGTGGTTGAGCTGGGCGGCGCCGCTGCTGGCCTACGGCGCCGGTATCGCGCTGAGCCGCCGGATACGCAAAGCGCGGGCGCTTTCTCCGCCAATGCGCCGCATCCGCGGACCGGAGGTCGAATCCGCCTGACGGAGCCGACCCCGCCGCGTCGGCGCGAGCCAACGGTTCGTCCGGCGTCGCCGCGTCGCTTGCATCCGTACTGGACGGAAACCATCGATGGGTGCCCGGCAGGGCGGGCATCGCTGTTTCCCGGAATCGCACGCAGCTTGTTTCCGGCGCGAATGCTCGAGTAATCTGGCGTGCTGGCTTGGAGAATCGGATGACCAGCATGCTTCCTCCCTTGCACCATGCAATCGCCGAAAGCGTCCGCGCCGAAGTGGCGCGCGACGGGCGGCTGTCGGCATTGCTCGCCGGCGGCTCCTACATCCACGGCGGGTTCGACCACTACTCGGATCTGGACTTCGTGATCGTCGTGGAGACCGAACGGTATCCCGAGGTGATGGCAACGCGGCGGTCGTTCGCCGAACGGATCGGCGGGCTGCTGTCGGCCTTCACCGGCGAACACGTCGGCGAACCACGGTTGTTGATCTGCCTGTACGGGCCGCCGTTGCTCCACGTGGATCTCAAGTTCATCGTCGCGGACGACCTGGCACGGCTCATCGAACGGCCGGCGGTCCTTTTCGCGCGTGATGCGGCGGACATCGAGGCCCGCCTCGACGCCGCGACCATCCGTTGGCCGGATTGCACGCCCGAATGGTTCGAAGCGCGCGCCTGGATCTGGCTGCATTACGGTGCGGCCAAACTCGGGCGGGGCGAACTGTTCGAGGCGATGGGGATGCTCGCCTTTTTCCGCGATCAGGTGCTGGGGCCGATGCTCCATCGCCGGGCGGGGCGTCCGCAGCGCGGGGTGAGGCGGATGGAAGCGGCCGATCCGGGGGCGAGCGCGCTGCTGGCGCGCACGGTCGCCACGCACGATCCCGGCTCCATCCGTGCGGCCTTGTCCGCGGCGACCGACCTCTATCTGGAACTGCGCGCGGACGATCCGCCCGGCGACGCGGTCGGCGGGATGCCCGATGCCCTGCGTCGCTATCTCGAGGAAACCGCGCAGCCGGCGCCCTAGCGCGGGGCACGGCCGCGTCCCGCGCGGGCACCGCGCGGCCAATCGCATTCTGTTCACTTCGCCGGACTAGCTTGGGAAGCCTCTCTGCGCAGGAGGTTTTCGCCATGGCCAAGAAGCAAGCTCCACCGTCGAAGCGTTCCCGGAGCGGAAAAGCCGGACCGCACACCGATTCCGGCCCCTCGTCGATGGAACGCGGCGAACCGGGCGTGCCGCAGGCCGAGGTCATGCGTCTGGCCGAGGCGTGGTCCAGCGAGCGCGAGTACAACGCGGACAAGGCGGCCGAACACGGCAGGGAAAACGCGCTGCGACCGCCGGAGGGGCAGCACGTGCCGGCGCCCGCGCCGGAGGCGGCGGCCAGCACGGTGAGCGAGACCAACGACACCGGCAAGACCGGCGACCCGGCGCTGCCGGGCATGGACGCCGGCAGCGGTCCGCTGCTGCGCGTGCGCAACGACGCGGGCGATCGCCGCCTGACCACCAACCAGGGCGTGCCGGTCGCGGACAACCAGAACAGCCTGAAGGCCGGACTGCGCGGGCCGGCGCTGCTCAAGGATTTCATCCTCCGCGAGAAAATCACCCACTTCGACCATGAGCGCATTCCCGAGCGCATCGTGCACGCGCGCGGCTCCGGCGCGCACGGCTATTTCGAAGCCTACGAAAGCCTGGCCGAGCTCACCCGCGCCGCGCCGTTCGAGGCGGCGGGCAAGCGCACGCCGGTGTTCGTGCGGTTCTCCACCGTGGCCGGCGAACGCGGTTCCAAGGACACCGCGCGGGACGTGCGCGGCTTCGCGGTGAAGTTCTACACCGACGAGGGCAACTGGGATCTGGTGGGCAACAACATGCCGGTGTTCTTCATCCAGGACGCGATGAAGTTTCCCGACCTGGTCCACGCGGTGAAGCCCGAACCGCACCACGCCATGCCGCAGGCGGCCTCGGCGCACGATACCTTCTGGGATTTCGTCTCGCTGATGCCCGAGTCCACCCACATGCTGATGTGGCTGATGTCCGATCGCGCCATCCCGCGCAGCTACCGGATGATGCAGGGCTTCGGCGTGCATACGTTCCGGCTGGTGAACGCGGACGGCGACTCGGTGTTCTGCAAATTCCACTGGATCCCGCTGCTCGGCACCCATTCGCTGGTGTGGGAGGAGGCGGTGAAGATCGCCGGCGCGGATCCCGACTTCCATCGTCGCGATCTGTGGGAAGCCATCGAGGCCGGCGACTATCCCGAGTACGAACTGGCCTTGCAGATTTTCACCCCGGAACAGGCCGAAGCCTTCAGCTTCGACGTGCTGGATTCGACCAAGATCGTGCCGGAGGAACTGGTGCCGCTGGGCACCGTCGGGCGCCTGGTGCTGAACCGCAACCCGGACAATTTCTTCGCCGAGACCGAACAGGTGGCGTTCTGCGCGGCGCACGTGATCCCGGGCATCGACTTCACCAACGATCCGCTGCTGGCCGGACGCATCCATTCCTACGTGGACACGCAGATCAGCCGGCTGGGCGGACCCAACTTCCACGAGATCCCGGTCAACGCGCCGGTGGCGCCGGTGCACAACAACCAGCGCGACGGCATGCACCGGCAGGCGATCCATCGCGGGCGCGTGTCCTACGAGCCGAATTCGCTGGGGGGAGGCTGTCCGTTCCAGGCCGGCACGGCCGGGTTCGTTTCCTTCCCCGAGCCGACCGAAGGCGACGAGGTGCGGGCCAAGCCGGAGAAATTCGCCGAGCACTTCAACCAGGCCACGCTGTTCTACGAGAGCCAGACCGCGTTCGAGAAACGCCACATCGCCGCCGGTTTCCGCTTCGAGCTGAGCAAGGTGACGGTGCCGGCGATCCGGCGGCGGATGGTGGCGATGCTGCGAAATGTGTCGGAAACGCTGGCCGCGGAGGTCGCCGCGGGCCTGGGCATGGGATTGCCGCCACCAATGCCCAGGGCGCTCGAAGCGCCCCCCGAACCGGAGGTCACGCTGTCGCCGGCGCTGTCGTTGCAGGCCCGGCCCGGCGACGGCGGCATCCGCACCCGGCGGGTGGCGGTCCTGGCCACGCGTGGCGTGCGCGCCGACGACGTCCGTGCGCTCGTCGACGCGCTTGCCGGCCAGGGCGCGGGCGTGCGCGTGGTGGGACCGCACGTCGGCGCGCTGGAAACCGAAGAGGGCGAAACGCTGGAAGCGGATGCCTCGGTCGAGAACGAACCCAGCGTGCTGTTCGACGCGGTGGTGCTGCCGGCCGGCGAGGAGGCCGTCGAACTGTGGTCGACGGACGGGCGGGTGCTGGAGTTCGTACGCGACGCCTGGCGGCACGGCAAGGCGATCCTGGCGCTGGGAACGTCCAGCCAGGTGCTTTCGGTCGCCGGCATCGACATCGAAGCGACCGCCGACATGGCGCTGGTGATGGCCGAGTCCGCCGACGAGGATGCGCTGTCGCGCTTCATCGGCGCGGTCGCCGCGCACCGCAATCCCGAGCGCGAGACGGATCCGCCGCGGGCCTGACCCGCACCGGCGGCGGGACAAGAAAACGCGGGCCATGAGCCCGCGTTTTCCGTTGGTGCCGGTGTGGTGATCAGCGTTCGTTGCGGCTGCCACCGCCACCGCGGGCTCCGCCGCCCTTGCGGCCGATGTCGGACATGTGCCCGCGGTCCTGGCTGACGGACTCGCCGCCCTTGCGGCCGGCCGCGCGGGCCTCGCGCGAATCGAACTGGTGCGCGTTGCCGCTGCGGTGCGCGGCGCGGCCGCCTTCGGCGGCGATGCTGCGCTGCTTGTCCGGATCCATGCTGGCGAAGCCGCGGCGATCCTGGCCCTGGTTCTGGTTGCGATGGGTTGGCATGTCGATCTCCTGTTGGAGGAAAGAGGGCGGAAATTCGCCCCCCTTTTCCTCCTGCGCAACGGCCGTGCCAACGGCGGCCGCGTCCAGGCGCGGCCGCGGCGCACGTGGCGCCGGCGCGTGCAGATTCTGCACGTCGAGCTCGCGCAGAATCGACTCATGCATGGCAGCGCCGCGTGCGCCTGGAAACGCGGGTTTCACGTCGTCTTGTCCCGCGCTGGGCTAAGCCAAGGCCAACCGTGGACGAAGGAATCCGATGATGGCTACCGCACGCACGCTACCCCTCTGGTCGCCGGTGGACGAGGCCACCCGCGGCTGGTTCCTGGAAGGGCCCGTCGACGAAGTGCAGGACGTCGTGGTCATCGGCGCCGGCATCGCCGGATTGACCACCGCGTTGTGCCTGTGCCGCGAAGGCCGGCGCGTGCTCGTGATCGATCGCGCGGGCATCGGTGCGGGCGAGACCCTGCGCACCACCGCGCACCTGGCCTCCGCGCTGGACGACCGCTACTACCGCCTTGCGCGCCAGCATGGCGAGGATGGCGCGCGGCTGGCGGCGGCCAGCCATTCGGCGGCGATCGACTGGATCGAGGAACTGGCGCTGGGCGCGGGTTCGCCCTGCGGTTTCCGGCGCATTCCGGGCTACCTGTTCTCGCACGACGGCGACCTCGACGCGCTGCGCCGCGAAGCCGAGGCGGCGCGCGCGGCCGGGCTGTCGGCCGAATATCTGGCGGATGGCGCGGAGACGCCCGCCGTGCTGGGCCCGGTGGTGCGCTTCGATCAACAGGCGCGGGTGGACATGGGCCTGTACCTGCTGGCGCTGGCCAAGGCCGTGCGCGATGCCGGCGGCGGTTTCCTGCGCGCCGAAGCGACCGCGGTGGAAGGCGGCGTGCAGCCGCTCGTCCGCCTGCGCGACGGCGAACTCCGCGCCGCCGCGGTCGTGGTCGCCAGCAACGTCCCGTTCCACGAGACCGGCGCGACCTACATGAAACAGGCCGCTTACCGCTCGTACGTGGTCGCGGGCGAGGCGCCCGCCGATGCGTTGCCGGATGCGCTGTACTGGGACGACGGCGATCCCTACCACTACGTGCGCCTGCAGATGCCCCGCGACGCGTCGGGACCGGTGCAGGTGATCGTCGGTGGCGAGGACCACAAGACCGGACAGGACGATGATCCGACCGCCTACGTGCGCCTGCAGGAATGGACCCGCGCGCGGTTCCCGCAGATCACCCGCTTCACCCATGCGTGGTCCGGGCAGATCCTGGAACCGGTGGACAGCCTGGCCTTCATCGGCGCCGATCCGGACAACGACAACGTCTATCTGGTGACCGGCGATTCCGGCAACGGCATCACCCACGGCACGCTCGCCGGGCTGCTGATCAGCGACCTGATCCAGGCGCGCGACAATCCGTGGGCCGGACTCTACGCTCCGGCGCGCAAGCCGGTGCGCGGCGGCGGCGAGTGGTTGCGCGAGAACGCCAACGCCGCATTGCAATACCGCGACTGGGTGCGGCCGGGCGAGGTGAGCAGTGCCGGTGAAATCGCGCGCGGCACCGGCGCGGTCCTGCGCCGCGGCTTGCACCGGATCGCCGCGTACCGCAGCGCCGACGGACAACTGCATGCCTTCAATGCGCGCTGTCCGCACCTGGGCTGCGTGGTGCGCTGGAGCAGCGAGGAGAAATCCTGGGACTGCCCTTGCCACGGTTCGCGTTTCGACGCCGCCAGCGGCGCGATCCTCAACGGCCCCACCAGCGAACCGCTGGCGCACGTCCGCTGGGAGGAGGGGGGCGATTGACGCCATGGCCTTCGCCGACTGGGCCTATGCGGGTTACATCCTCTGGCTGTGCGCCGGACTGGCGGATTTCACCCTCCACTGGCGCGAGGATCTGGCGCATACCTCCGGTTGGGCGGAGTCGCGCCTGCACCTCGTGCAACTGGGATTGATCGGCACCGGCGTGCTGCTGTGGCTGTATCTGCAGCCGTCGTGGACGGTCGTGCTGTTGCAGGGGTTGCTGGTGGCCGCGCATGCGGTGGTGGGATATCGGGATACGCACGTCGCCTATCCACTGCGCCGGATCGGTCCGCTGGAACAGCACGTGCACAGCGTGCTGGACATGGCGCCGTGGTTCGCTCTCGTGGCGCTGGGGTGCATTGCCGCGACGACGGCCGAGGTGCGGAGCGGGCAGGTGGCGTGGCGGGAGCCGTGGCCATCGCCGGAACGGCAGATCGGCGTGTTGCTGCCGGCGGTGCTGCTGGTGATGCTGCCGGCGCTGATCGAATCGCGCGCGGCGTGGCGGGCGCGGGCGGACTAGCGCGGGCGCTGCCGATGGCGACCGCACAGGTACAGGCCCAGCGCGAACGCGGCGTAGGTCATCAGCATGCCCGGACGCGCGATGCGGTGCTCGAAACCGGGACTCAGGCGCGGCGGCACCACGTGGTAATCGACCACGTAGGCCAGCGTGGCGATCGCCGATGCCTTCGCCAGCGGGCGCGCCGGCCGGCGCTGCCGCCAGCCTTCGAAGATGGCGGCCCAGAACACCGAACTGGCGTGGTGCACGACGTAGCCGACGGCGGTATGCCGCCAGGACCAGCCGCGCGCGCGCCGCGCGGGGTGATCCCAGACCCATTGGCTGGCGGCGTTGGTGCCGGCCGGAACGGCCCCGTCGACGCGCCGGCTCCATGCCATGATGACGGCCGTGGACACGACGCTCGCCACCGAGCCGGAGATCAGCGCACGACGGATCACCTGCGGCCAGGAGGACGCTTGATGCGCGTGGTAGTGGCCGGGGCGAGCGGTCTGCTGGGCGCGGCGCTGGTGCGGAGGCTGCGGGCGTCGGGGCATGTGGTGATCCTGGCGGGGCGCGCGTCCGCACGCCACGAAGAAGGGGGCCGGACGCTGGCGCTGGATTACACCGCGCCGCCGGCGCACGCCGCGCTGGTCGAACGATTGCGCGGCGTGGACGCGGTGGTCAACGCGGTGGGCATCTTCCGCGAATCAGGTAACCAGACCTTCGATGCAGTGCACGTGAAAGGGCCGATGGCGCTGTTCCGCGCCGCGGTGGACGCGGGCGTGCCGCGCCTCGTGCAGATATCCGCGCTCGGTGCGGATCCGGCCTCGGCGCAGGCCTTCCTGGCGTCCAAGGGACGGGCCGACGCGCAGGCGCTGGCGCTGCCGGCGTCGGTGCGGGTGGTGCGGCCGTCGCTGGTGTTCGCAGCGGCGGGCGCCAGCACGCGCCAGTTCGCGCGGATGGCGGCGTGGCCGATCACGCCGTTGCCCGGCGACGGCAGCCAGCGGGTGCAGCCGATCCACCTCGACGATGTCGCGCTGCTGCTGGAACGCCTGGTCACCGGCGAGCCGGATGCCGCGCACGCGGTGATCGCGGCGGTGGGGCCGCGTGCGCTGTCGCTGCGCGAATACCTGGCCGTTTTCAAGCGCGCGTTCGCCCGCGCGCCACGCTTCCTGCCGGTGCCGCTGGCGCCGCTGCGCCGGTTGCTGGCCTGGCTGCCGCGCTCGGCCGGCCGCCTGGCGGATGCGGACGCGCTGGCCATGCTGGAAAGCGGCAGCAGCGCCGACGCCGCGCCGCTGCGGGTCTGGCTGGGACGAGCGCCGCGGGATCCGGACGGCTTCCTCGATGCGGCCGCGACCCGGGCGCTGATCATGCCGATACGCAGCTCGCGCTGGCTGGCGGTGATGCGCTGGGCGCTGGCGGCGATGTGGCTGGGCACGGCGTGGGTGTCGCTGTTCGCCTATCCGCGCGCGGCCAGCCACGCGCTGCTGGCGCGGCTGGGACTGCATGGCGGCTGGGCGGAGGCCGCGTTGTGGAGCGGGGCGCTGCTGGATGCCGCGCTGGGCCTGGCGCTGTTGGTGTTCCGCCGCCGTCGCCTGGTCTATCGGCTGCAGTTGGCGCTGATTCTGGCCTACACCGTCCTGATCAGCGTGGGCCTGCCGGAATTCTGGGTGCATCCGTTCGGCCCGCTGCTCAAGAACATTCCCCTGCTGGCGATGATCCTCGCCCTGCACGCACTGGACCGACCCGATGGACCTGATCCTCGTTAAATACCTGCACATCCTGTCGTCCACGCTGCTGTTCGGCACCGGCATCGGCACCGCGTTCTACCTGTTCTTCGCCAGCCGCACGCGCGACGCGAAACTGGTGGCGGAAGTGGCGCGGCTGGTGGTGATCGCCGACTGGATCTTCACCGCCACCACGATCGTCTTCCAGCCAGCCAGCGGGCTCTACCTGGCCCATCGCATGGGCGTGCCGCTGGGAACGCCCTGGCTGTTCTGGTCGCTGGTGCTGTTCGCCATCGCGGCGGCGTGCTGGTTGCCGGTGGTATGGCTGCAGATGCGGCTGCGCGACATCGCCCGCGCGGCGGCCGCCCGCGGCTCCGAGCTGCCGCCGCGCTACGCGGCGCACCTGGGCGCCTGGACCGCGCTCGGTGTTCCGGCGCTGGTGTCGTTCCTGGTGATCTTCTACCTGATGGTGGCCAAGCACGTGCCCTGGCTGGAAAGCTGAGGCGACGGCGGCGGTTTTGCATCGGCTTCACCTGATCGTGGCCGTGCGCTAACGGACGCCGGGCTAGCGTCGTCGCAGGTTTCCCAGCAGGAGTGCGCCATGACCGCCACACGCGGCAACCGCGAGCGCCACCAGCCACCCGCCGGCCCGGATCGTTCCGATGACCATGCCCACGTGCTGCGCGCCGGCCGCAAGTTCAGCTCGCCCCGCAAGCAGCCGCAGGAACGCGAAGCGCCCACCCGCGACAAGGGACGCGACGACCGCCGCAGTGGCAGCGACAGCCAGCGCCACTGAGCGCGCCGGGACGGACTGAACCGTGGATGCCCTGTTGCTCTCGCGCATCCAGTTCGCCTTCGTCATCAGCTTCCACGTTCTGTTTCCCGCGTTCACCGTCGGCCTGTCCAGTTGGCTCGGTTTCCTGGAATGGCGCTGGCTGCGCACGCGGGACACGGCGTGGCGGGATCTGTATTTCTTCTGGCTGAAGATCTTCGCGGTGTCGTTCGGCATGGGCGTGGTGAGCGGCATCGTGATGAGTTTCCAGTTGGGCACCAACTGGGCCGGGCTGAGCCTGCGCGCCGGTGGCATCCTCGGGCCGCTGCTGGGCTACGAAGTGCTGACCGCGTTCTTCCTCGAGGCCAGCTTCCTCGGGGTCATGCTGTTCGGCTGGGGCAGGGTGCCGGAGAAGATCCATTTCCTGTCCACCGTGCTGGTGGCGTTGGGAACGTTGTTCTCCACGTTCTGGATCCTGTCGGCCAACAGCTGGCTGCACACGCCGGCCGGTTTCCGCCTGGAGGATGGTGTCTTCCATCCCGCCGACTGGTGGGCGCTGGTGTTCAATCCCTCGTTTCCGTTCCGGCTGGCGCACATGAGCCTGGCCGCGTTCATCACCACCTGCTTCGTCATCGGCGGGGTCGGCGCGTGGTACCTGCGGCGCGGGCGGCATGCCGAGCAGGGCCTGCGCATGTGGCGCCTGGCGATCGCCTTCGCCTGCATCGCGGTGCCCTTGCAGGTCGTGGTGGGCGATCTGCACGGACTCAACACGCTCGAGCACCAGCCGGTGAAAGTGGCGGCGATGGAAGGGCACTGGCGGGCCGAACCGGGCAAGGGCCAGCCACTGGTGCTGTTCGCCTGGCCCGACGAGGCCGCCGAGCGCAACCGCCTGGAAGTGGCGGTGCCGCGATTGGGCGGCCTGATCCTGACCCACCGCTGGGAAGGGCAGACGCCGGGCCTCACCGAAGTCGACGCGGGCGAACGGCCGCCGGTGGTGCCGGTGTTCTTCGCGTTCCGCCTGATGGTGGGTATCGGCGTGCTGATGCTGCTGCTGGCGCTGGTGTCGCTGTGGGCGTGGCGGCGCGGTCGACTCGCCGAGGCGCCGGCGTTGCAGCGGGCATGGGTGCTGATGCTGCCGTCCGGCTTCGTGGCCATGCTGGCCGGCTGGCATGTCACCGAACTGGGCCGCCAGCCCTACGTGATCTACGGCTGGCTGCGCACCGCCGACGCGGTGAGCGAGGTCGGCGCGGCGAGCGTGGCGTTGTCGCTGGGGATTTACGCGGTGGCGTATGCGATCGTGTTCGGCTTCGGGCTGACGTACCTGGTGAAGATGGTGCGGCGCGGCCCGCTTCCCTTCGAACCGCCGCCGGATACGGAGGGCGGCGAACACACGCCCGCGCGCCCGCTGTCCGCCGCGGACGCCGGCCCGGAGGAGCGCTGAGGATGGAAACCGTCCTGCCCGTGATCTGGTTCGGCATCATCGGCTTCGCCGTGTTGATGTACGTGTTGCTGGATGGCTTCGTGCTCGGCCTTGGCATCCTGGCGCCGTTCGCCGAGGACGAGGCGCAGCTGGATCTGATGATGAATACCGCCGCGCCGATCTGGGACGGCAACGAGACCTGGCTGGTGCTGGGCGGGGCAAGCCTGCTGGCGGCGTTTCCGGCGGCCTACGCGCTGCTGCTGTCGTCGCTTTACCTGCCGGTGCTGTTGATGCTGATCGCATTGGTGTTCCGCGGCGTGGCGTTCGAGTTCCGCTTCAAGGCGCAGCGTTCGCGGCGGGTGTGGGGCGCCGCGTTCCTGCTGGGCTCGCTGGGCGCGGCGTTCTGGCAGGGCGTGATCCTGGGCGCGCTGGTGGAAGGACGCGCGGCCGATCCGGGCGCCGGCGCGGCGGCGTGGTTCAGTCCGTTCTCCATGTTGACCGGCGCGGCGCTGATCGCCGGCTACGCGCTGCTGGGCAGCACCTGGCTGGTGATGAAGACCGAAGGCGCCACGCAGCGGATGGCGCGCATGCTGACGCGGCCGCTGGTGGCGCTGGTGGTGGTATTCATGGGACTGGTCAGCGCGTGGTTGCCGTTCCTCGATTCGCGGGTGATGGCGCGCTGGTTCGAGCAGGGAAACTTCTGGTGGTTGTCGCCCGTGCCCGCGCTGGCGCTGCTCAACGCGGCCTGGCTGTGGCGCAGCGCGTTCGCGCAGGGCCGCGATGCGCGCCCGTTCGTGCTGACGCTGAGTTTCTTCGGACTCGGGTTCGCCGGCCTGGTGATCGGGCTGTGGCCCTATCTGGCGCCGCCGCGGCTGACGCTGTGGGAAGCGGCCTCGGGCGCGGGATCGCAGGGTTTCCTGCTGGTCGGCGTGGTGATCCTGCTGCCGGTCATCCTCGGCTACACCGCGTGGTCGTACCACGTGTTCCGCGGCAAGGTGCGCGCGGAAACCGGATATCACTGACGCGCATCCGCATACCCTCTGCTCACATCGGCCGGCCTAGCGTGGACACGACCGCCGCCGGCGACGCGGCGCGCAGCAGACACCGCCGCCTTCGCAGCGCGCCGGAGGCGGCCTTTCCGGAGGACGCCATGAAACCGCAAGACGCACGTCGCGGGTTTTCCCCCAATCCGCGCCATGAAGATCCCGCCGACCCGCGCGACTTCCACGCCTGGTCGCAGACCCAGGGACACGACCCGGGTGGCTATTCGCAACGGCACGGCGGACGCGAGCGATCGGGGTTCAGCGACTATGCCAATCCCGCGCAGCACGACCAGCGCGCCTGGCTGGACGGCGCACCGGATCAGACCGCGCTGGGTGAAGGCGGCCGCCACGCGCCGTTGCGCTCGCTCGGCGGCGTCGATTGGCGGGACGCGCACCTGAGTCCGCAGCCTGGCGGATACCACTACCAGGAGCGGCGCGCGGAATCGGCACGGGCCGACTTCCGCGGACGCGGCCCGCGCGGTTACGTGCGCTCGGACGAGCGGATCGGCGAGGACATCCATGAGCGCCTGACCGAGGATCCGATGCTCGATGCGGGCGACATCACGGTCGAGGTGCGCGACGGCGTGGTCACGCTGGGCGGCCACGTTCCGCAACGCTGGCTGCGGCATCACGCCGAGGACCTGGTCGATGCCTGCAGCGGCGTGCGCGACATCCGCAACGAATTGCGCGTCGGCGCGCCCGCCGGCAACGGCGCGCGGGCGACCGGAGACCTGACGCCGACCGCCGGCGGGTCCGGATCCGCTGCGTAGCCGCGCCATCCGTCATCACCCATCACGCACCCCGCGAGCGAGGAGGTCCCCATGCGCGCACTCACCTACCACGGCACCCGCGACGTCCGGGTGGAGAACGTGCCCGATCCGGTATTGCAGGACAGCGACGACATCATCCTGCGCGTGACCGCCACCGCCATCTGCGGTTCGGACCTGCACCTGTACCGCGGCAAGATGCCGGGCATGGAGGCGGGAGACATCCTCGGCCACGAGTTCATGGGCATCGTCGAGGACGCCGGGCCTGACGTGGTGCGCATCGCGCGCGGGGATCGGGTGGTGGTGCCGTTCGTGATCGCCTGCGGCACCTGCTTCTTCTGCCAATTGTCGGAATACGCCGCGTGCCAGAACACCAATCCGGGCGGCGGCGCCGCGCTCAACCGCAAGGCGTTGACGCCGCCGGCGGCGCTGTTCGGCTACAGCGCGCTGTACGGCGGCGTGCCGGGCGGGCAGGCCGAGTACGTGCGGGTTCCCAAGGCGAACGTGGGACCGCTGGTGATCCCGGACGGACTGGCGGACGAGCAGGTGCTGTTCCTGTCCGACATTCTTCCCACCGGCTACCAGGCCGCGATCAACGCCGGCATCAAGCCCGGCAGCACGGTGGCGATCTTCGGCGCCGGGCCGGTCGGGCAGATGTGCGCCGCCTGCTGCCGCATGCTGGGGGCCGATCGCATCTTCATGGTCGATCACCACCCGTACCGGCTGGAGTTCGCGCGCACGACGTATGGCGTGCACCCGATCGACTTCGACGAGCAGGACGATCCGGCCGAAATGATCGTCCAGGCCACCGCCGGGCGCGGCGTCGACGCCAGCATCGAGGCGGTCGGTTTCGAGGCCAAGGGCTCCACCACGGAAACCGTGCTGACCGCGATGAAACTGGAAGGCAGCAGCGGATACGCGCTGCGCCAGTGCATCGCCGCCACCCGCCGCGGTGGCGTGGTCAGCATTCCCGGCGTGTACGCGGGTTTCATCCATGCCTTCCTGATTGGCGATGCCTTCGACAAGGGACTGACGTTCCGGATGGGCCAGACCCACGTGCAGCGCTTCATGCCCGAGCTGCTGCAGATGATCCAGGAAGGCCGGCTGGCGCCGGAGGCGCTCATCACCCACCGCTTGCCGCTGGACGAGGCCGCGCGGGGCTACGCGGTGTTCGACGAGAAGCGCGAGGACTGCCGCAAGGTGGTGCTGACGCCGGCCTGAGCGCGGCGATGCGCGCGCCGGACGTGCGGATCAGCCGGGGTTGACCCGTTTCGTGCGGCCGTCGTTTCCGCGCCGGGCGCCGGCTTCGGACGCCGGATCGTTGCGTTCGTCGTTGGTGCGCTTGCCGGGCTGTTCGCCACGGTCCGCGGGCGCGGCGGGCGCGCGTTCGCGTTCCACCGGATTGCGCGAAGGGGGATGCGATGTCATGCGAAGACTCCCGGGACGTTGGAGAAACGCGGCGGCCACCGGTCTCGCGCACCGCGCAGGTCCGGCGCGGTGCGCGGCGTGGTTCCCGCTTCACTTCTTCTGCAATGCCTTGGCACGCTCGAGATGGTTGGCCACATGCTCGCGGGTGGCGGCCAGATGATCCTTGACCGCCTGGGTGGTGGCCTTGGGAATCAGTTTCTGGTCCAGGGCAGCGAGTGCTTCGGTGTGCCCTTTCACCATCGCATCGACGTAGGCTTTGGCATAGGCGTCGCCGCTGAGCTTGTCGAGCGCGGCCAGTTCGGACTCGCCCTTCTGGCGCTGCATGCCGGCGTCCGCGCCCTGCGCGTCGGGATTGAAAGTGGTGATCTTGTCGCGATTCTCCGTGTGCGCCTGGATCATCAGTTCGGCGAAACTCCGGGTGTCGCCGGAGACGCCTTTTTCAAGCGCCTGGTTGCCCGCCGCGATCTCGTGTTCGTTGATGGCGTTGAGCACGCCGAGCGCGGAACGCTCGTCCGGCGTTGCCGATGCGGCGCCGGCCGCGGGCGGCGTGCCGCCCGCATCGGCGGCGGTCGCGGTATCCGTGTCCGCCGGTGGCGGCATCGCATCCGCGGGTGCGGCCGGCGTGTCGGCGGGTGTGGACGCCGGCGGCACGGATGCGGTTTCGGTTGCGGGATCATTGCGATCCTTGCAACCGGCCAGAAGACCGAGGCAGACGATCAGACTGCAGGCCAGATACGATTTCGTGATCATGGTGATCTCCAGGAAGGGGACGCTCCGGTTATCCCTCCGGCCACGGCAAGAGATGATGAAAGACCCGCGTGCGGTCGAGCCTGCCAGCGCGCGATGTGTCCGGCGTGCCGATCCGCATCGGCGTTCGTCGTCCTCGGCAGGGCCGCGCATCTTTCACTCCGCGGCCACGGAAGCGGAGGCATCGTCGGGGCGAGGAGCAATCCATGACCACGATCGGCTACCACGCCTCGCACGAGCAGTTTCCGCCCGAACGCCTGCTGGCGTGGTCGGGCGATGCGCTGCGCGCGGGATTCGGCGCGGTGATGTGTTCGGATCACTTCCATCCGTGGAGCCGCGCGCAGGGCCAGAGCGGCCATGCCTGGAGCTGGCTCGGCGCGATGATGGCTTCATGCACCGCGTCCTGCGGCGTGGTGACCAGCCCGGTGGGGCGTTACCACCCCGCGGTGATCGCGCAGGCCGCGGCGACGCTGGCGCGCATGTTTCCGGGACGGTTCTGGCTGGCGGTGGGGAGCGGCGAAGCGTTGAACGAGTCCATCACCGGGCAGCCCTGGCCCGACAAATCCGCGCGCAATCGACGCCTGGGCGAAGCGGTGCAGGTGATGCGCGCGCTCTGGGCCGGCCAAACCGTGGATCACGACGGTGGGTTCCGGCTGCGGCACGCGCGGCTGTATACGCGCCCGGAACATCCTCCGGCCGTCCTGCTGGCGGCGTTGTCGGCGGACACCGCCCGCTGGGGCGCGGCCTGGGCCGACGGACTGATCACGGTCGCCACCCCGGAGGCGCCGGTGGCCGCGATCCTGCGCGCGTTCCGCGAGGGCGGCGGTGCGGGCAAGCCGATCCATCTGCAGGTCAAGCTGTCCTACGCGGCGGACGAGGACGCCGCGCTGCGCGGCGCCTTCGAACAGTGGCGCAGCAACGCCGTGTCGCGGCGGGAATCGGAAACGCTCGACACGCCGGAAGCCTTCGAACGGTGCGCCGCGAAGATCACGCCCGCCGACGTGGCGCGCGTGGTGCACGTGAGCGCGGATCCGGACCGCCATCGCGCCTGGCTGGAAACCTATCTGCGGTGCGGCGCCGATCATCTGCATCTGCACAATGTCAATCGCGACCAGGATGCATTCATCCGCGTATTCGGCCGCGACGTCATCCGGCACATCACCTGAGCGATGGATAGGGACGGGCAGGGCATGGAGGAACAGACGGGGGGAAACGGGCACGGGCGCGCGGCCAGCGCGGCGGCACCGCTGGAACGGCCCTGGCCGGGCGATCTGGTCCGGCTCCGTGCACGCGCGCCCGACGCGATCATCAGCCACGGCGACACCGCATTGGTGATGGGCGACGATGGCGCGGTGGAAAGAAGCGGCAACGGACACGGCCTGTTCGTGCATGAAACCCGGCTGCTGTGCCTGCACCGGTTCCGCATCGGCCGGCAGCGTCCGTTCCCGGTCACCCTGTCGGCGATCCGCCAGGATCACTGGCTGGGTTATTACCTGGCGCCGTTGCCGGGCGTGCCGCTTCCGGAAGATGAAAACCCCGCCCAGGCCTTGACCCGCGAGTCACTGGAACTGCAGGTCACGCGGACGGTGGGCGACGGCATGCACGAAGACCTCCGGCTGACCAATCTGTCCGGCAAGCGGGTGCGCTGCACGCTGGTGCTGGAGGCCGATGGCGATTTCCTCGGTCCGGACGAAGTCCATGATCCGGCTGCGCGGCGCGGCCGCATCTCACGCCGGCGCGAGCGCGTGGACGACGGTTTCGCTTACGTGTGGGATCACCGGGCGCGCCATCGCGCGCCGCATGATGGGCGCATCCATGCGATTCATCGCCGGCTGTTGCTGCGGGTGCGGACGACCACGCCCGTCTCGATCGCGGGCGGACGCTTCCGCTTCCCGATCACGCTGGCGCCCGGCGAGCGATGGGACGCCTGCCTGGAATGGTCCGCCGAGATCGATGGACATGCGCTGGCGCCGCCGCCGTGCGGTTGCGATCCGGACGCCGATGGCGAGCGGGCGCGGCGCGAGCCCGGATTCCTGCGACATGCCACGTCGTTCCACAGTCCCGAAAGCGGCAGCGCGACGCCGTGGCTGCTGCCCGCGCTGGAACGGGCACGCCGCGATCTGCACGCCCTGCGCCTGCATCGCCTGGACGAGGGCGACGAGCGCGCGTGGACCGTCGCCGCCGGTATTCCCGCCTACATGGGCCTGTTCGGCCGGGATGTGCTGACCACCGGTACGCAGGCGGTGATGCTGGGACCGGAAATGCTGGGTGGCGCGCTGCGCGAGATGGCGGCATGCCAAGGGCGTCGCCGCGACGATTGGCGCGACGAGCAACCGGGGCGGATGCTGCATGAAGTGCGCGTGGATCCGGCGGCGACCCTGCATGTGCGGCCGACCGGACGCTATTACGGCGCGCTGACCTCGGCCGGGCTGTTCGCGCTCGCGGTCTCCGAATTGTGGCGATGGACCGGCGATCGCGAGCGCGTCGGGGCCTTCCTGGATCCGGCGCTGCGCGGCCTGCACTGGCTGAACCGCGATGCGCGGCAGGTGCAGGGGGTGTTCCACGCGGTCCGCACCCGCTCGCCGCAGGGCCTGGACAACCAGACCTGGAAGGATTCGTCGGAGTCGGTGGTGGACGCCGACGGCAACGTGGTCGATCAACCGGTCGCGACCTGCGAGGAACAGGGCATCGCCTACCTGGCCCAGCGCCGTCTCGCGCAGGTGCTGCGGGCCGTCGGGCGCGCCGACGACGCGCGGTCGCTGGAGGCGATCGCCGATGCCTTGAAGGCGCGGTTCAACGACGCGTACTGGCTGCAGGACCAGGGCTTCCTGGCGATGGCGCTGGATCCGCGCGGGCGGCCCGTGGCCAGCCTGGGATCCAATGCGCTGCGCTGCCTGGCCAGCGGCATCGTCGACGCATCGCTGGCGCCGGTCATGTGCAGGCGCGCGTTCGAGCCGGATCTGTTCAGCGGGTGGGGCATGCGCACGCTGGCGTCCAGCCATCCCGCCTACCATCCGTACGGCTACCACCGCGGCGCGGTCTGGCCGGTCGAACATGGTCCGTTCGCGCTCGGCCTGCGCCGTTACGGCCTGCGCGAGGACATGCTGGCGATCTGTCGCGCGCAATTCGATCTGGTGCGGTTGTTCGAGGGCTACCGATTGCCCGAATGCGTCGCCGGGCATCCGCGCGACGAGCTGCATCCTTTCCCCGCGCTGTATCCGGCGGCCAACTCGCCGCAGGCGTGGTCGGCGGCCACGCCGCTCGCGCTGCTCCAGGCGATGCTCGGGCTGGAGCCGCAGGCTTCGGCGGGCAGGCTCTGGGTGGATCCCTGGTTGCCGGACTGGCTTCCCGAAATCCATGTGCGGGATCTGCGGGTGGGGCACGCGCGGGTCGACCTGCGGTTCTGGCGCGATGGCGAGGGCGGCAGCCGCTTCCAGGTGCTGGATTGCCGCGGCGCGTTGCAGGTCGATCGCCGCGACATCGACTGGGCCTTCGACGCTGACGAGCGCTAGGTCGTCCCGACGCCGGAATCGCGTCGGTCGCGGCCGTCATGCACAGGCGCGCGCGCGGGCGGATCCCCGGTCCGCCAGCGCCGGGTGGAGCGCTGGAAGAACTGGCTGTTGGGAATCTGCAGCACGGTGTCGCCGTGCGCGGGATCGTCTTCCCGCAGCGTGGTGTAGAGCAGGTTGATGTCGACCACGCGGCCACGCAGGCCCGGTTTGTCCCCGCCTTCCAGCAGTTCGATGTGGTCGTGGACGCGGAACGGCCGGGTGGTCAGGATGAGCAGGCTGCAGAACAGATTGGAGAGCACGCTCCAGGCAGCGAAGAACGCGACCGCGGCCACGGCGGTGAAACCGGTCAACGCGGTCCACAGCACGCCGCCGGAAACACCCAGCCGCGCCAGCACCAGCATCCAGGCGCTGGTGTAGATCAGCACGCCCAGCAGGCGCCGGACGCCGATTGCCAGTTCCGCCGCCACGCCGTAGCGATCGCACAGGCGCTGGATGAGCCCGCGCAGCACGCGGCGCAAGGTCCATGCCGCGCCCAGGATCAGCATGGACTCGGCGAGCGGCACCGCGACCGCGCTCCATTCGACCAGCCAGTCGCGCCACCAGCTCGCGCGGGTCATCGCATCACCCGCGGTTTCCTGCCGGGCCGTTCAGAGCGTGACCGCACCGCCGGATACCGTGATCAGCGCGCCGGAGGTATAGCTGGAGGCATCGTTGGCGAGCATCACGTATGCCGAGGCCAGCTCCGCGGGTTGACCGGGGCGTCCCATCGGCGTGTGGCCGCCGAAGTTCACCACCTCTTCCTCGTCCATGCCGGCGGGAATGAACGGCGTCCAGATCGGGCCGGGCAACACCGCGTTGACCCGGATTTTTTTCTCGGCCAGCAGGCCGGCGAGGCCGATGGTCAGGTTGGCGATGGCGCCCTTGGTGGCGGCGTAGGGCAGGATGTTCGGGCTGGGCTTCTTGGATTGCACCGAGGCGGTGTTGATGACCACGCCGCCTTCGGGCAGATGCGGCAGTGCCAGGGTGACCAGATGGAAGGGCGCGTCGACATTGGTGGCGAACGTCTTGCGCCATTCCTCCAGGGTGATTTCCTCGATGCTCTGGTAGTACTTCTGGTAGGCCGCGTTGTTGACCAGCACGTCGATCCGGCCGAACGCCCCGGCCACGGTTTCGATCAGCGTGCGCGCCTGCGCGGGGTCGCTGACGTCGCAGGCATGGCCGAGCGCCTCGCGCCCGGCATCCCGGATCAGCGACAGGATGCGTTCGGCGTCCTGCTCCTCGCCCGGCAGGTGGGCGATCGCCACGTCGGCACCTTCGCGGGCGAAAGCGATCGCGACCGCCGCGCCGATGCCGCTGTCTCCGCCGGTGATCAGGGCTTTCTTGCCTTCCAGCAGGCCCCGGCCCACATAGCTGTCCTCGCCATGATCCGGGCGGGGATCCATGCGCGCGGTCTTGCCGGGAAAGGGCTGCTGCTGCGGCTTGAAAGGCGGCTTCGGATAATCGGGAACGCTCATGTCGGACTCCTGCTCATGTTCGGAGCGAGTCTGGTAAGGCGTCCGTGAGGGGCGCGCGAACAGCATCCGCGCGCGCGTGCACGCGATGCTTACGTGCTCGCGAACGCGAGTGTCCAGGTGCGCGCCGCGGCCGCGGCCAGCGAATGCTGTCCGCCCAGGTGCGCCACCAGCGGTTCGTCGCTTTCGACGACCAGACCGTAGGGTTGTTCGAGGCGCAGTGCCTCCGGAAAGATCAGATCGTTGAGGCGTATCCGCCGCAGCCGCCGCGGCGCGACGGTCAGCCGATACGGTCCCACCGGCGCGCGGCGCGGATAATGGACCAGCACGCGCGCGTTGGCGATGCGGCCGCCGGTATTGAGCAATCCCAGCACGTCGTGGCTGGTGAACGCCGGCTCCGGTCCGTGGCCGGTCGCGGGAATGCCCGGCGCGGCAAACAGCCAGCGTCCACGGCCGGCTGCCGACGATGGCGATGCGACGATCGTCACGCTTCGTGCTCCAGCAGCGGACGCAGCCGCGGCGACAGCCAGCGATCCTCCGGATCCAGGCGCCGGCGTATACGGCGGAAGGCGTCCCAATGCGGATGGCGGGCGGCGAGGTTCACGGCACGCATGCGGTGCTTCTTCGCCCAGTGCGGCAATCCGTCGTGCGCGTCGAAGATGTCCTCGATGTCGCGGAACAACGCGCGCCACGGCAGGGACGCGTTCTGGTGGATCGAAACGGTGATGGCCTCGCGCCCGCGGGTGGGACTGAGCAGCGCATCGTCGCCGGCCAGCGTGCGCAGCAGGACGCGCCAGCCCAGCACATGCCGCCAGCGTTGCAGGATCCGCCGTCTGACCTCGGCGAAGCAGCGCAGGCCCGCATCGAGGGTGAAGGCGTACTCGCATTCCTCGAAGCAATGCGGCAGGCCGCTGTGGGCCGGAATGACTTCGTGGCCGGCGCCGTCGCGCCATTCGAGCAGGCGCGCGGACGCGGGCATTGGTCCGCCGCCGCCCGGCGGATTGACGACGCGCAGCTTCACGTCGTCGCGGCGCGGATACCAATAAAGGTCGAAACTGCGATGTTCGCGCGCCAGGTTCTGGAAACCCTCGATGGCCTCGTCGGTACGCGCGTGATATTCGCGGCGTTCGGCGTCGAAGGCCGGCACGAGTTCCAGGGTCAGTTCGCTGAACACGCCGAGCACGCCCAGAGACAGCCGCGATGCGCGCAGAAGATCGGAATCGCCACCGTCGATCCGGTGCACCGTTCCCCGCGCGTCCACCAGGCGCGCACCGGCCAGCCACCGCGACAGGCAGGGTTGACCGAGTCCGGTACCGTGCGTGCCGGTCGCAATGGCGCCGGCGATGGTCTGGTCGGCGATGTCGCCGTAGTTGGGCAGCGCCAGATCATGGCGATACAGCGTGCGTCCCAGTTCGGACAGCACCGTGCCGGGCCGTACCCGGGCCAGGCCGGCGTCGCGATCCACGGCGACGATGCCGGTCAGCCGCGACATCGAAAGCTGCACGTCCGGGCAACTGACCAGCGCGCTGGACGAGTGGCCCGCGCCGACGGCGCGGACGTGCCGGCCGCACGCGGCGGCGCGCCGGATCACGGCGCAGAGTTCGTCCTCGCTGGACGGCGCATGGATTTCGGTCGGGGTGCATCGCACGCTGCCGGACCAGTTGCGCCATTCGCGGGCGCCTGCGTCCGTCGGTCCGGGGCCTCCGCGCATCGCCGGCGACCGGTCGATCAGGCGGGAAAGCCGAGCGTGGTCATGATCGCATTCTCGGCCTGGCGGGAATCCAGCCGCGTGTACTGCACCACCACCGGCACGGAAGACTCCACCACGCTGGCGTAGGGCGTATCCCGCGGGACCGGTTCGGGATCGTCGAAGTGGTTGTAGCGCAGGTGGCGCGTGCGCCGCGCCGGCACCGTGAAGCGGTACGGGCCCACCGGCTCCCGATCCTCGTAATAGAGGGTGATGGCGAGCGCCGCGTCTTCGTCGCCGGCATTCAACACGCAACATGCGTCATGGCTTTCCAGCTCGGGGGCGGGACCGTGACTGCGGCCGGGAATGTAGCCTTCCGGAATGATCCAGCGGCGCGCGCCGGGGGCTTCTGCCTGCTCATGCCTGTCCATGCGGCAAGGCTGTGGCGGCATCGGTGATGAGGATGTGGAACGGGGGCCGTGGCGGTCGTCCTCACGTGCCCGTCTGGCCGTGCGGGGCGGCCATCGGTTTGGATTCCGGCGATTTGTCCTCGCGCAGGAAGATCGACAGCACCACGATGGAGAGCACGGCGAGGAATTCGCTCTGCCAGTTCTGGAAGGATTCGAACCAGAACTGCGCGCTGCACAGATGCTCGGCCAGCGAAATGATCGGTTCGCCGATCATCGCGCGCTCGTCGTTCTCGTGTTTCCAACTGCCGCACGCATGCAGCACGAACGACACGGCGAACAACAGGAAGAAGGCGATGGACAGGGAGTGCGCGTACAGCCAGCGCCACGCGCCACCGGCCAGCACCGGCCAGGGCGTCGGGCCCGGATCGATCCGTTCTTCCTCCTCGGCCGGATCGATCGGCCTGGATTCCGCGGATCCGCGCTGGCGAAGCCAGACCGTCAGCAGCACGTACATGCCCATCTGCAGGAACTCGCTTTCCCAGTTCTCGAACGTGGCCGACAGGAAATGACCGGAACGGAGATAGGAAACGAAGGCATCCGGCGGAAGATGATGATCGAGCCGATCCGCGTTCCATGCCGCGTGCCCTGCCAGGATCTGTCCGAACAGGAACGCGAGGAACAGGATGGCGAGGGTCAACGACAGGCCGTTCCGCTTCCAGAATGAAGTCGCGCCGGGATTTTTCATGTGGCGTCTCGATGACATGCTGGCGCTGCGCCAGGCTCTTCATGACGTTCGGCCGTCCGATGGCAAGGAGGCGTGAAGAAGCCGCGTCGCCGGTTTGCGATGCGGTCTTGCATACCGCGATGCGTTTCCCGCGATGATGGAAGCGATGCATCGTTCGCGGGCGATCACGACCGTTCGTCGGCCGCACCGGAGATCCGCGTCATGGCCGAGCCTGACGTGACCCGCTTTTCATGCGGGAGGATGCAATTTGGGTCCGTGGTCGAGAGCGATTCGGCAGCCTGGCAGCGTCGCCCGTTCTCGCCTCGCCACGACGCACGGGCATGGGGTCCGTGTGGTCAAGACAGGGCCGGCCTCGAAGCCTCGGGGCCGGCCCGCAGGCATCACGGGCCCGAGCGCCCAAGGATTGGCGAATGGGCATCCCGGGTGACGAAAGCGCAGTGATTCCAGTGGGACCGGATCTGTTGGGATTCGGCGTGGAAGTCTTCCATGCCGCGATGACCGGCAGCCTGCCCAGCGATTACGTATGGACCGAAGGGGAATCGGCCATCCACGTCGGCATCAATGCCGTGATCAGCGAAGTGGGCGGGCATGGGCTGGAACTGGAAGAGGAACTGTCGCTGGTCTATCGCATCCTCGCCTTCGGCGGACTGGTCGAGAAAATGGCCCAGGATCCACGCGTCCACGGACACGTCGCCGCCAGCGCGGAAGGCTATCAAGTGAGCGAAGCGCTCGTGCGCCTGGCGGCCTCCGCTTCGCTGATCACCACTGCCGACGGCATGCTGGCGTACGACTCCGAATCGGTCGCGCGCCGGTTGATCAACTGATCACTTCGCCACCGCCAATGCGCGCGTGATCGCGCCGGGCGTCACGCCGACGCGGAAGACTGAAGTCGTCACATCCCTCATCACCCGGCATGCAGCCTTTCCATTCATTGCCCTGGAAAACCGGGCCGGCCCCGCATGCAGGGCCGGCCGGCATCCTAGCGGGCAAGGGCTTGGTGGCCGTTGGGCGTGGGATCGTTGTTGCGGCAGGACGTCGCCGCGGCACACGCGAACAGGGCGACGAATACTAGCAATGAAATCCGGGTCTTCATGATTCACCTCGCGACGTGCCTGGTCGGCACGCTTCGAAGGTTTTCGCATCCGGCGTGGAGAGAACGTACCTGCCATCGCGCAAATGCCGCGCCTGCTCGCACATGCTCCTCATCGAACAGGTGCGAGAGTGGCATGCACGGAAGAAACGAAGACGTCATACCGACATTCGTATCCGTGCAGTCCCAACGGCACAGTTTTCGATTCTGCAGTCAGGAATCGGCTGCCGTGCTGTTGCCGGCGTCGATGCACGCAGGCGCCGTACTCCGGACGCGTGCCCATTGAAGCGCCGCGTGCGCTTTTTCATGCAAGAGGACAAGACAATGCCCAACCAACAGACGGGACAACAGCAGGACAAGGGTGGCGGCGGCCGTGGTTTCGCGGGAATGGACCCCGAGAAACAGCGCGAAATCGCCAGCGAAGGCGGCCGCGCCGCGCACGAAAGCGGAAACGCCCATGAGTTCAGTTCCGAGGAAGCCCGCGAAGCCGGCCGCAAGGGCGGCGAGGCGGTCAGCGAGGATCGCGAACACATGGCGGAGATCGGCCGCAAGGGGGGCGAGGCCAGGGGCGGCAACCAGGATGGCGATCAAGGCGGCGACCAGGGCGGCAATCGCTCATCCTCATCGGACCGCGGCGGCGGCAACCGCTAACGAACCACCCGGATGACGCCTGCGGAACGGGCGGAGTCACGGCGCCAGCAAGGAACGGAGCCGGGATTCGCAGGAAGCGTTCCAAACCTGCCGCAGCAGCCGGTTCCCGGATTGACGCCGGGATCCGGCTGGAAGGCACCGCCCCGGATGCGGCGGATCCCGTTCTTCACCGGCCCAACATGCGCGGACGTCCAGAGTGCCCTGCAATACGGCACACGGAACCCCGCCATGAACAGGAAACCATCCGCTTTCACCCGCCTGGCGAAACAGGCGTCCACCTTCACCGGGCGTCCCGCCTGCTTCGGCCTCGCCCTGGGCGTGGTAATCGCGTGGGCGGTCAGCGGCCCGTTCTTCGGCTTCAGTGATACCTGGCAACTGGTGATTAACACCGGCACCACCATCATCACCTTCCTGATGGTGTTCCTGATCCAGAACACGCAGAACCGCGACACCCAGGCGATGCAGATCAAGCTGGACGAACTGATCCACGTCACCTCGCGCGCGAACAACGAGCTGCTGGATCTGGAAGAGCTGGAAGAATCCGAGCTGGATCGGCTGCGCGAACACTACGAAGCGATGGCACAGAAGGCCAAGGATGCGCGCCAGCGCGTCCATGGTTCCGGACCCGCGCGCTAGCGGGACCGTCGCGGCGGACACCGCCGGGCGGGAAGAAAT